>ERZ808051.1127-NODE-1127-length-20125-cov-6.476457_pt1 | contig 20125 bp, 23 predicted proteins | sample MGYA00380199_ERZ808051 | MGnify/ENA primary metagenome ERZ808051 (study PRJEB31490, sample SAMN06133391) | mouse gut metagenome | isolation source: J11 | host: mice | place: China: Chengdu | collected 2015-05 ...
GGGAGGAACACCCCCCCCTGCCACCCAAAATCAAAGGAGGCGGGCAAGCCCCCTTGGTGCTTGCCCGCCTTAATGACCACAAAGCGAACCCGGGCGGGGCGGTCAAGGTTGGCGCTGAAAGCGCCATGCACTTTAACCTTGACGGCCCCGACTGGGTTTGCTATTTCTTCAATGTCTTGTTTTATAGGGGGATAATGCCACAAGCGAAACCAAATAGTTCTAAATGCTTAAAAGCTAACTTTTGAAGTGACGTTGCATTAATGGGTAACGTTCTGCCCCTGCTTGTTCCAGGCCAAAAAAGAGTTTCCATTGCCTGTTCTGGATCATTGCAAAATCCGATGATGGAAAAATTGGTAGAAAACTGCTTTATGTTTGATCCCTCGGGAAGGTGCTTTAGCATAGGAGGGTAAAGCAACCAGCTATAGCAAAGGAACGCTCTATATTGAACTGCTGGGAAATGCGTTATAAAAAAGGACTTTGCATTTTGAAAAGATTCTGCAACTGATTGGGGACTTAAATCTGCACCGTGTTGGATGTGACAGTTCAAAACAGGAGTGTCTTTAGGCAATGCTTCTTTTTCTCTGTCGGCAAAAACCATATATGGTTCGCCTACAGTTTCTTCATCCAAGTATAGCATTTCGAATGGCTGAAACTGCAATGTACCAATTTTGAAGATGTTGACATTCATAATATGGCGAAACCATATAACATCGTCTTTTGAGATACCGACTTTTCCAGTCTTATCGTAGTAAAGAGATGCTCGCACAGAAACATCTCTAAATGTATCAAAAATAATGCAATCAGATATATCTTTAGATTTATAGTCATCATATTTACGTAACAGAAGATAAGTCAAAACTGCTAAACGGGTTAATGGCATACGTCTGCACAAAGCGTAATGAAAATCTTGCCCATGGTATGCGGTTTCTGCAATTTCTTTTATTAAATTTTCATCTTTACTAATCTTCCATCGCACCGCTTGTTCGATATTACTTCTGTACTGCAATTCTGACAACATTTTTTCTAAAGTCATTCAAACACTCCTGTTCAGTATGATTTTCACTTCTATTGTATCATAGATGCTCTTAATTTTGCAATACCGAGTATTGCTTTTTGCTTGCTGGCTTGCTCCGTCGCATTAATAACTTCCCAAAATTCTTTTGCAGATTTGGAACAAAAAGTATATACTTATGTCGTTAATAATTAGATAGAGACAAATCACACTCAGAAAGGAGGTTTTATCGTGTCCGTTACCTACAAATTGCCCTACGACACCCCGCTCCGCTATCTGCCCCTGGTCTACATCTTGCCCTACGGCCTGATCCTGCGCTGTCCCACCCTGCGGAAGCTACCCCGCCGCATGGGGGCGTTCAATGACCCGGAATGGCAGGAAGTCCTGGGGAGCCAGCAGTTTCTAAATGAAATCATGGACGCTATGGCGGCGCTGGTGTTCCCTCACTTCGGTTTCGGCGGCTGGAAGGAGCATTACACCGGGTATTTCCCGGCGTGGTACTTGTCCTACGCCCTGCCCCTGTGGGCCAAAGGGATAGAGCGGGAGAGGGGCTGGGGCCCGCAAGCCCTGTTTGACCTGCCGCCCGACTTCGAGATACCCTTTTTCGACCCGGAGGACGTAAAAGCGTCCATCGGGTCGGTGGTACGCCGCACCATTGAGGAACAGGGCTGGGGGCCGATGCTGGACGTAGTGCGGGAAATGCCCTGCGCCGAGGACTTCGAGCCGTGGGACACCAACGTGCGGAAGGACTTTCTTCGCAAATGGTATCACACCCGCTCCAAAAAGGTCAAGACTGTTTCGCTGGAGGAGTGCATGGAGGACGAGGACAGCGGCATACACGCTGTCGCAGACCCGGCGGCGGAGGACTTCACCGAGCAGGTGGCGGGGGAGGACTTCTGCCAGCGGTTCAAGGCCACCCTGTCCCCAAAGGATATGGCGATTCTGGAGCTTCGGGTGGAGGGGTACGGCTGCCAGGAGATAGCGGACAAGCTGGGGTACAAGACCCACAGCGCGGTTGTTAAACGGATGGAGGCCATCAAACGGCGGTTCATCCGCTACGAGGAAGAAGCAGGGCGGTAAGGCCACGCAAGCCGGGAACGGCGGGCGTGGCTTTTCTGCGTCCAAAAATCAACAGTAAGGAGGTAGAATGGCACAGCACGCAATTTTGAGATTTGAAAAGCGAAAGGCGGGGCCAGCCGGGGCGCTGGAGGCCCACCATGAGCGCACCAAGGAACAGTACGCCAGCAACCCGGACATTGACACCGGCAGGAGCCGGGACAATTTTCACATTGTCCGGCCCACGCAGAAGTATCGCCGGGAGATCGACAGCCGGATCAAGGCGGCGGGGTGCCGCACCCGGAAGGACAGCACCATGTTCGTGGACACGCTCATCACCGCCAGCCCGGAGTTCTTCACGGGCAGGAGCAGGCGGGAGGTACAAGCCTACTTCACCGAGGCGGCGGCGTTCATGGAGCGGAAGGTGGGCCGGGGCAATATTTTTTCCGCCGTGGTTCACATGGACGAGAAAACGCCCCATCTCCACCTGTGCTTTACCCCCATCACCAAGGACGGGCGGCTGTCCGCCAAGGAGATTTTGGGCAACCGGGCGCAGCTTTCCAAGTGGCAGGACGAGTTTCACGCCCACATGAACCGGGCGTTCCCCGGCCTCCAAAGGGGCGAGAGCGCCCTTGTCACCAAGCGGAAGCATATCCCCACCTGGCTGTTCAAGCAGTCTATCGACCTCACCCGCCAGCAAAGGGCCATAGAAAAGGCTATTTCTGAAATCGGGGTGCTGAACGCCGGGAAGAAGCGGGACGAGGTTTTGGAACTGGTGGGGCCGTACTTCTCCCGGCTGGAACAGCACCTGGGGCAGATGCAGAAGTACCAGGCCACCATCGACTATCTGACCCAGGAGAACGCCGGGCTGAAAGAGAAGGTCAGGGACGAAAAGAGCATACAGAAGCAGATGGAGGTTTTGACGCTCAAAAAGGAAAACGAGCGGCTTCGGCGGTTTGTGAACAGCATACCGCCGGAGATACGACAGGCGTTGAGGGAACAGCAAAGGGGGCAACGCCATCCAAAAGACTATCAGCGGTGAACAGCACTTGCACCTTGAAAATTGAATATGGAAGAAATGGAGGCAACACTTGAGCAGACGGAAGAAGCTAATTAATCGCACCGACATTCCCCAGTATCAGATTGAGGCCATCGCCCGCTGTATCATGCCTGATATTCTCGCTTTCTACGAGAGCGAGGAGGGCCAGCGGGAGTTTGCCGAATGGAAGGAACGGCGGGAAGGGTCGAAGCGGGAGGCAAAAACAGAATAAGAATGAAAAGGGCGGGCGCACCGTGAAAACGGCTGCGCCCGCCCTTTTTGCGTTTATGGGGTCTGCATCTTCTTTCGTGGGCCCCTCGGCTTCGAGGTCGGCTTTCGCTCCACCCCATTTCGGAAGTGGGTGCTTTCGTACCGTTCAAAGAAAACCAATAATCCGAACCCATCCCCTATCGGGAAAAGGTTCGGATTATATGGGTTTGGTGCGGGTAGTGGGGATCGAACCCACAAGGATTGCTCCACAGGAACCTAAATCCTGCGCGTATTCCAATTTCGCCATACCCGCATGGGGCGGCGGGAAGCGCTCCGCCGCCATGGGGTTACCATACTACGGTGGAAAAATAGTCGTCCGGCGTCTCGGCGCGGCGCATCAGCTCCACCGTGCCGTCCTCCTTCAGCAGCAGCTCCGCCGAGCGAAGCTTGCCGTTGTAATTATATCCCATAGAGAAACCGTGGGCCCCGGTGTCGTGGATGACCAGAATGTCGCCTGTCTCAATTTCAGGGAGCGAACGGTCGATGGCAAACTTATCGCTGTTTTCGCACAGGGAACCCACCACGTCGTATATCCGGCTGCAGGGGGCGTCCTCCTTGCCCAGCACGGTTATATGGTGATACGCCCCATAGACAGCGGGCCTCATCAGGTTGGCGGCGCAGGCGTCCACGCCGATATACTCTTTATAAATGTGCTTTTCGTGGATGGCGGTGGTGACCAGGTGGCCGAAGGGGCCCAGCATGAACCGGCCCAGCTCGGTAAAGATGGCTACGTCGCCCATTCCGGCGGGAGTCAGAATCTCCTCATAGGCCCGCCGGACCTCCGCCCCGATGACCGCGATGTCGTTGGCGGGCAGGTCCGGCCGGTAGGGGATTCCCACTCCGCCGGACAGGTTGATAAAGGCCACATGACAACCTGTCTCCCGGGCCACATCTGCGGCGGTCTGGAACAGAAGCCGGGCCAGAGCGGGGTAATACTCGTTGGAGATGGTGTTGGAGGCCAGAAAGGCGTGGATTCCAAAATGTCTGGCCCCCAGCTCCTTCAGCCGGAGAAAAGCCCGCGCCAGCTGGTCCCGGGTCATGCCGTATTTGGCCTCACCCGGGTTGTCCATCACCTGAAAGCCCTCCTTGCTGGCCCCCAGAGCGAATATCCCGCCGGGGTTGAAGCGGCAGCACACCGTCTCCGGCACATGGCCCAGGGTTTTGTACAGAAAATCCACATGGGTCAGGTCGTCCAGGTTGATACGGGCGTTCAGCCTTGCGGCCAGCTGAAACTCCTCCGCCGGGGTTTCATTGGAGGAAAACATGATCTCATCCCCGGAAAACCCGCATTTCTCCGCCATCATCAGCTCGGTGAGCGAGGAGCAGTCCACGCCGCAGCCCTCCTCCCGCAGCAGCTTGAGAATGCCGGGGGTGGGGGTGGCCTTGACGGCAAAATACTCTTTGAACCCCGGATTCCAGGCGAAAGCGGCTTTCAGCCTCCGGGCGTTTTCCCGGATGCCGCGTTCGTCGTAAATATGGAAGGGGGTGGGATAGGTCTGAATGATATCCTGGGCCTGGGCCCGGGTGAGAAAGGGCTTTTTCATCTCTCTGTCTCCTTGGGTGGATTTGCGCCCTCTATCATATCGAATTTTCTCCGGGCTGTCAACCGTTTTCCGGCGGTTTCGGGCTGCCGTACACCTTTCCCTCCACATAGCTCATCATGCGGTTTCGCAGCCAGCAGAATACCACAAGCCAGAAGGGCGAGATCAGCGCCCACAGCTGATGGAAGGAGAGCTTTACACATATGGCGGCGCCCGCCAGCACACTGACCGCAATCAACCAGATGTTGTCTCTCAGCCACTTTTTTTTGAAAAACTCCGTGCGCTCCCGGACGGAAAACGCGCTCTCCTGTACGGCGTCCACCAGGTTTTGATCCGCCCGCTTCCGAAAGGCCTCCCCATCCGGCAGCCGCTCTCCGGCCAGCAGCTCGTTGACGCTGACGCCCAACGCCTCCGCCAGGGGCGCCAACAGCTGAATGTCCGGCATATAGTTGCCGTTTTCCCAGCGGGAGACGGTCTTGTTGGTGACGCCCAGCGTCCTGCCCAGGGCCTCCTGGGTGAGTCCACGCTCCTTTCGCAGCGCAGCAATAAAGGTTCCGACCTTGGCCTGATCCATGCTGTTCCCTCCTTTTTGCGAACAGTATATCATGGCAAGCCGTGAGAATCACCCCCCACAGACCGCGAATGCCGCGGCCTGAGGGGGGGACGGCAGAAAACGGACGGCGCCGGTGTGTGCGCCGCCCGTTTTGTATCGGTGTTTCTCCCGGTGCCCCGGTTATTCCTCCGGATCGGACCCGTCCTCCTCGTCCTCAAAGGACAGGGCGAATTTGCCGCCGCAGACGGGGCAGTCCACCACGCCGGCGGCCAGGGCCTCGTCGTCCACCAGCAGGTCCTCTCCGCAGGTGGGGCAGGGGATCTCAAAGAAATCTTCCTCGTCCCCGTCGTCGAAGCAGTCGAGGTCCTCATCCTCCTCGTCCGCGTCGTCGAACACGGCCTCCTCCAGCTCGGCCACGGTGTCCCCCAGGGTGTCCAGCTCTTCGTCGAACTGGTCCATGGCGGCATCCATACCGTCCAGCTGCTGGCCTACCTCCCGCAGTACGTCCAGCATCTCGGAGAGAATGCGGGCCTCGGCGGATTTTTTCCCATCCAGCTCCAGACCGTCATACAGGCCCTGTATATAGGCTACCTTTTCGGAAATAGTCATAATACGCTCCTTTTTTATGCCGTGCCGCTCCGCGCTTCTCGATTACCCCTTGCAGCGCTCCAGATACTCGCCGGTGCGGGTGTCGATGCGGATCTTGTCGCCCGGGTTGATGAACAGGGGCACCTTGATCTCCGCGCCGGTTTCCAGAATGGCGGGCTTGGTCACGTTGGTGGCGGTGTCGCCCTTGACGCCGGGGTCGGATTCGGTGACCACCAGCTCCACGAAGTTGGGGGGCTCCACGCCGAACACGCTGCCCTTGTAGGACATAATCTTGCAGGTCATGTTCTCCTTGACAAACTTGAAATTGTCGCCCAGCACGTCCTTGTTGATGGGGGTCATGTCATAGGTCTCCATGTCCATGAAGTAGTACAGGTCGCCGTCGTTGTAGCTGTACTCCATGTCCTTGCGGTCCACGAAGGCCTGCTCAAACTTGGCGGTGGGATTGAAGGAAGTCTCGGTGACGGCGCCGGTGATGACGTTCTTCATCTTGGTGCGCACGAAAGCCGCGCCCTTGCCGGGCTTGACGTGCTGGAACTCCACCACCTGCATCACTTTGCCTTCCATCTCAAAGGTCACGCCGTTGCGGAACTCGCCTGCTGTGATCATTGCCATTGGTATCGTCCTCCAATATCGAAAATTTATCGCTTCATTAGAAATAAGTCAATATATTATACCCCATATGCCGCCGGATTGCAAGAGGTTTTGTGGGGGCTGCGGCGGGGAAAGGGCGGCGGCGTGTTCCGGGGGAGAGCCGGTCAGGAGCGGCCCCGCCTCTGGCGCTGGGCTTCAAAAATGTTCTGGGTGATTTTCGCCTGATCGTCCTCCGTCAGCTCCAGGAACCTGCACCCGTATTCAAATTTGGCCGCATCCTTTTCAATCACGCGCATAACCTGGCTGAACATCACCGACTCGGGCCGGTTTTGCAGCAGCCTGACCTTCAGCAGAAATTTATCGCCCTGGTGATATCGGTACTCTGAGCTGATACAGGCCCCTCCCACGCTGATGTTCAGCAGGCGGCACGGCCTTTCTCCCATTGCCAGGCCGCTGAACATGGTGGCGGTGGCGTCGAGATTGACGTCCAGACGGAAAAAGGCGCGGTCGTTGCCGGCCTTGCAGAGCTTCAGGTCGGAGACTGCGCATATGTTTTTCGGCTTGGGGGTGATGGCGCCCTCCATGTAGACGGCCTTTCTGTCCCGGTCGCTGTACCCGCGGATTCTGACGGGGATGGGCTCTTCCGTCTGGGGAAGCGAGGCCTCCGAATACTGATGCAGCTCCGCGTGATTCCCGTGCAGGCCCAGCAGCTTTGCCACGAACAGCAGCTGCCCATCGAAGGTGGTCACCTCCACCCGCAGCCCGGAATAATATTCAAGCTCCTCCACGCCGTCCGCCGGCTCCTCCTTTTTGGGGACGGCGGCTTTTCGCTTGAACAAATTGAATATGCTCATAAAAGTACCTCCGGTTCTATCCTGTCGTGCACAGGCCGGACGCGGGGTCCTGTTTTTCCCACATCTGCTTCAGCTGCTCGTCGGCCCAGACCACCTGATTCCGGCCGTGCCGCTTCGCGTCGTACAGCATAGTGTCCGCAATTTGCAGGAAAAACGGATAGTTTCCGTCGAGGGGCGGGACCACGGTGATGCCCCCCACGCTGACGGTGACCCACTGGGCGGCAGACGGATTGTGGGGAATGTGGAGGTCCTCGATGGCCTGCCGGATTTTTTTCAAATGGGCGAACATTTTTTCGGAGGAATCGCCCATGGACAGCGCCACAAATTCCTCTCCGCCGTAGCGGGCCACAAAGTCCGTGTTGCGCTTCAGGCTGGAGGATATGGTTTTGGCCACGGCGGAGATTACCTTGTCTCCGGCGGGGTGGCCGAAGGTGTCGTTGTACATTTTGAAGTGGTCGATGTCAAACATGCAGACGGAAAACGGCACCTGGAGCCGGACGGCCTCCTGCCATTTTGTTATGCTGTAGAGGTCGTATCTCCGGCGGTTGGCGATCCCGGTCAGCTGGTCGGTCATGGACTGCTGTTCCACCTGCTTGCGGTAGTTGTACAGCTTGATGTGTGTGTCTACCCGCGCCCGCACAATCAGGGGATTGAAGGGCTTCGCGATGTAATCGACAGCCCCCAGAATCAGGCCGCGCTGCTCATTGGCCACGTCGGACAGGCTGGTGATCAAAATCACCGGGACGCTTTGGGTAATGATCTCATCCTGCAGCTTTTTCAGCAGCGTGAAGCCGTCCATCTCCGGCATCACCACGTCCAGCAGGATCAGGGAGAAATCTTCCGTGCTGGCGCGGCTCAGCCCGTCCTCCGCCGTCTGCGCCACGGCAACATCGTACTCATCCGCCAGAATGGCTTTCAGATGGGTGGCCTGAACGGCGCTGTCGTCAATAATCAGAATCTTTTCCATATTATGACACTCTCCTCACTGGAGCTGCCTGCGTGGGGCCCAGCAGCTTTGATGCGCCGGCCGGGGCGCAGCCAGTCTGAAATGTTGCAGGAAGGGGCTCAAGGGGATTGACAGACGCAAAAAAATGGGCGGGACGGCCAAGTGCGCATATCCCGCCGCTTTTTGCGCATAAAGTTGAAACGCAATACAGAGGGCTGACAAAAGAGCCAGGGCATACAAATAAATATTTACTTACAAACGAGGGCGCAAAGCGAGCTCTGGCCGCAGGCCAGCCGGAAGAACGCGCCATGGGGCCTCCATATGCTACTCCTGGAGTTTTTTTCTCGGCTTTCCCTGCTTCAGATAGCTGGTCAGGCCGGTGGTCAGCAGGCAAAATACGGTGTCCGCCGTCTCCTGATTGTCGGGAAGCAGGCCCTCCACGACGTATTTGGCATACATGACCGTGGTGGTGAGGACATGGAGCCAGAGCACGTCTTGATTGATGCGGCGCAGGCTGGGAAAGGTGCTCATAAACATGCGCACCATTCCGGCAAAGGCGCTGAAGTAGCTGGTGTCCCGCGTTTTATAATATTTTGGAAAGGCGGCGCTGTCCCGGAACCTGTGGTAGAAAACCGTCTCGTCCGGGTGGGTGACCCAGAACTGGAAGTAGGGCTGCCACAGGCTCTTCACCGCCTCCATCGGGTTGGTCAGCATGGTGAGGGGATTGAACGCCAGACGGTCAAAAATGGACGCGGCCTGTTTGTCCACATAAGTAAAGCACTCTGACAGCAGCTGTTCCTTGCTGTCGAAGTAGCGGTACAGGGCGCCGGGCGAGATCCCGGCCAGCTCGCTGACGTTCTGGATGCGCACACCCTCCAGGCCGTATTGGCGCACGGCCTTCATTGTGGCCAGGAGAATTCTTGTTCTGGTGTCGTCCAAAGCCATCACGTCCCTGTCAAGCAGCCTGCCGTATTCCGTTTACTACAAGAGAACATTATACACTATTTCGCCTCCTTTGACAATACTGATTTTTTCCTCGGGCCGCGGAAGAATGGGTGGATGAAACAACGGAATAATGCTTGATAAATTCCTCCGGAAATGATATGATATAATATAATCATGCAATCAGGCGCGGGATCGGACTGTAAACGTCCTGCGGAGGCGGTTTTCACCATCACAATCAGGCACTGGTAAAGGCAGGCGATGAATGTGGCGCTTTTGGATCGTTTCGTTTCCAAAGGGACGGGCGAGCAAAAACGGAAATTGTTTTCCCCTACTCCCTGCGCGAGGGCGTTTTCAAAATTGGATGAGTCGGGCAGAGAAGCAAAGGAGCGGTATCCGGAGGACGACCGGATTGTGGACAGCTTTTCCCGGATTCTGAAGGAACAGTGTAAAAACCGGTATAAAAAGGCGATTGATGAGAGGCAGCCCATGAAGGCGGAGGCCCGGTTTTTCCTGTCGGAGGACCGGATGAGCGCCTATGGGTGCCTGCTCCCGCCGGAGAACGACGGGGCGGAGATCACCCTGGAGGAATTCCTGGAGGACATGCACTACGAGGGCATCAACTTCGGCATTGTACAGGAAGAGATCGGGCAGGAGTTTGAGGCCGGATACCTCCGTATGTTCCCGGTGGCCCGGGGCAAGCTGCCCCAGGCGGGGGAGGACGGAAAGGTTACGGAGCTGTTCCAGCGGCGGAAAAACATGCACCTGGAGGTACAAAACGGGGCCCAGGTGGATTTCGGGGAGGATGTTCCGCTGCAGCCGGTCCGAAAGGGAACCGTCATCTGCCTGGTCCGGCTTCCGCGGGCGGGAGTGGACGGCATGGACGTGACGGGGCAGGAGCTCCCCAGCCCGCCGACCATAGCCGCCCGCGTTCCCCAGGGGGAGAACACTGTGATCAGCCGGGGCGGCCAGGCGCTGACGGCCAGTGTGGATGGGATTCTCTACATTGAAAACGACCAGTTCTGCATTCACGAGCAGAAAGTAATTGACGGGGATCTGGACCAGTTTCAGGGGACGCTTCGGATTTCCGGCAACCTCTATGTGGGGGGCAACGTGGATGGAGGAGCCAATGTGGAGGCGTCGGGCGACATTGTGATCAATGGGAAAGTGGGGCGGGCCCGGGTAAACTCCACGGGGGGAACCGTTCGCGTCCAGCGGGGCATATACGGCACCAGCGGAAAGACATGGATCAGAGCGGCCTGCCAGGTGCAGTCGCCGGTGGTGGAGCGGGCGGCTATTGACGCCGGAACCAGCGTCATCACGGAGGCAATTTTGAACAGTGAGATCGAGTGCGGCGGCACGGTCTATGCCATGAGCGGGCGGGGAATCATTACCGACAGCGTGATACGGGCGGGAGACAGTATTCTGTGCCTGCGGATTGGAAATTTGGCCGGAGGGCGCAATCAATTATCCGTGGGCTATCCGCCCTACATTCCGGAGCGGTGGAAAAAAATCAAAGAGGAGCTGGCGGACGTCCAGGCGACCTTTGAAAAGCTGTGGGAGCTGACCACCGGCCTCCGGAAGAAGGGCAGCCGGATGACAGAGGAGGAGCAGCAGCTGCTGGATCAGCTGCTGGAGCAGCGGGGACTTTACGCGGAAAGGCGGGAGGTCCTGCATACGGAGCTGAGGGGCGTGAACGCGGCGCTGGACAAAAAGACAAAGGGGCGGATACGGTGCGAGAAGCTGTATCCCTCCCTGGAGGTCCAGATCGGCAGGGTGCGGGAGGAAATCACCACGGAAGAGGAGCAATGCAGCATCCATATGGAGGACCATAGAATTTTTCTGCACTGAAGAACGGCGTTCCTTCCCGGAGGGGAAGGAACGCCGTTTCCTGTTGGACGGCCCGCCGGTCCGGCGGAGGCCGGGTCTGTCACCGGGCCCGGCGGTTGTTGACGCAGGTGTCCACCATATTTCGGATATACCGGTCGTAATTGGTGTTGAGCAGCGCGGTAAACAGGGCGTCAATCACATTCAGCGTGGAGATGCGGCTGGACATTCCGCCCAGCCGGTCCCAGCTTTCGCTGGCGTCCACGTAGAGGTTATACATGCAGGTGCTGGCCAGCGTGTTGCTGCCCGGGGAGGTGATGGCCACGGTGGGGACCCGGTATTTGCGCAGCACCTGGGCGGCCTCCAGAATGTCGTCGGTCTCTCCCGTGTAGGAGATGAGGAAGGCCAGCGCGCCCTCCGTGTAGGCTTTGGCGCTGGTGAGCATGGAGACCCGGTCGCTGAAGGCCGACGACGGGATGCGCAGGCGCATGCACTTGATCTGGGCGTCGGCGGCCACGACGTGGGAGGGGCCCACGCCGTAAAAGTCGATGCGCTTGGCCTGCGCCATCAGCGCCACCACCTGCTCCAGCACCTGGGTGTCGATGAGGCTGCTGGTTTCCAGAATGGAGGAGGCGTTCTGCTGGGAAACCTTCTGCAGGATCTCCGCCACCGAGCTGTAGCGGTCCACCGGGGCCTGGCCGTTGTGGCGCATATCCTCCTGCCGCATGTAGTTGCCCTGGGCGGCCGACAGCATCATGCGGAAATTGGTGTAGCTGTTGACCCCCAGCTTCCGGCACAGGCGCTTCACCGTGGTGGTGGAGGTAAATGTTTTTTCCCCCAGCTCCACAATGCCCATGTTGCAGGCATCCTGGTAGTGCTCCAGAATGTAGTCCACCACATGGCGTTCGGAGGGCGAGAGGTCCTTGATCTCGGTCATTTGGATCAAAATGTTTCCCATACCGGTCTCCCATCAACCAACGGGCGGAGGCCGCGGCGCTGAGCCCGTCTTTCCTTCTCATTGGCGGTCGAGGACGGAAGGGTCCTCCATCGCTTCCCTTATCATAACCTCGTAATAGGTATTTTGCAAGTTTTTTCTGGCCCTTTTTAGATAAACCGACGTCATATCCCGGTCGCCTGCGAAATGAAAGAGCTTTGCGATGCGGTATTGCAGGATGCCCCGCTGGGTGGGGTCGGAGGTTTCGGCGGCCTGCTGGCGCAGGCGGGGGAGCAGGCTGGTGTCCCGGTCCAGATAGACCGCCACAATCTGATCGGCGTCATCCAGCATCTTCCGGTATTTCTCCTGCCGGTCGGCGCCGGACCGCTTCAGGAAGGCCGCCAGGGCGTCCCGGCTGGCCCGGGCCTCCCCGGCTTCGCCGGTCGAGGCGAAGTAGGACAGGCGGTCCTGATAAAACTGCACCCGGTCTCGGGGGGGCAGCCGCATGCTGTCCAGCTGGGCGATGGTCCGGCGCAGCTTCTCGTCGTCCCCTTTTTTCATGTAGCCCTCCAGGCGGCACAGCAGCAGCGCCGGCTTGCGGAACACCAGAGCCAGCAGCCGGTTGTGTTCCAGCCGCTCCAGGTAGAGGTCCACATCCCTTTGATAGAGGGCTCGGAGCTCCCGCTCCGCCTGCGTGCGCAGGGCGGACAGGCCCCACAGGGTCAGCAGGACCAGCAGCATCATGACGGCGGTGAGCGCGACGGGCCATACGCCCGCATGTTCAATGGGGTGGGCCATGGTTTACTCCTGGGGCGGATACATGAGGATGGTTTCCCTGGTGACCTCACAGGCCATCTGGGCCAGCTCTCTGGCCGGAAGCTCCAGATTGAAGGATACCTCGGAAAGGGCGGAGGTATTCATGCCCGCCACCACCGCCCAGTCCGCATGCTCCGCGCACAGCATGGCCGTCACACGGAAGGGCGAGCCGCCCGACACGTCGCAGGCGAAGAGCAGCTCTTCGGGTCCCGCCTCCGCCAGCGTCTGATCCAGCTTTGCCTGGAGGTCCTCCAGGGAGTCGGATTCGTTGAAGTCCAGGAAGAAGAAGCCCTCCAGCTCTCCCACCAGCATGGCCAGATTGCGTTTCATGGCGGAGCCGTAGCCGCCGTGCCCCACGACAATTACCTTTGACATTGTAACATTGCGCCTCCTTGATGGTGTTGTGCCGCCTGATACGGAAAAGCCCATAGGGGAAAGCTCAGGCGGGCTTTCCCCTATGGGATGGAGCGGGGACCGGCGCACACGGGGGACGGGGCTGACTGTCCGCCCCCCGGCGCGGCGGCCGTGTGCCTTGTGTTACATATTGGAATTTTTGAATACCAGCTCGCGGTAAGCGGCGTAGACCTCGTGCATATACTCCTTGGGCACCTCGGTCACGTTGGGGGAGACAAAGATGTGCATTTTGTGGCCCAGCTTCTCCAGCCGGAGGGCGGTCTCGGAGGCGATGGACTGGGCGATGGTGATGACGGCCACGGTGGAGGAGGCCCCCACCTTCTGATGGTAGCCGGGGATGGCCACCAGCGCGTCCTCCAGGGGGCAGCAGTTGTCGATGAGGATATCGGCCACGTCGCCCAGCTTGTTCCCGGAGGAGTGGTTGGGCTGAGCCTTTTTGTAGTTCTCGCCGCTGGTGATGGCGATGACCTTCAGGCCCCGCTCCCGGGCGTACATGGCCGCCTCGATGGGGGCGGCGTTGAGCCCGCCGTGGGAGAACACGATCATGACCTCTCCCGCCTGGAGGTGATAGCTCTGGAGGAAGTTGGCAATATAGCCCTCCTGCCGCTCGATCCACAGCAGCTCCCGGGCGCCGCCGGGGCCGATGACGTTGTTCCACATCAGGCGGGGGTCCATCACCGGGTGCCAGCCCACCACGCCGCCGTAGCGGGGAAATACGTCCTGGACGGGGAGCACGCTGTGTCCGCTGCCGAACAGGTGGACCAGCTTGCCGGAGTGGATGGTGGCGGCGCACAGGTCGGCGGCGGCCTTGATGTTTTCGGACTGTTCCTTGTCGATCTTTTCCATGACCTCCATGATTTTGGTCAGGTATTCCAGCTGAGCCATTGAAAATTCCTCCTTAAAAGTTTGCGGCGGAGCCGTCCGCCGGGGCGGCCGGACGCTGTGATGAACACTGCGGGAATCAGACAAACGCGCCGATGCCGGGGATGTAGCCGATGGCGGTGAGGACGGCGGCCAGCACCAGGATCAGGCCCATGATGGCCAGCGGGGTCCAGTTCTTCTTGGCGTACAGGTTGTACACGCCCAGGGTCAGCCCCAGAGGCAGGATGCGCGGGAAAACGCTGTTGAGCAGATTGTCCAGGTTGAACACGGAGATGACGCCGTCCACATAGGTGCCGCTGGCCTCGTCAAAGACCTGGGCGGCGGTCTTGATGTCGATGTTCAGGGTGCAGGTGACAAAGCTGGCCGTGAGGGCGCCCACCACGATCAGGCCCAGAATGGTGACCGCCTGCATGATGCGGTCCAGCTGTCCCGACGCCATGAACCGCTGCACGCCCTCCAGGCCGGCCTTGTAGCCCAGGTTGAAGAGCTTCCAGCTCAGCAGGTAGGTGCCTACGGGGTAGACGACCATGTAGATCACCGCGCCCACCCAGGCCGCGCCGGACAGGGCGTTGGCGATGGACAGGCAGATGGTGAGCAGCAGCGGGATGATGGTGGCAACCCACAGGGAGTCGCCGATGGCGGAGGTGGGGCCAATGAGGGCCACCTTGGCCTCCTGAATGGACTCGGCGGAGCCGTTGCCGTTGGCCAGCTGTTCCTCCATGCCGATGGCGATGCCGTTGCAGATGGAGCCCACCTGAGATTCGGTGTTGAACAGGGTGATGTGGCGCTGAAGGGCGGCGGAGCGGTCCTCCTTGGTGTCGTAGAGCTCCTCGATGGCGGGGGCCATGGACTGGCCGAAAGCCATGCCCAGCATGGTTTCCGCCTGCTGGGAGCAGCCGTTCCAGAAGAACCAGTTGAGGAACGATTTACGGAGCGTTTGTTTGCTGACAGTTTTCATCTCAGTAGGCCTCCTCTCTCTGAGCCGAGATGGCATAGCAGATCACGGCGATGATGGCGGCGATCACGGCGACGGCCATGGTGCTCAGGCCGAAGTAGGTGACCAGCACGAAGCCGCCCATGAAAATGGCCCAGTGGACGCCCTTTTTCACCAGGAAGGACAGGATGATGCCCATGCCCAGGGCGGCCATCATGGAGCCGAAGGCGGAAATGCCGGTGACGAACCAGCCGGGGATGGCGATGCCGCTAGCCGCGCCCGCGGCGTTGATGGCGGACAGGACGATGACCGCGGGGATGAAGCGGCACAGGAACCCGATGGCGCCGCCGCCGATCATATTGGGCATCCACATCTTTTTGGTGTCGCCCGCCTCGGCCACCTTGTTGGCCCAGCGGTTGACGAACACGTCCAGCGCATAGTGGACGTTCCACATGGTGCCGCCCACCACGCCGCCGATGCCGGCGCCGGTGAAGGCCAGGCCGATGATGGCGGCCTCGTCGCCCACGGTGCCCTTCAGGGCAATGGCCATGGCGGTGCCGATGTAGGTGGCATAGGACAGGTCCCAGGCCACGGCGCCGCCCGGCGTGACGTTGGCCAGGTAGGCGATCTGCAGGGGAATGCCCACCAGCATGGCGGTCTGGACGTCGCCCATGATCAGGCCCACCACGAAGGCGGCGATCAGCGGCCGGCCCAGGCAGTACCAGCCGATGGTGTTGCCCACCAGGGAGCCGATCGCGCCCAGGTAGATGAACACGGCGATCAGGATCACTTGCAGGATGTTCATACGCTCTTTTCCTCCCGTTCTTCTCTGCGGCCCGGCATGCCCCGGAGGGAGCCGGACCGGACTTTATTTTCTGCGGCGGGCGGTCCCGCCGCTGGAGCACAAACGCGGGGGACGGTCACAGCGTGATGCCCTTGCGCAGCTCGGACCAGTCCCGGGCGGGGGATTTAGGGATGGTCTGATAGACCAGCTTGACGCCGTCGGCGGCGATGCTGTCGAACAGGGCGATATCCGCGTCGCTGGCGAAAAAGACGCTGCCCCCGCCTTTGGTCAGGTTGTGGGTGGCGTCCGGCCGTTTGGCGGCGTTGCCGATGACCACCAGCTCGCACTGCCGGAGCTCCTCCCGCAGGTGGTTCAGGTCCTGGGGAAGCCGCGTGATGAACAGACGGTTTCCGTCGGCCGGCTGGGCGAACAGCTCTTTGGCCTGGGCCATTGTCACCACGTGGGACTTGTACTGCTTGGGGACGCCCATGAGCATGATGGACTGGAGCATGGGGTTTGCGGCCAGCGCGTCGTCAATGGCAACGATTTCTTTAATCTTCCAGTGACTGCACCATGCGGTTACGATCTGGCCGTGGATGAGCCGGTCGTCGATCCGAAAAAAGTTCTGTCCCACTGCGATTCACCCTTTCCTGACGGTTCTCCCGTCCTGTTGTGGTTCCATTGTAGCAAATGGATGGCCCATGCGCAACGGTTTGACAAACTATGTCAATTATTAACTATCCACAGAAAGGGGGAGGGATCCGGTTGACCATTTGTGGATATATGATAAAATGGGATGGACGCACAGGGGCGGGGAACCGGCCTCCGTGCGCCCGCAAGGGGAGCTCTCCCCGCTGAAAGGAGCCGCCTATGAACAAGCTCATGCTGTCCTCACCCGCCCAGCGCGCCGCCTGTCTGGCCGGGGATCTGTGCATCGCCGCTCTGGCCTGCGTCTGGCTGGCGCTGGCCCCCTCCCCGGCGGCCGTTTTGGCCGGAGCCGCCGCCGCGCTCCTCATGGGGACATACACGTATCTGGTGTTTTCCACCGCGGTGCGCCTGCGCCCGGAGGCGCGTATGATTGACCTCACCGGCCTTCAGCGCCGCAGTGACGACCTGTCCGCCGCCCGGACCGTGTTCACCCGCTCCGCCCGGGTGGGCGGGCTGACGACCCGGGTCATTGTGGTGGAGGACGGCCAGGGGCGGGAGCTGTCGGTCATCCAAACCCTGTTCACCACCCGCCAGGGATATGGCTGTGAGCCCTTGGCCCGCAGGCTGGCGGAGGGGATGGGTCTTGCGTTTCGTGCCACCGTCCCCGTCCGGCTCTATGACCGCAAGGCGGCGCGTGAGGCCCGCGGGAGGGGGGAGGAGGACCGGCGGGCCGCGCCGCCGGTCAACTACGACGAGCAGGACGGCGAATAAGACAGATGGCGGAGCCCTCCGGCTCCGCCATCTGTTTACCACAGCTTCAATTGTCTGATCAGGTCGCCCACCGCGCCCTCGTTGTTTCCGCAGGTGACGATCTGGCAGATGTCCCGGATCTCCCGGGGGCTGGTCCGGGGGCAGGCGGCAATGTCGGCGGCCCGGAGCATGGCCAGGTCGTTGAAGTAGTCCCCGATGCACACCAGGGTACGCCCCTCCATGCCGGCGGCGGCGCGGGCGCAGGCCACGCCGCTGGCCTTGTTGACCGAGCGCTCCATGACCTCCAGGAACTGGGGCCCGGACTGCAGGGCGCACACCAGGCCGGCGGAGGGGAGGGCCTCCGTCTCCGCCCGCACCCACTCCATGTTCCGCGCTTCCTCCGAAACGTACACCACCTTGACAAAGTCCTGCTCCAGGAACTGGCCGGCGGTAATGCCCGGATGCCTGACGGTTTTCAGCCCCGCGTCCTTGGCCGGGTCGCCGGTGAGCACCTGCCAGATGCCCCGCTCGTTGGCGGCCACAATCCAGACCTCCGGGCGGGACAGCATATACTCCAAGCTCTCGCGCTTGTAGCTCTGGGGCACAAGGATTCTCCGAAGGAACCGCCCGCTCCGGGCGTCATAGACAACCGCGCCGTTTCCGCATACCAAGGGAGCGGAGAAGGACACGCCGGGGAAATACCGCAGGATGATCCCGGCCTGCCTGCCGCTTGCGACTGAAAAGCTCCCTCCTTCGTCCACAAATCTCCTGATTAGCCGCAGGTTTTCCTCCGGCACAACAGGTCCCAGGCTCCAGTCGGTGAGCGCGGTGCCGTCCATATCCGAATAGAGGATGATATCGTTCGCTTTCATATGTCTGATTATAACCGTCCGGCCCGCCCCTTGTCCACCGTTTATTTTTGACAGAAAACGTTCAAAACCTGTCCAAAGCGGGCCCGCGGGCGGAAACGGGCCTGGCCGGACGCCTCAGGGCCCGGTCACAGCGCGCACTCCAGCTGGCAGTCGAAGGGCTCCGCGTCAACGTGGGGCTGGTGATACGCCTCGGCCTCCACACAGCCCATTTTGGCGTAAAACGCCTGACTTTCCACGGCGGAGTGGGCGGAAATGTACAGCTTTGCAGCGCCCTGGCCTCTGGCCCACGCCTTGGCCAGCCGGAAGAGCGTGGCGCCGATGCCGGTTCCCCGGAGCTCCTCCGACACGTGAATGCTGGTCAGGTCGAGATACCGCTGCGCTCCGCCGAAGAGGCCGGATTCCACAGAGGCGAATCCCTTCAGCGCCCCGTTCACAAAGGCGGCGTAGACGATGCCGCCCGTGGCCAGCGTATTGCTCAGGCAGGAGATCAGGGTCTGGTAGTCCGCCTCCGACCAGTCGTCGATAAACGGGTCGTCCTTGACCACCCACTCTCCGCCCTCCCTGCGGCGGCATTTGGTGACGGCCTGACGGCGGACGAAGCTGCGGAACAATTCCCGGCAGAGCTCCTCCCGGGTCAGGCTGCGATATTGAATCATATTGGGTCCTCCTTTTCCCTGAGGGTCCTCGGACACACGCGCCCGCGACGCTGGCCGCGCTTGCCGGCTGGGCCCGTTTGAACAATATCTGCGGCCCGGGCGTGTTGACATGGTTCAAACAAGCTCCAGCTCAGAGGCTCCTCAACCCGCCAATTATAAGCTATTTTCCGCAAAAAGACAAGAAAAAATCCCGACCGTCTCCGGCGCGAATAAAACGGGCCGCGCCGTGCATACTGACCACAAGCGTATGAAAGGCGGCGAGGGACTTGTCAAACTGGAAAAAACGGCTGGCGGCGTGGGCGCTGGCCTTTACCGCTCTGGCGCTTGCGGCGGTCCCGCGGTGGCCGGAGCGCCGGGGCGGACAGGAGGCCGCCGGTGAGGCGAAGATCCCGGCGGGTCCCTACGTGGCCCTCACCTTTGACGACGGACCCAAAGAGTCCACCACCACCGTGCTGCTGGACGGCTTGGCCCGGCGGGGGGTCCGGGCCACCTTTTTTGTCATTGGAGAAAATGTGGAGGGCAACGAGCTGCTCCTCCAGCGCATGGAGGGGGAAGGGCATCAGATCGGCCTGCATACCTATCACCACAAATCTCTGGACCAGCTCAACGCCGCCGGTTTTTACGCCGAGGTGGACAGCCTCCGCGCCACCCTCACCGCGCTGGTGGGCCGGGAGGAGTTCATGCTCCGCCCCCCCTACGGCATGATGAACGCCGCCACCCAGGCCCGGGCGGCGGCGCCCATTGTGCTGTGGTCGGTGGACCCGGAGGACTGGTCCGACCGGGATACCGCCCGGCAGGTGGCGGCCATCACGGAAGCGGCGCGGGACGGGGACATCATCCTTCTCCACGACATCTATCCCTCCAGCGTGGACACGGCCCTTCAGGTGGTGGACACGCTGATGGCCAGGGGCTTCCACTTTGTCACCGTGGAGGAGCTGTTCGCCATCCGGGGCCAGACGCCGGAAAACGGGAAGGTGTACCGCAGGCTTCCGCCCGCGGACTGAGGCTTCCGCCCATGCGCCTGTGCGGGAGGCGTGGGCTTGCGGAAAACGGTGAGGTCCGTCAGGTTCTCCCCCGGCTTCGGAATCGGAGCCGGGAGAGAACCTGTTTTTCATATGGCAAAATGTCAAGACTAAATTACAAAAAATTATAAAAAGTTTTTAATGGGCCGAAAAACAGGGGACGCCGCGCTGTG
>ERZ808051.1128-NODE-1128-length-20112-cov-38.242126_pt1 | contig 20112 bp, 22 predicted proteins | sample MGYA00380199_ERZ808051 | MGnify/ENA primary metagenome ERZ808051 (study PRJEB31490, sample SAMN06133391) | mouse gut metagenome | isolation source: J11 | host: mice | place: China: Chengdu | collected 2015-05 ...
AGAAAATGATTTTGGAAACAGGAGAACTTTTAGCGGAATCCTGTCATGTATATTTAAAGTTAGGATTTAAGCAAATTTCTAATTATGGTGTGTATGTAGATATGCCAGAATCTCTTTGTATGGGAAAAGAATTGTAAATCGAAACAGACAAATAAGAAAATTTCTCACTATGTTGCATACAAAGAAAAATTAGGATTGAGGAAAATAATGATATGAAGATAATAAACAAAGATATAGATAGCGGAAAACCCTTTGACTGGGGGAAAACCTCTTTTGATTATGCGAAATTCCGTGACATTTATCCGCAAGAGTTTTATCAAAGAATTATTGACCGTAAATTATGCTTGGACGGGCAATCTGTCCTTGATATTGGAACGGGAACAGGGGTTCTCCCTAGAAATATGTATCAGTATGGGGCGAAGTGGACGGCTGCGGATATTTCAGAAAATCAAATTGAACAAGCGAAAAATCTTTCAAAGGGTATGGATATAGATTATCATGTTATATCAACAGAGGATATAAGTTTTTCGGATAACTCTTTTGATGTAATTACAGCGTGTCAGTGTTTTTGGTATTTCAACCATAAGATGGTTATGCCTAAGTTTTATCGTATGCTGAAACAAGGGGGAAGTATTCTTATTTTATATATGGCATGGCTGCCATTTGAGGACAAGATTGCAGGAGCCAGTGAAAAACTTGTATTAAAATATAATCCAAATTGGAGCGGCGCAGGAGAAAGGAAACATCCAATAGATATACCAGATTGTTACAAACAAAATTTTGAGCTTGTATATCATGAAGAATTTTCTCTAAGAATACCGTTTACCCGTGAAAGCTGGAATGGAAGAATGAAGGCTTGCCGTGGAATCGGAGCTTCGCTTACCGAGAAAGAAATTTCGATGTGGGAACAAGAGCATATGACGCTCCTGGAACAAATTGCACCGAATGAATTTGATATTTTACATTATGCTGCTATTGCAGAGCTTAAAAAGCATTAAAATCCGTTTGATGAATTGAATATGTGAGGTTTTACATAGACATGGATTATAAAATTCGAGAAATTAGAAAAAATGAATATTCAGTATTATCTGATTTTCTGTATGAAGCAATTTTTATTCCAGAGGGCATGGACAAGCCGCCAAAATCCATTATTGAACAGCCAGAGCTGCAAGTATATATTAAGGATTTTGGGAAAGAAGATGATTGGTGCTTAGTTGCAGAAATAAAAGGGAAGATTGTAGGCGCAGTATGGGTGCGTATTATGAATGATTACGGGCATATTGATAATGAAACGCCCTCATTTGCTATTTCACTGTATGAGGAATACAGAAATATGGGCATTGGTACGGCACTTATGAGGGATATGCTTGAACTTTTAAAGAAGAAAGGCTATGAGCAGACATCCCTTTCTGTGCAGAAGGCAAATTATGCAGTTGGTATGTATCGAAAAGTAGGCTTTGAAGTCATTGACGAAAATGAAGCAGAATACATCATGGTTTGTCGGTTGTAAAAAATAGGTTAGGAGAAGAATACGTCATGAACATATTGGTGTTAGGGAATGGGTTTGATTTGGCTCATAATTTACCAACTAGATATACAAATTTTTTGGAGTATGTTATCGAACAAAGAGATTTAGGAGAAGCCGAACATACAAGAATATATGAGTTAGTACGAAAAAATATATGGATAGATTATTTTGTTCGTTTGTATCAAATGAATTTGTTGAGGGGTATAAATTGGATAGATTTTGAATTAGAAATAAGTCATATTCTAAAAATATTTGATGAACATGATTCAAATATTTATAATAAGATTGCTCCACTTTCAGAGTTGAACAAAGATAAAAAGCTGGTATTATTTTATAATTTATATGCAATTAGGTGTAATTGCCCAGATGGAATAAGAGATGTTCCAAAGCAGTCATATGCTCAATTAATAGAAAATATGGAGTCTGATATGGAAAAAATGATTAAAGCCTTTGAAATCTATTTGATAGAAAAAGTAGAAGAAAAGGATGTTGTATGTATATCACCAAATATTCAAGAAGTAAACGCTAATCGGATTATAAGTTTTAATTATACACATATATATGAAAAGCTGTATTCTGGGGATAAGTCAAAGGTACATCATATTCATGGTGAAGTCAAAAGGGACGCATCTATCTCAAATAATATGGTATTAGGCGTAGATGAGTATTGGGATAAAGAGGAAGCACATAGGCATACAAATTACAATATATTCAAAAAATTCACACAAAGAATTTTAAAAGAAACAGGATTTGAATATAGAAATTGGATTGAAAATGAAAGCAAAAAGAACTATAAGCAACATATTGGAACTAGGAATCGCACGTCTTTGTCGAGTATGGGAATTACGGATGTATATATTTTTGGACATTCATTAGATGTGACGGATAGTGATGTTCTGAAAGAGTTTTTTACGGATGAGTGTTTTAATGTACATATTTTTTATAAAGACAAAGGAAAAGAAGCAGCATTAATTGCAAATGTTGTAAAAATGATAGGAGAAGATGAATTTATTAGACAAATAAATTCTGTACCGCCCCAAATAGAGTTTATAAAGCAAAAGGATATGATTAAAAAGTAAAAAAGGCAACAAAGACAAGATTTTTTACAAGTAAGGGAGAGAATGAAATTTAGATGAAAAATATGAAAATAGATGCCAATGGGACAGAAATCAGAGTAATGGGTGATGTCGTAAATGAAGAAGCTTATATTTCTTTAACAGATATTGCTAAATATAAAAATCCAGATAATGCTTTTATTGTGGTTGCGAACTGGATGCGTAATCATTCGACAATCTCATTTTTGGGTTTGTGGGAGCAAATTCACAATCCTAATTTTAAACCTATCGAATTCGATAGGTTTAAAGCAGAGTCGGGAGATAATGCGTTTACGCTGACACCGCAGCAATGGATAAAAGCAACAGACGCAATTGGTATTGTATCAAAATCAGGACGATATGGCGGCACTTATGCTCATACAGACATTGCTTTTGAATTTGCTTCGTGGATTTCTCCAGAATTTAAACTCTATATTATTAAGGACTATCAGCGATTAAAGAAAGACGAAGCAAACAGATTAGCGATTGGTTGGGATGCTAAGAGGGAACTTTCAAAAATAAATTACCGTATTCATACAAATGCGGTAAAGGAATTTCTGATAACACCAACATTATCCCCACAGGAAATGGCATATACATACGCATCCGAAGCAGATATTCTTAATATGGCGTTATTTGGCAAGACTGCAGCACAATGGAGAAACGAAAAGGGAATAAGCGGAAAAACACCTAATATCAGAGATTATGCTTCAGCAGAGGAATTGGTTGTTCTTATCAATCTGGAAGATACCAATGCTGACTTAATAAGACAGGAAGTGTCTAAAATCGAGAGGTTAAAAATATTAAGGGAAAAGGCGTACAGGCAGTTAGAACTTTTGAAAAAGAATCAAGAAACTCTTACTGCACTAAAGAAAAATCTGATTGAAAATACGGAAACTAATAGTTGATTTTCTAAGCTAAATCGCTTATAATTTAAGCCATAGCATATAGCTATTATCCGCAGTTACATAGTCAGTGTTATCAAAAGCGATAACAAAATGATAACATTAGCTCATATAGGCAGGATAATATGGATATATCAAATAATCAAAAGATTTACATACTCGACAGAGAATAATACCTAAGCAAAATTAGTTAGGAAAAGTCGAGTTCGAATAGTCTGAGGTGAGCCGCGGAGCCAGTAAAATCAAGGCTTTGCGGCTTTTTTTCTCATTTTATTGCATTACGATTGCATTTTTTATTTCACTTCTTTGTGATAGGCTGCGGTGTGCTGGTTGCTCGTATAGTCTGCTACGCTCTGGGTGGCAGGCGTATACTGAAGCACTCCGGTCAGCTTATTGGCAACTTCAAGATTGGTGTTAGGATACAGATGACCATAGGTTCCCAGGGTTGTCTGTATTTTTTCATGTCCCAGGCGCTCTTTGATCAACAGGGGATTTTCGCCCATGCTGATGAGCAGGGAGGCGTGGGAATGCCTCAGTGCATGGATTTTGATGCGGTGTACGCCGGCAAGTTCCGCAAGTTTTTCCAATGCCCGTGGCAGGGTATGCTTGCTGGTAGGTATGCCGTTGTAGCTTAACACATAGTCACAGTTTTTCAGTACCTTCTTTTGGACTTCCTGCCATGCCTTCAGTTCCTTTATGGTATCCTTGTCAATGTAAATGGTGCGGACGCTCGCCTGCGTTTTTGGTTCCACGGGTTTGAAATCGTCCATTGACTTGTAATACATGGTCTTGGTTATGCTTAACAGTCCTGTATCAAAATCAATATCCGACCACAGCAGTGCCGCAGCCTCGCCAATCCGCATTCCGGTCATAAACAGCACCCAGAAGGATATAAAGAGGAAATGTTCATAATAATCCCCCTTGTAGAGTAGGGAGATTACTTTCTGAAATTCTTCCAGCGTCCAGAAATCCACCTGTGTCTTTTTGGACTTGATGTTCCCGATCATCCTTGACGGATTCTTTTTGGCTATACCCAGTACAATCGCCCGGTCAAAGGCAAGGGAGAGCAGCCCCTGCACCACATGGATATAGTTTGGGCTGAACTGCTTTGCAAGTTCCAACTGCCAGTTCTGGACATGGATGGGTTCGATTTCGTCCGTTGCCATTTTGTAGAAGTACGCAAAATGCTTCTGAATGGTGGAATAGCGGTTCAGGTAAGTGCTTTCCTTTACCTGTGTTTTGTACCATGGAAGATAGGTATTTTCAATAAATGTCTGAAAAGAAACAGTCTTCTTTTTTTCATCCAGTTCTTTGACAGATGACAGGATCAGTTTGGAATATTCTTCCCTCGCCTCCTTTTTGGTAACAAAGCCGCTGCGGTATTTCTGGATCTGTTTCCCGGTAACGGGATGGTAGCCTAAATTTGCACGGAAGTAATAGGTTCCGTTGCCTGCTTTTTTAATTGGATCTTTTGCCATGATTTCACTCCTCACATAGATGTGCAAGAAGTACAATCAATTCTGTTTGTCGGGAATGGTAATTCCCAGTAGTTCTTCCACAGCTTCTTTGGGAACCCTGTCCAGTTTTCGTGACTGGTAGTATGTATGTCCCCTTGATACCATAAGCTTTTTCGTTTCCCTTATGATGTCTGCCGCAAAAGATGGTCCATATCCCAGCGCTATTAAATCGCCCTTCGTTACTGTAACCATACGCCTCCTTTCCTAGCCAGGATATGAGAAAACACAATATCTGGCTATTAGTATAGCATATCTGAAAATATTGGTGATCAGCTTCTTGCAAAAAATAATGATAAAATTTTGATCGTTACACATACCTTCCCCCACCGTTTCCTGCGCCCTCCCCGGCCGCGTTGACTGGCTGCACTGTGTGCAATTTAATCCGGACGGATGGCAGAACTGTCAGCAGTGAGCCATTCATCGGAACCCATATACATGAGGGTGTATGTTCTTCAGTTGTCAAAGAATGGACGCCTGATACAGAAATGAACTGTTGTAACAGGTCAATCTAAAAAGGAAGTACCTGACAGGGCAGCGGATACTTGAAAAAATTTGAAAAAAGTAAAATAAATATTGATGATGGATTTTTTCTCACAAAAATGAAAAGGCTGAAAACAGAAGATATAGTATTATTGAGTTGACAGGATACAAGATGTTGTGCTAAAATGATTCCGTAATTGATTTTTATGCGATGCCTGTCAGTAAAGGGCGGGAAAACTATGGTGTGTCCGGTATGAAAATATCCGGAGTATCCGCATTTTCCGCAAGCTGCAGGTTCCGGTGTAGCCTGTATGGAGGAAGGCCGGTGCATACGCTGTTTAAGATTGTAAGTAGTGTCAGAGGATACCATGTATAAGCATGGCAGTCTTTTGGCACTTTTTTTGTTTCTACGGCATGTGCATAACTGCTGGGAGCAGGAACAGATTTGTGGATCACCACACGCAGTCAGGAATGGAAACCTTTAGAGAACCATTCCTTTTTTTGTGCGCAGCAACGAGCCAATCAGGGATGCCTGCATCCATAATTGGCGACTGCCGTATCAGCGAGCAGCTTTGCTGTGAGTGTGCCAGAAATGCCCATGAGGGCTTGCCCGCATAAGCGGCTGGATAAAGATGCCTCCGGAAAAGGAGAGAAAAAAGAAAGGTGGAAAAAAGAATGAGTGAAACAAGAGTATTTGCCGACGGCTACCGTGGCGTATTCCAGAATCAGGAGGATTTCCTTGCGTGTTTAAAGAACATCGGGAAAAATTCCTTCTGGGAAAGAAAGACATCCAAAAACCTGCGTCTTGTGGCAATCACCAGCGGGAGTAAGGTGGAGGAAGAACTGAAGGAGAAGTATGCGGATGAGGGACTGGATGAGGACATCATCACGGATACCATCCTCAATACGGGACTTCTCCTGAAGATCAGGAACCAGTATTACCCTGTTAGGGACTGTGCGGTCAAGAGCATCCTCGACCGCGCGGGTATTTCCGGTGCGGGACTTCGCAGGGTAGAAAAGAGCGTGTATGCACGAATCCTGAATGACTGCCTGAAGGTGGCAAAGGGAGAGGCGCTCTTACGCATCTCGGAAGGAAAGGTCTCCGCCGTACTGGGAGGTGACTGCCATGATTATGCCGTGCTTGACATGGAGCAGGTATTCCTGCATTCGGTGGATTATCTGACAAAGAACTTTGAGGGCTGCAGCTACCTTGCAGGTTTTTATGAGCATGACATGGCATCCGCGCTCTAGGAACTTCCCGGGGAGGACGGACTGCTGGATGCTTATAAAAAAGAGCTGGCGCTGCATGGGAAGACAGCGGAGGAGATGAAACCCGTTGTCAGGATCACGACCTCGGATACCGGTTCCGGAGGGGCGAACATCTACCCCATGCTGGTATCGGGAAGTGAGAACACCACCATCAACTTAGGCAGCCCCCTGCGGCTGGGACACCGTAACGGCACACGGATTGCGGAGTTTGACGCACACCTGAAGCTGCTGTACGGGAAGTACCAGCTCGCTGTCGGGAACCTTACAAGGCTGCTGGGCATTGCGGTTGTGAACCCCGTCAACTGCATGAAGGGCGTCATGGATAAACTGGGCATCCCGCGGAAGTATGAAGCGGAGGCGGTGGATCTGTTTGTGGCGCAGTATGGGGAAGCCCCCTGTACTGCACATGAGATCTATTTCGGCATTTCGGAGATCCTCTACATGCTCGCCTGCGAAGGTGAGGAGGGGAGCCGGATCACACGGATGGAGGAGACCATAGCCAGGGCATTGTCTGTCAACTGGACGGAGTTTGATATACCGGGTGCATATAAGTGATAAGAAGGAGGAAAAGAGAGTGGATGATTTTAGAAAAGAGGTCATAAGGGAACTGGAGAAAAAGCTTGGGGATGATTATAATATCTTTCCCTAGGACAGGACAAAAAATAACGGATTTACCGCGCATGGCGTCTGTATCCGTAAAAAAAGTGAGAACATAGGAGCCGTGGTATATATAGATGAGGCCATCCTTAGATATGCGGCAGGGGCCACATCCCTTGAAAGAATTGCGGATGAACTGATACAGCAGTGCCGTGGCGGGATTCATCCGGATGCAGTAAAAAACATTGAGGATTTTGGCATGATGAAAGACAGGTTAAGGCTGCGTCTAATAAATTATGCTGCCAATTCCGCAGAGATGGAAAATATCCCGCACAGAAGGTTCATTGACCTTGCAGTTACCTACTGCCTTGATGTGGATATGGAAAATGGCAATGCTACCCTCATCGTTTCAAATGTGCTGCTGGAGATATGGAATGCCACGGAAGAAGACTTATACAGGACCGGCATGGAGAACCTGCATATGCAGGATAAATGCCTTGCCACTGACCTGTTTAGCATTGTCAGGGAACTGGCTGAAGATGAGGAAGCAGCGAGGGCAGTCCTTGACAAGATTGAAAAAATGGGAGGTAAAAAAGCAGAAATATATGCAGTGTCCAACCAGAAACAGCATTATGGGGCCGCGTGTATGCTGGACCACTCTTTTTTACAGCAAATGGCGGATTCCAAAGGATGCGACCTGAACATTTATCCAGGCAGCGTAAATGTACTGGTTATCGAGCCGGTAAAGGATGGAAACGGGGACCGCATAAATACAGAGGATGCCTGGGAAGTAAACAGGAACAGTGTCCCGAAGGAGGAGTGGCTGTCCAACAGCATCTACCGGTATGACCGGGCAAAGCAGGAGGTCTGCATCTACAGGGAAGGAGCGCCGTTTTAACGGTCAGACAATAAACCGGATAAGGGTAAGGACAGGGAGAGAAGGGAAAACACCTTCTCTTTTTCTGTCCAAAACATGCAGCCGCAGCAGGCGGCGGAAAGTGAGGATATTTATGGGACTGGATATGAATTATGAAGCAGAGGTGTTCGTGGATACGGAAAATTTAAGCAGGGAGGACTGGCTTGCCTGCCGCCGCAAAGGGATTGGCGGGAGCGACGCCGCAGCTATCATGGGAATGTCGCCGTTTTGTACGAAACGTGACCTGTATTATGACAAGCGGGGCATACAGGCGGTCATGGACGAGGAGGAAGACAACTGGGTGGCAAAGGAAGTAGGACACCGGCTGGAGGACCTTGTGGCGGAGATCTTTTCCAAAAAGACAGGTCTGAAGGTGTATCCCGTGCGAAAGATGTTCCGCCACCCGCTCTACCCGTTCATGCTGGCGGATGTGGATTTTTTTATAGATTTCCCCGACGGCAGCAAGGGCATCCTTGAGTGCAAGACCACCAATTACAACTGCCAGAACAAGTGGGCAAATGACTCCACCCCTGTCAACTATGAGTACCAGGGGCGGCACTATATGGCGGTAATGAACATCAATAAGGTGTACTTCGCCTGCCTGTACGGGAATAACGAGAACGAGTTCATCATCCGCTGCATGGAGCGCGACCTTGACATCGAGGAAGACCTGATCGCGGAGGAGGAATTTTTCTGGAAGGAAAATGTGGAGAAAGGCGTGGAGCCGCCCTATACGGAGAAGCCCGACCTTGTGCTGGAGAGCATACGGAAGCACTGCGGACCGGCGGACCGGGATGCGGACAAGGTAAAACTTGACCGGAAATATCTTGCCGGCATCAGGCGGTATCTGGAGCTGAAGGAACAGAAGGCACAGCATGAGGGCGAGGCAAAAAAACTGGATGAGAAGATGAAAGAAACCTATGCGGAGATCGTGGAGGAGATGGGGACAAGCTGTACCGGCGTTTTAAGGGACGGCAGTGAGGAATATGTGGTCTCCTACAACCCGGCCTACCGCACGGGGATAGACAAGAAGGGGCTGGAGCGCTTAAAGGTGCAGCACCCGGATGTCTATGACGACTATGTGAACACCACGGAGAGCCGGAGGTTTTCCGTCAAAGTGAAAGGAGCGGCATAAATGGAGAGAAATGACCTTGTATATATCTGTTCCCCGCTGTCGGCACCGACAAAAGAGGGGATACGGATGAACATGGAGAAAGCGGCGTATTATGCAGGTCTTGTGTCCGGCGTTACCGGGTGCAGGGCCATCGCGCCCCACAGCTTCCTTCCGGAATACCTGGATGACAACATCCCGGAGGAGCGGGAAGCAGGGCTTGCCTTCGGGCTTTCCGTGCTGAGACTGAGCAAAGCCATCATTGTGTGCGGCAGCTGGATCAGCAGCGGGATGCGGGGCGAGATCAGGCTGGCAGGGGAACTGGATATCCCTGCCTATGCCCTGATCGAATACGAAGGCAGGATCGCACTGGCAGAAATAACACAGGAGGAGAGAACGGATGAGATGCAGGTATGTAAGAGAAATATTCCATAACAAGGATAACGGGTTCTGTATCTTCGTGTACCACACGGAAGATGAGGGTGTGCCGGAAGCGGCGAAAGATCCCGACTATCAGGGAAAAGGCGCCCGGTTTACGGCAATAGGCACGGGACTGCCGGATACAGCGGCGGTAGAAACGGAGCTTGTGGGAAACTGGGTAAGGAACAAGCACGGGCTGCAGTTACAGGTGGAAGGTTATGAGGAAATCATGCCCCAGACAAAGGAGGGGATCAGGGGTTACCTGTCCTCCGGCATGATTAAGGGTATCGGACCGAAACTGGCGGAACTGATCGTGGAGAGATTCGGCACAAGGACATTTGATGTGCTGGACCATTATCCGGACAGCCTGCTGGAAATTAAAGGCATTACCCGTAAAAAGCTGGACGGCATCCTCTTTTCCTATCAGGGCAGCCACGCCCTGCGTGACCTTGCGGCGTATCTGACGCCCTTTAAGGTAACGCCAAAAAAGATCCAGAAGATCTATGAGGAATTTGGGAATGCGGCGCTGGATACCGTAAAGAACCAGCCCTTTGCGCTCTGTAAGATCAGCGGGTTTGGTTTCCTGACCGTGGATGAGATCGCAAAAGCCAACAAGGGAAAGCCTGACGATCCCCTGCGGATCGAGGGCTGCATCTGGTACTGCGTGGAACAGGATAAACAGGAAGGGCATCTGTTTCAGGATAAGCAGCAGTTCCAGAGAAAAGTATATGGACAACTGAATAAGGGCTACCAGGGGGAGGCAGTCACGGAAATGGCAGTCTACAAGGTACTCTACCAGATGGTAAAGGAAAGGCGGATGTACTACGAAAACGGCGCCCTTTATCCCGCGAATATGTACGGGTATGAGTGCAGCGCGGCAAAGAATCTGGTATCCCTGCTTACGGCAGAACAGGAGGAACAGGATATTACCTTCCTGCTGGCGGAAGCACAGAAAGAACTGGGCATCATCCTTTCCCCGAAACAGGAGGAGGGTGTCAGGAAAGCGTTCCGCCACCCGGTCAGTATCATCACCGGCGGCCCCGGAACAGGAAAGACCACGGTACAGAAGGTGCTGCTCTATGTCCATGAGAAACTGGGCGGTGGCAGCGTATTACTGACTGCACCCACGGGAAGGGCAAGCCGCAGGATGGCGGAAAGCACGGGATGGCAGGATGCCATGACGATGCACAGCGCACTTGGGCTTACCAGTGACGAGGACAGTGAGGAGACGGAGGGCATGCTGGAGGCAGGCTTTATCATAGCGGACGAGTTCACTATGTCCGACATGAGGCTGTCGCACATCTTTTTTGCCCACATCCGGGCGGGAAGCCGCCTGGTGCTGGTGGGGGATGTGGACCAGCTCCCCAGTGTAGGCCCCGGAAATGTGTTCCGTGAACTGGTGCAGTGCGGTGTCATCCCGTTAACGGTGCTTGACACGATCTTCCGTCAGGCAGAGGGCAGCCGTATCATTGCCAATGCGAAACGGATGCAGGAAAATGACGCGGCTTTAGATTATGGCGCAGGTTTTACCTTTATCCCTGCGGGGAGCGCAGAGGAAGCCGCCGACAAAGTGCAGGAACTGTACCGTGCCAGCGTGGATGCGTTTGGCATGGATAAGGTGCAGGTGCTGACGCCCTACCGCAAGATGGGGGAGGCCAGCGTAAATGCGCTGAATGAGAGGCTGTGGGAGATGGTGAACCCGAAAGCGGAAGGGAAGCCGGAGATCCGCTGCGGCAGACGCACGTTCCGTCTGGGCGACCGGATCATCCATAACAAAAACAAGGACCAGATCAGCAACGGCGACATCGGGTACATCAAAAGCATCTATGTGGATGAGGACGGATCGGAGCTTGCAGAGTTGGAATTTTCGGAAGGCCGCTTCGTGAAATATGGGAGCGAGGAACTGGAAATGGTGGAACACGCCTATGCCACGACGGTACACAAGAGCCAGGGCAGCGAGTACCCCATGGTGATCCTGCCGTGGCTGCCCATGTTCTATAAAATGCTGCGGAGGAACATCTTCTACACCGCGATAACAAGGGCAGGAGTGCAGGTCGCCATCATCGGCAGTAAACGTGCTGTCTGTACCGCCATCCACAATACGGAGTGTGACCGGCGCAATACACGGCTTGGTGAACGCGTCATTAAGGAATACAACCGGTTGCTGGAGGACAAGGGAAATCAGCCTGAAAAAGACGGATACCGTCAGGAAGTAATCAACTTATAAAAATTAGTATCAAGTAATTTATAAAAACAGGAGGGGTAAACATGAAAAGACCACAGAAAAAAATAGAAGAAATGACAACAAGGGAAGTGGAAATGAACCAGCGGATGACGGAAAGGGTTGAATGGATAGACAAGCAGACCTACTGGTATCTGATACAGCTTCTGGAGTTAGATGTGGATGAGGCGAAAAAAAAATTACCGTGGAATGTTGAAATTTTCAGGGAAGTGTTTGAAGGTGCCGTAGCTGTGCTCAGTAAGCACGGATACAGTGTTTGCGATCCATACATATCCACACCGGAAACTGGCAGGCGGTACCGTTGTACACTCTCCGAGTGCGGCTGCGAAAGCTGCAACTGTCAGGATGAATTTATGGAAAAGGAAAGGATCATTTCCAATATCGAGGATGCCGTTGCAATGAACGGGCTAAAGATACTGGATGGGGATAAGGACAGCATTATCGTAAGGGAAAACAGCACTGATACGGATTTTGAGATCCGTGTCAACCGGCTTGCCGGATAGAGGGCTGCGGTATGGAAAAAAGGGATTACAAAAAGGAGTTCTGTACCCGGATGGATCAGTTTGCTTTCCGTTACTCCAAGTGGCAGGTGTGGAACGATTTCCTGAGCCTGTCTGCGATTTCCATGGCAAATGTAATACCCACGCCGGAAAAAGAGGAGCGGGAAGAAAAATACCACGCCATCCTAAGCAGCTACCGGGAGGAAGAACGGGAGATTTTCCCGCAGATGTTACACCTTGTGGTGCTGGCATTAAGCGATAAGCCGGAGCAGGATTTTCTGGGCAGCCTGTACCATCACCTTGAACTGCACCAGGAACAGAAAGGGCAGTTTTTCACGCCCTACCATATCTGCGAGTTTATGTCGGAGCTGCAGTTTGCAGGAGATGAAAAAGCAGAGAAGCTGGAAGGGAAAGGCTACATCAGTGTAATTATCCTGCCTGCGGTGCGGGTGCCATGCTGATCGCCTTTGCAAACGTGGCAAAAAAGCATGGCATCAATTACCAGAAGCATGTGCTGTTTGTGGCGCAGGATATTGACCGCACCGCAGCCATGATGTGCTACATACAGATGTCCCTGTTGGGATGTCCCGCCATCGTGGTTATAGGGGACAGTCTTGCAAAGCCGTTCCCGCACCCGGATAACGAGGTGTGGTGTACCCTGTTCTATCACCTGAACCAGTGGCGTTTTACCACCGGGGAGGCAGAGGGACAGGAAGACAGCGGGGATGCGGAAGGAAAGGGAATGGCTGCCGTCACTCTGGAACATCCGCCTGAAGATGTCAGGCTGATAGAAGGAGCGGACGGTCAGCTCATGCTGTGTATAGAGCCGGCATCATAGCAGGTGCCGAAGAAAGGAGCAAAAATGAAGAATGTAGCAGACATCCGGTTTCAACTGGATATACTGCGGCGGGACGGCTATCATGCCGCTGCACGGATCATCGAATCCATGCAGGGAACAGTCAGTCGAGAAACAGAAATGAAGTATCTGAAGGAGTTTGTGCGGCAGGGCTGTTTCGATGAGGAACTTTGCCGCGACCAACTCCGCTGCCTGTGGACGGCATACTGCCTGCACCACAGGCTTGATGCGGACACATCCGGGTACGATAATGACGTGATAGAGCTGTGGAACGCCATAGCGAAGGATGAACCGGAAACAGCGGACTGGGATGATTTTGACAGCTTTGACAATTTTATGTGCAGGTTTCTTGTGTAAGGTAAATTAAAAAATTTCATAAAAATTCAAGGAAAACAGGGGAAGGCTGGTACTTATTCTATGTACCCCCTTCCCGAAAAGGAAGGAGAAAAACAAATGGGAGAAACAACAGCAAATGCAACGTATATGTACGACGAGGTGGAGGAAATCCGCAACCTGAATAAAGTGGATGGATTTGATCCCAGAAGATACATGAGGATCATCGGGCAGGAAGGTCAGGCGGGAAAGTATTATCTCGACGTGGCGTTCCGCAAGCTCTGGTTCCGGCTGAAGTATCCGGAAGGGAAAATCGTAAAGAAAATCCTGAAGCTGACGGATCAGGTTGCCATTGTGGAGGCGCGGGTATACCTGCACCGCAATGACTCGGAGGAAAACTTCATCGCAAATGCGCTGGCACAGAAGTATAGGACAGAGGATGGGCAGTTCGGCAACAAGTTCGTGGAACTGGCAGAAACCGCCGCAGTCGGGCGTGCGCTTTCGGATGCAGGCTTCGGGCTGCAGTTTGCGGACAAAGAGGAAGATATTGATCCGGAAGTGACGGAGGCTCCCTTTGATGCACAGATGATCCTTGCAGGAAACGGCATTGACGGTGAAGTTTTAGGTGAAATGCTTTCCGGGGAGGATATGGAAAACAGTGCTGCGCTTCTGGATGAAAACATTCCCGGACAGTACGGGATAGAGAATTATATCCCCATGCCGGAAGAAGTGGGACAGGCGATGGGGATGACGCCCGCCATGTCACAGAATGGCGGCGTAGCGCAGCAGAACCGGCAGAGTCAGCCACAGCAAAACCAGCAGCAGAGCCAGCCACGGCAAAACCAGCAGCAGAGTAATCAGCCGCATCCGAAACCGGCGCAGACGCCTGCAGCAAAAGCAGCGCCGCAGTCCGGAAGACAGGCGGCAAACAATGCCCCAACTGGAAAGAATACCCAGAGTGCTGCCGGGATCAAAAAGGATATGCCGGTAGAGCAGATTTATTCCATGTTAGACCGTGACAGTGCGGCAGCTGTCGTTATCCCTATGGGCTTCAACAAGGGAAAAACACTGGGACAGGTGGCTGTGGAGAAACCCGCAAACCTGCAGTGGTATGTGGACTCCTACGGCGGCCCCGACAACCTCCTGCGTGCGGCGGCAAAGTTTTTGATCGACATGGCATTAGGGCAGGCAAGCTAAGAAATGGGAACAAATAAAAATTACGAAAAGGGGCGGTGCATCATTGTGCCGCCCTTAGAAAGAAAGCAGTCCTGTTTCGGGCTGCGGAAAGGAGGAACGCCATGTATCAGGATTTTCCTTTTACCATCGTGGATGTGGCATACCTCTTAAACCTGCATGTCAGGCATAAAAATGCGGCGAGCCTTGATGTGGGCTGCCCGTTCTGCGGGGAGAAAAAAGGAAAGCTTAACCTCAACACCAAAAAGAATGTGTTCAAATGCAATCGGTGCGGGGAAAGCGGCGGCATGCTCTCCCTGTATGGGAAGGTATACGGGGTTGACAACCAGACCGCCTGCAAGGAGATCAAGGACGCCCTCGGAAAGAATGAACAGGCACCTGCCTATCAGGTAAGGAAAAAGGAAATTGCCCCAAAGGAGCCGGAGATCCCAAGCGCTATGCCTGCCCCGGATGATGTGAGGCACAAGACATATAGCATGTTCTTTTCCATGCTGGTGCTTGCGGATACTCACAGAAAGAACCTGTTAAAGCGCGGGTTCACGGAGCAGCAGATCGAAGAGAACAGTTATAAGAGCACGCCGGTCTTCGGCTATAAAAAGCTGACGGAGAAGCTGCTGGCGGCGGGATGCACCGTAGAGGGTGTTCCGGGGTTTTATCAGGACAAGGACGGGGAGTGGACCATCCATTTCTCCAATAAGTCATCCGGGTTTCTGGTGCCGGTCCGAAACATAGATGGCCTCATCGTGGGTGCGCAGATACGTCTTGACCATCCTTACGACGGCAGGAAATATATCTGGCTCTCCAGTACGAACTATTATATGGGCACATCCTCCGGAAGTCCCGTCCATCTGGCGGGAAATCCGGGGGAAAAGACGGTATTTGTAACAGAGGGACCGCTGAAGGGCGACCTTGCCCATGCACTGTCAGGCAGGACTTTCGGATGTGTGCCGGGGGCAAACCAGTACGCAAACCTGCCGCCGTTTTTACCGGCAATGAAGCTGATGGGGACGAAAGCGGTCTATGAAGCATATGACATGGACAAGCTGCTAAAGACTGCCTGCAGGGGTGACTACAATGAGAAATGTGTTCATTGTGAGAATTACAGGAAGGACTGGAAACAGCAGGTCATTCCCTGTGAAAAGAAAAGCATCAAGCGTCAGAACATCCAGCGGGGATGCCATAAGCTCACCCAGATCTGCCGGGAAACGGAGCTGTCTGTAAAAACTCTTACATGGGACATGGACAGTGAAGGCGACTGGGCGGAAAACGTAAAGGGCGTGGATGATTACCTGTATGATCTGGAGCAAAGAAAATAGGAATGGATTTCAGAAAAAATAATATCCAGGGCGGACTTCTATACGGGGTTCCGTCCTTTTTTATGCACATAATATGTAAAATCCCCCAGTTTTTACATAAGGCTGTTGGCTTTTACTTAAACGGTGCGTATAAAACAGTAAATAAAGCATAAAGGAGCTGACGTTATGATGTATCAGAAAATAATTATACCGATAGACCACGGGAACAGGAACATGAAGACCGAGCATAAGATATTTACCTCCGGCTTTGTGGAGAGTGACTGCAGGCCCGCACTGGGGGAATACCTTCAGTATGATGGGCGATACTATGCCCTGACCGAGCAACGGATACCTTATATGAGGGACAAGACGCTGGACGACCGTTTCTTTATCCTGACGCTGTTTGCGGTGGCGATGGAGGCGGAGAAACAGATGTTAAACACGAAGGACACGCTCCTTCAGGCAGCGCTGCCGGTGGGACTTCCCCCGAAGCATTACGGCGCGCTTTACCGGAAGTTTGAGGATTATTTTATGAACAGGGGCGTCCAGCAGTTTACATACAGGGGCATTCCTTACCGGGTTGAGATCGTGGAAACCGCTGCCTTCCCGCAGGACTATGCGGCTGCCATGACCGTTTACCAGAGGATAGCGGAATTTAACAAGGTCATTACGGTAGACATCGGGGGCTTTACGCTGGATTACCTTCTAATCCGGGGAGGGAAGCCGGACTTGTCCGTCTGCGACTCTCTGGAGAAGGGTGTCATCCGTCTTTATAATGACATTTCCTCCCGCGTCAATTCCGAGCAGGACATCCTGATTGACGATACGGACATAGACCGTATCATCCGGGGAGAAAGGACAGATTTCCATGAGGAGGTTGTCCGTATCGTGGAAAATATGACAAAGACCTATGTGAATGACATCCTCGGAACGCTCAGGGAGCGAGGGCTTGACTTAAAGGCGAGCTGTGTGGTATTTATCGGTGGAGGCGCCCTGCTGCTTCGGGAGTATCTGGAGCAGTCCGGTAAGATTGGCCGCTGCATTTTTGTGGAAGACATCTGCGCCAATGCAAAGGGATATGGTATGCTCTACCAAATCCAGAAGAAGGGCAGATGACCGTATGGGGAAGAAAAATCCGTTTGTAACGACGATAGGCTTTAACAAACATGATTCCGCCCATGTGGAAGTGGCGCAGTTCTTGAATGGCATGGAGCGGGGGAAGGCACAGTACATCGTGGATGCGGTCATGGCGTATCAGCGCAGCGGACAGTCAGGAGTTTCTGCTGTATCCGGTGCTGGAAGGCTGGCGGATTATGAGACGATCAGGAAAATTGGGCTGCAGGTCATGGACGAACGGGAGAACGGAGCCTATGGCAGCAAGGTGACGGCGGCTGGAGAAAAGGAAACAGAGAAACAGGCAGAAGCATCTGGCGGGAATGAATTAACAGGACTGGATGCTGAGGCGTTAGGCGGTATTTTACAATCACTGGAAGCGTTTAAGGGATAGGATGAACAGAAACAGGAAATGATAGTAACATAAAAGGAAGCCTTTTCCAGTCTTTTACGAATCGGCTTCCTTTTGCTCAAGCAGTGTATCGGTTGATATGTTAAAATATTTAGCGAGGATGGCAACTTCGTAGTCGGGCACGAACCGGCTGCCCTGTTCGATGCGCAGGATCGTCAGATCGCTGCACTCCATGCCCAGGAGCTGGAGCTGGCTTGCAAGTGCGGCCTGGGATAATCCCTTAGACTGCCGGAGCTGTCTGATTTTAGGACCCACAATATTTTTGGAGGTCCCGTTCCAATAAATTTTCATAAAAGCATTCCCTTCTAAAGATGAAGTGTATAGAATTGATTTTATCGAAACGGGATGATAATATACTTCTAAAGATGAAGTGTGAAGAAATATCAATAAATAATCGACAATCTGGCATAATGAAAAGGAAACCACGGAAAGGAGAAATATGGCATGAATGATGTATGGATAAAAATGGCTGAGTTTTTGGGCAGGTTAAACGGGGAGAACGTAAAACGGGAAAGCTATGTGCGCACTCCTGAATATGAGAAGGCATTGGAAGTTTGGAAAGAAAAAGAACAGGAGTGGGAGGATTTTTTGGAAACTCTTTCCATAGAATACCGAGAGAAGGCGTAAGAAATAAAGGAGTGCCAGGAGGACTTTGCCTCTGCTCAGGAGTTACGGGCGTATATGCAAGGTTATGTGGACTGTGTGCAGGCATTGTATCACATGGGGCTTCTGAAAGAGAATGAAGGGTTGAAGTGGTTAGAAAAAATGGATATGCATTAAAAATAGAAATGAAAACAGAAAAAGGCAGGACGCTAATCTAAGCTGTGTCCTGCTTTTGGTTTATCTGTTATAAACAGAATTTTATCTTTGAAGTCTTTGCATATACTTAGGTAATGAGATTTTTTTATTGATTCTGCGGAATTGAATTTGCCTGTTTAATCAAAGTTCTTTCTAAATTTAAACGAATCCACAAAATTAAAGTGTTTCTCAAAGTAGTTGCTACATTGTCCTATCATCCAGCCATTTATCAAAGCACACAGAACGGTTCCCGGTTTTACGCCTTCAAAACGCCAGAAACCGATAAAAAGGAATGACATAGCAACTGCGATTATACAACTACAGCAGTCGTATGCGGTCTTTGTGTTGTTGATATCCCAATCAAATTTTGAGGATATTTCTTTTACAACCAGTTCATATGCTTCAGGCGGGATATAAGTATGGAACAAGAGAGATACTCCTATTGCGCATATGATCAAGCCAACATTATAACACACTATTCTTTGCAGAATGCCATTTCTAGGAATCAGGTTTACAGCATTCATCATAACATCGAGTACGCTTCCGTAGACAAAAGCTGTTACAAACGAAAATAAATACTTACGTTTAAATCTGTGTAAAACTATCGCAAGTACAATTATGAGGAAAGTCTGAAAACAATATTCTGCCATTCCAAAGGAAAACCAGTTCAGATAGTCTGATACCTTTAAATAGATAAGGTATGCTGGTGCAACAACCATTGACATACCAAAATTTGCCCGCTCCATGAATGCAGTGCCCAATGCGAGTGTTATTAGCCCAATAACGTATGCCGCCTGACCTGTACCCGCCAGCATAGACAACTAAAACGAAAGGATTCTATCCGATTCTTGGTTTTACTCGTTTTTTCTAATTTTTTCATTTACACGGGTTGTCGGAAGGAACTTGCTCCCAGCTGCCACATCCGCGTAAAGATTTATTCAAAAGCAGCTAGGCCACTTTCAAATCTGTCTGGTGTATCCGGTAATACTCCTCCGGCGTCAGATAGCCGTTTGCTTCATGGATCCGTTTTCGGTTATAAAATATCCATATGTACTCAAATACTGCGCTCTTGGCTTCCTCCCGGGTGTGGAAATGCTGTTCGTTTAACCATTCCTGTTTTAACTTCCCCCAGAAGCTTTCCATCGGCGCATTGTCCCAGCAGTTTCCTTTACGGCTCATGCTGCTGATGAATCCATGCTCCTTTGCCAGTTCCTGATAATCCGGTGAGCAGTACTGGCTTCCCCTGTCGGAGTGCAGGATACAGCACTCTGTAGTCTCTGTATGGCGGATGGCATCCTTTAGTGCGGATATTACCAGTTCTTTTGTCATACGCCCGTCCATTGCTGTGCCGACTATCTTATCCCCGCAAAGATCCATGATGCCGGCAAGATAAAGCCAGCCTTCATCAGTCGGAATATAGGTAATGTCACTTACCATTTTCTGGCCGGGTCTGTGGGCAGTAAAATCCCTGTTCAGGATATTTTCCGCCACCGGAAGGTTATGCTTTGAATTGGTTGTTGCTTTATACTTTT
>ERZ808051.1132-NODE-1132-length-20060-cov-8.645098_pt1 | contig 20060 bp, 15 predicted proteins | sample MGYA00380199_ERZ808051 | MGnify/ENA primary metagenome ERZ808051 (study PRJEB31490, sample SAMN06133391) | mouse gut metagenome | isolation source: J11 | host: mice | place: China: Chengdu | collected 2015-05 ...
ACCGCTTAGCTGATTCAGCTCTTTTATGTGCTTGTCTTTAATGCGTAGTTTGAGGGTTTTCATGCCTTTAGTATGGCGAGGTTAATTTTAACTTACAACCTTTCAAGTGCTTTTCACGACAGTATATGTCGCTTTATATCCACTCCCTGAAGTGGGTGGTTTTACGGCGACTGGTGATAAAAGGACAATAATAATGACTAATGATACGCCCAATAAAACCTCTCCCAATCGCATCAGCTATGAAACTGATGGACATATTTGCTTAATCGGTCTAAATCGAGCGGATAAGCGCAACGCCTTTGACAGCCACATGATTCGTCAGCTTTCAGAGGCGCTTGGACGATATGAAGCGGACAGTGAGCTGCGCTGCGCGCTTATCTTTGCCCATGGTGATCATTTCACTGCAGGACTTGATTTGATGGAACTACAAGACAAGCTAGATAAAGGGGTGTTTGCGTTTGATTCTGCCCAAATCGACCCTTGGGGTATTAGCGGTAAACTGCGTACCAAGCCTGTGGTTGTCGCGGTACAGGGTACCTGCTTTACTGCAGGCATTGAGCTGATGCTCAACAGCGATGTGGTGGTGGCAAGTGAGGATTGTAATTTTGCCCAGATGGAAGTTCAGCGCGGTATTATGCCGTTTGGCGGAGCAACCGTTCGCTTTGTGAACGCGGCAGGGTGGCAAAAAGCCATGCCATACTTAATGACAGGCAAGCCTTTTGATGCAGCAACGGCGGATAAACTCGGTCTGGTCAGTGAGGTGGTACCCAAAGGTGAACAGTATACTCGTGCTTATCAGTTGGCAACAGAAATTAGTAAGGCAGCTCCCCTAGGCGTTCAAGCTCTATTGGCCTCAGCATTAGATGGCGCGCGCAATGGGGCAGACAGTGCACTGGGTAATATCCATAGTTTTTTACCGCCACTGTTTCACAGTGAGGATGCCAAAGAGGGTGTGATGTCTATGGTTGAGCGCCGAGAAGCACAGTTTAAAGGGCGTTAGTCTAAGCCATTATTTTTTATCCTGACAGCAAGCGGCAGGCTTATCTATGCTCGATATTATCAACATCACCGCGCCGATTTTTATCATTATCGCCCTGGGTTACTTAAGCGTACGCACTCGTATTATTGATCAAAGTCACGCCAAAGGCATGGGCACTTTGGTGATGTATATTGCTTTGCCTGCGCTTATATTTAATGCTATTGCAGCTATGCCCTTTCAGGAAGTTATCTCCCCGAGCTATCTGCTTATCTATGCCATAGGTTCAGTCTTGGCATTCGTGATAGGCATTATTCTAACCAAAGGGGTCTGGCGTCAGGACAATGTGTCAGCTGCGCTAAATTCTACGGCATTAGCATACGCAAACAGTGCTTTTATTGGTTTTGCTGTGTTGTCAGCGGTTATTGGCCCTACGAAGGCGGCCACTTATTTATCGATGGTGGTATTGATAGAGAGTTTTATTATGCTGCCGATGCTGTTTATCATGGCAGATATGAGCACCGACTCTAGTCAGTCTTTGGGCCAGTTGCTACTGGGTATCGCCAAAAACCTCACCCGTAACCCGCTGATTATTGCCATTGTTGTCAGCGTGAGTTTCTCGATTTTTAGCCTTCCTGTGCCCCAGATAGTTGCCCAAACCGCACACATGCTCACAGGGGTTGCCGCGCCTGTTGCGCTATTTGTTATTGGTATGAGCTTATATGGTCTAGAGCTAAAAGGCGATTTACCCAAAATCACTACCATTGGCTTAGGTAAGCTGATTGTGCATCCTCTAATGATGCTGCTTGCGATTATGCTTATCCCGAGTGCCTCAGTAGAAAGTAAATATGTGGCTATGCTGTTTGCGTCGGCGCCCACCTTTTCGACCATTGCGATTATTGGCCAGCATTATGGTTTGGTTGATCGAGTATCGGCGATTGTGATTATCTCAACTATTGGCTCATTTGTTAGTATGAGTGCGGTGCTGATGTATTGGGGAATGGCAGTTGGGTTTTAGAGTGGTTTTTGAGAATAAATCTGCTGTCCTCTCGATGATGATTTATACTCTTTACTATCGTCATTAAACAAGGCTATCGTCATTAAACAAGGTTAAATTTGAGTCGCTAGCCCTTTTTAACACACCTATTTTGACAAACTACCATAAAATATAAATTATCTAAGCTTTAGGAAGCACACCATGCAATACAACTTTGACCAAGTTATAGACAGAAGTAACACGGGATCTATCAAGTGGCATTATGAAGACGACACCATTCCACTGTGGGTGGCAGATATGGATTTTAAATCCGCTCAGCCTATTTTGGATAGTATTACCAAGGTCGTTGACCATGGGATTTTAGGCTATACCAAACAAACCGATGCGCTGTATGATGCCATTATTAATTGGCACAGTAGCCGTTATGGTTTGACGCTCAGCAAAGAAAACATCCTGTTTTCACCGGGTGTTGTGCCCAGTATTTCGCTCATGCTAAACCTGTTTACTGAAGTTGGCGATGCGGTATTAATCAACGACCCGATTTACACCCCCTTTGTTACCAAGACCAAGCTGAACGGCTGTAAGGTCATTAGCTCCGCATTAAAAGAGGTGAATGGGCGTTATGAGTTTGATTTGGCTGATATCGAAGCCAAAATCAAAAAGCATAAAGTTAAAGTGTTCTTGCTGTGTAATCCGCACAATCCAGGCGGCCGAGTGTGGACCAAAGATGAGCTAAAAGCCATATTGAATGTCTGCAAAAAATACAACGTGGCGATTGTCAGCGATGAGATTCATCAGGATTTGACCCTAAGCGGTCATACCTTCACGCCATTTTTGACCTTAGCGGACGGTTATGAGCACATGGTCGTAAGCTTAACGTCTATGACCAAAACTTTTAATATTGCTGGCATCAAGGGCTCGATGATTTTTGCCAAAGACAAGGCGATAGTCAAACAAATCAGTAATCAGCAGCGCTTAAATGATGAGTACGAGCTGAATTTATTTGCCTACAAAGTCATGCAAAGTGCGTATGAACAGGGTGGGGAGTGGCTGGAGCAGGCGCTGTCTTATATTGAGAAAAATATTGATTTGACCATTGATTATTTAGCTACTCATTTACCCGATATTAAGGTGATGCGACCAGAAGCCTCTTATTTAATTTGGCTAGATTGCTCAGCCTATGGCGATGATGACAAAGTCTTGTATGATAAATTAAGAGCTGCCAGAGTGGAGTTGAATTCAGGGATTCAATATGGTCAAGAAGGGCACCTGAAAATGCGTATTAACGTGGCGTGTCCGGAGTCGGTTTTAAAAGAAGGGTTACAAAGAGTGAAGCAGGCTTTAGTAGACAGCTGATAGTCGTTGTTCACCCTCAAAGTTTGATAAAAAAAGAGGCTGGATTAAGGTATTAATCCAGCCTCTTTGCTTTAACTTCTGTCATTAATAACAAGCGTTCGTTTAAAAAAGCGTGTTATTTATCCAAATCTTGACGCTTTTCAGCCTCTAGTTTGTCAAGTTCATCTGAAGCCGCTTCGGCATCCGCTTCTTCCTCATCCCGAATCATCTCTTCCCACTCTTCTTGCTGTGCTAACACAGACCCTTCTGGTGCTTCAGAAGTTTCACCTTCTTCCCAAGGAGCACTTTCAGCCAACTCTTCGATATGAATTGTTTTGAGGTAGTAGTCTGGCTGATAGTGAAGGTCGTAACGAGCCGCTTTGATTAAAGACAGCATCATCAACGATAAGATAATAATCAGCGGTGCACCAGCTACGATGGACGCGGTTTGTAGCGTTTGTAAATCGCCCAAGAACATCAAAATAGCGGGTAACAAACACAGGGTAAATGCCCAGAACAAACGGTTCCAGCGGTGTGGTTCATCATCGACTTCTTTTTGTACCACAGACGCTAAGATGTATGAGATAGAGTCAAATGTGGTTGCCGTGAAGATAATGGCTAGGAAAGTAAAGACCGCCACCACCAAGTACGACATCGGCAGACTATTTAGGATAGAGAAAATAGCCGCAGTTGCTGACTCATTGTTTAAGATATCAATCACATCAACGATACCTGTCATCTGTAAATACAGACCATAGTTACCTAAGATAATCATGAACATGGCACAGCCTAATGAGCCATAAAACATCGAGCCAACCACCATATTTTGAATGGTGCGACCACGAGAAATCTTAGCAATAAACAGACCGATAGTTGGTGCGAATACTAACCACCATGCCCAGTAGAATACCGTCCAATCTTGTGGGAAAGTGACGTTATCAAAGCCAAAGCCACCGAAGGCTTTGAATGGCTCAACGTAGGTCATCATGCGCGGCATTTCAGTAATAGAACGACCGATGGCCTCAAGACCAGTGTTTAAGATAAACACGGTTGGACCCACAACTAAGATGAATAGCAGTAGAGCAACGGCTAAGTAGAAGTTGATGTTAGACAGTTTTTGAATACCGCCTTTTAGGCCCTGATAGGCACTATAAGCGAAAATCAAGGTAGTCACTAACAACACCACCAGCTGCATGGTGATGTTACGCGGTAGGCCAAATAGGTTGTACAAACCTTCGTTAATCAAAGGTGAGGCCAGACCCAGCGTGGTAGCACCACCACCAACCATACCAAATACAAACAGCACGTCTAGCATTTTTGCCCAGTTACTGCCGGCTAATTTTTCGCCCAATAAAGGCATTAGCGTCTGACTCACTTTGAGCACTGGCATTTGACGCACATAGTAGAAATAGGCAATCGGCACCGCAGGCACTAGATAAATAGCCCACGCCACAGGACCCCAGTGGAAAATACCATAGGTGGTTGCCCAGCGGATGGCATCAGGTGTGCCGCCTTCAATACCAAATGGCGGGCTTTGGTAATAATAAGCCCACTCAATCAAGCCCCAATATAGAATACTGGCGCCAATACCCCCACAGAACAGCATTGCTGCCCATGAAGAGTCTTTAAATTCGGGCGTGTCTTCGGGGCGACCAAGTTTGATCTTACCGATATCAGAGAAGATGATGTAAATAACGAACATCATCGCCAACACACCAAACGCTAAGTAGGCAACACCAAAGTTGGTGGTCACAAAGTCACGTGCCATTCCGACCCAAGCTTTTCCTTTTTCAGGATAGAAAATGAGCGGAATACAAATGCCTAGAAGAATCGCAAGCACCATACCAAAGGTGAACTTATCGATACGAGTATCTGGCTCGTGATCAGGACGGCGCTGTGAAATTTGCATACCGGCATTAAACGTACCTAAACGTGGCGGTCTGCTGTGTTTTGAGTTGGTTCTAATAAAATCAGGTAAATATTCTTTTGAGACTTGTTCAGAATAGCCTGCTGAACGGTTATTATTTTTGACATCACGTTCTGTGTTGTCACTACTGTCCTTACTACTGGAGTTAGTCATATTGCTTCTCCTAAATTAGTATTTCGTATTCTAGCTTTAAATAAAACTTAATAGGTGGCGTTATATTACCACAAACCGTTAAATTTATAGGAGTGCGTGAGCGTCAGACTAACTATGAGGTCAGTGCAAGGATAGATGATCTACTTTAGTAAGCTTATCTACTATTTAGACCCGCGGTTTCGCATAAAGGTTAATAAGTAAAAAAGTATAGTAGTAATCAGGCTAAGTATGGCTATATAAGAAAGGTCTTGTCCTAGCTTTAATAGGATATTTAGCAAATAGTTTAAAATGAAAACGATGATAAAAAAGACAACTAAACTGGTGATTTTCATAAGCGGAATCTTATCGTAAAGGGTTTATTTTTTTGGATAGCCAGTAATATCTTGAATGCTATGATACAGCGGCTGCAGGCGATCATACATTTTAAGGTAAACCTCATTGTATAAGCGTTTATACAGATCAACGTTGGCTGCAATAGGCAGGAACTTGTCGCCCAAATGGGTCATGGCTTTTGAGGCAGAGTCATGGTCAGGATAGATCCCAAGCCCCACGGCACAGTTTATGGCTGCCCCCAATCCAGACGCTTCATAAGTATGTGGGCGATAGGCGGGCATGGCAAATATATCTGCTGTCAGCTGCATCGCTGCGTCACTTTGCGAACCCCCTCCCGAGACTCGCAGGTGCTTGATCCGTTTACCCGTCCGTTTTTCAATGGTATCAAAACCTAGCTTTAGCTCATATGCTAAGCCTTCTAAGATAGCTCGATAGACGTGGGCTCGGGTATGCACATCACCAAAGCCAATCAATGCGCCTTTGCCTTCAAGGCCGGGGTGACGAACACCTGGCGACCAATACGGCTGTAACATCAGGCCCATGCAGCCTGCAGGGATATCTTTCACGGCTTGGTCTAATAAGTGTTCAGTATCAATACCTTGAGTTTTTGCCAACTGTTTTTCATAATGAGCAAACTGTTCTTTAAACCAGCTGACCATCCAAAATCCGCGATAAATCATATATTCATGGTTATAGTATTTTGGGACGGCCGCGGTGTAGGCTGGGATGTGTTTTAGTACTTCGATATAGTTTGGCGAGATGGTGCTGACCGTAGCGGTGGTACCAAAGCTTAAGCAGGCGGTATCCGCATCAAGACCTGCAGAGCCCAATGACTCACAAGCTTTATCACTGGCGGCGGCTATCATGGGTGTGCCTTCAATAATGCCAGTAGCTGCGGCTGCTTTGGCGGAGATATGGCCTAGCTTTTGACCTGGTGGTACCAGCTTTGGCATTTGGTCAAGTCGACAGTTAAACAAACGCCATTTTATGTTGTTAGGTTTTAGCCATTGCTGAGCTTTATAGTCATAAGGCAAGTAGCCCAGCGCATGACCGGATGAGTCGACCAATTCATCGGTCAGCTTGTAGGTAAGGTAGGCCGATAGATTTACATAATGGGCGGTTTTGGCCCAAATTTCAGGTTCATGATGCGCCAACCAGTTACAGCGTGCTTTTTGCTGTGCCTCTTTGACCAACTGATTCATTCCCGCAATTTTGGTAATCGGGGTGAGTATGCCTAAATCATTGGCTTCTCCCTGTCTCATGTCCATCCAAACAATGGCAGGGCGTAGAGGTTCTTTATCTTTATCCAGACAAATCATGGTGTAGCGCTGGGTAGTCAAACTAACCCCAGCAATTTGTGACGGCTTAATATCACAAAGTTGCCACAGCTGCTGGCAGGCCTCGCTAAGCTTTTGCCAATAATAGTCGGCATGCTGCTCGGCAAAGTTAGCTTGTGTTGAGAAATAAGGCTCGATAGGAACGCGCGCTTTAGCAATTTCGGTGCCAAATTGGTCAAATATTAACGCTCTGACGCTTTGAGTGCCGTTGTCGATGGCTAATAAATAAATTGGGGTGTCGTTTTTTGGGCTCATAACGGTATGCTCAATCCTTTGAGAAGGTGTTCCTTTAAAACCACTGTTTTGCCACGATGCGCTAAGTTTCTAGCGTTAAATTGTGTGGGTTAAGCTCTATAGCTAAGCAGGCGGTAAATGGTAATAGGTTTGCCATAATTGCTGGTAACGCTCTAACTCTTGTAGCCACTGTTGCTCATCCCAGACCAGCTCCTGCTGACATATCTGCTTAAATTGACTCGTCAAAGGCTCACTTATTGCCCCTTGAGGCAAGATGAGTCCCAAGCGGGTACGACGCAGCAGTAAGTCATCTAAATGAATAACTTGCTCATAGCGAGCCGCATAACGGACCTCTGCCCATAAAGTGGGCGTATCTGCGACATAGCTTAACGGCGGCTCTTCGATTAAAGCCAACAGCTTATCAAGCTGGCGACCATAAAAACCAGGAAGACGTAGCTTTAGGGGGTCAGGCAACTTGTTAAATTGCTCACTGTTTGGTGTGAAGCTAGTAAATACAGGTTCCTCTTTACTAACCGTATCGTCAATCGGTAGCACTTGTTGGCAAAGCTTTAAGACATCGAGTGCAATTAAGCGAAACGTGGTCAATTTACCCCCACTGACGGTGACTAGATTGTTATCTAACCACAGACTGTGATCGCGTTTTTCTTTACTCGGGCTGACTCGTTTGCCATCGCCTCCTTCAGAAATCAGAGGTCGCACACCTGCCCAAGTACTAATCACATCTTCTGTGGTCAGCTGAGTATGGTCAAATAAGCCGTTAATCGCTTGCAGTAGATAATCGACCTCTTCAGTGGTAATGCCCACTTCTTGCTCATCAAGAGCAGGGTGGTCTAGGTCTGTGGTGCCAATAACGGTGCGATTCTCCCAAGGGAAAACGAATAAGGCTCTTTTGTCCACAGGATGTAGCAAGGTATAAGCCTGATCAATCGGTAAACGCTCTTGGCTAACCACCAAATGGCTGCCGCGAGAAGGGCGGATTTGGCTGTGAAAATCAGCTTGAGCTTGGTCCATGGCTTGCAGTCGTAAATCATCAGCCCAAGCCCCAGTGGCACTTACCACAACTTTGGCAGGCACATCGTAACGCTGAGTACGCTCAGGATCTGTGGTATCTACTACTGTGGCACCGATGACCAAACCTTGCTTATCCTTAAGCAAAGATTCTGCCTTCAGGTAATTAATCGCAGCGGCACCATCACTGATGGCTTCATCAAGGACACGCATGACCAAGCGTGAATCATCTGTGACCGCATCACTAAATTGGCTGGCCCCTAGTAGTTTGTCTTGCTTGATTCCAGGATTAAAGGCTAAAAAGGCTTCTTTTTTAAAGTATTGAAAGTAACGTTTGCCTGCTATTTTGTCATAAACTCTAAGCAGGGTATTGAAAATCCAAGGCGGGGGGAACTTGCCTTTATAATGAGGCATGATGTAATGCATCTCGTTGACCAAACCTTGCGCTTCATCGAGCATACGCTCACGTTCACGCACGCTAAGTAAGGTGGTTTTATAATCCCCCGAGGCAATATATCGCAGTCCCCCATGAACCATTTTGCTAGAGCGGCTAGAGGTGCCCCAAGCAAAGTCCTTTTGCTCGATTAATAGTACCTGTAACCCCCGGCGTGCTGCTTCGCGAGCAATGCCAGCCCCAGTAATACCACCCCCAACAATCAGTATATCCCAAGGTTCAGTGCGGGAGAGGGGAGATAGTGCTTGTTGGCGCTGCTTTGTTTGGTTCATAACCTGCTCATCCTAAGCCATTTATTATTGATGCCCTTGTTTGACGGTTAGTCGTCGAGTAAAGCCCCTGGGTTCATACGTTTTTCAGGGTCTAAGCTCTCAATCATGCTCGCAGTGGTTTTTAGGCCCAGCTCACCTTTTTCAGCAATTAGATAAGGAGCATGGTCACGGCCTACGCCATGTTGATGTGAAATGGTGGCTTTGCCATTGGCCACACTTGAGCTGGCAGCATGCTTGATTTTTTTCCAACGACCTAAGGTGCTGGCGTGATCTTTACCGGCTCTAAAGAAGTAAGTGGTATAAAGACTGGCCCCTTGTTTATAAACGTGCGAGATATGAGTAAAGGCCATGACTTGCTCACCTTGATGGGTGAGAGAGTTGTGAACGGCGGCTTCCATCTGTGCCATTTGCTCGTCAATATTGCTCCAATTAGTTGAGGTTTCAAAGGTATCGACCATGATGCCTTTTTCCCATAACGTGCCACGTAGATAGGGAAACTTAAAGCGACCATGTGCCCAGATAGACCCCATTAAATCGGCTATTTTGCCCCCAACACCGCCGTGTTTTTTTAACAGCTGCTTAAACTGAGACAGCGCCAGTTTGTTTTGCTCTTTCTCTCCGGTAACGCCGTAGGTTAGCATGACTTTTTCAGAGCCCAATCCTCTAGATCTTAGGTAGGCTGTGATGGCCAAAAACTGACTGCGGGTAGTCCCCAAATGGAGGTGGGCATCGGTCTCGGTGGCATTACTCAAACGCAGCATAGACAGTCGAATGTTGCCTTGTACCGCTTGTCTTAATACGGTTTGTCCAGCTTCCCAATTGGGTAAAAATACCACTTTAAAAATTTCTTGTTCAGGCTGAGGTTGGACACGCATTTTGACTTCAGTAAAAATACCGGCACGACCTTCAGTGCCCATCATCATTTCACGCAGATCGGGACCTGCAGAAGAGGCAGGAATATCTGGGATTTCAAGAACCCCTTGAGGGGTAACCAAAGTACCGCCAGCGAACATTTGCTCAATGCGGCCATAGCCTAAAGATTGCTGACCACTAGAGCGAGACGCAATCCAGCCACCTAAAGTAGATAGCTCCCAAGATTGAGGGAAATGGCCCAGGCGATAGCCTTGTTTGGCCAGTTGAGATTCTACTGCAGGGCCTTGAGTACCCGCCCCAAAGGTGGCGATTTGGCTTTGCTTATCTAAATCAATAAGCTGATTCATCTCACTCATAGCAATGGTTAAAATAGGACGTGAGTCTTCAGGCGGGTTGATATGGCCTGCCACTGAAGTACCGCCGCCATAAGGAATAACCACAAGATCGTGCTCATGGGCTAAGGCCAATAGTTTTTCGACATCTTCAGTAGTCTTGGGCAGAGCCACGCCATCTGGGAATACCCCAAAGTCGCCACTGTGCATGGCAATCCAATCCGGAAAGCTTTGACCGCGGGCGTGTCTGACTCGCACTTCACTATCTGTGGAGACGATTTCTAAATCCGTAAGGGCAGAGGGAAGTCTTGAGGGGGGAACCGTTTTTATAACCGATTCTAAAGTTACAGAGGACAGCTTTTTGGTTTTGCCAATATGAGATTTGATTAATTTTGCCCCATGAGGTGAGACTTCTTTATTGATATTAATGTTTCCCCAACCGTTCCAACGGGTTTGCTCTTTTGGGGTATTGCTCTCATTTGAAGCAGTTACTTCGAGGGGATCCGCTTTGGGCGTGTTAGAAGTATTAGAAGAGGTTGAAGCAGATAGGGCTTTACGAAAAAGTGCGGTGAGTTTACTCATGGGAATATAACCTGTCCATTTGTTATAGTTATGATGTGAATAATATATTACTAACTGTTTGGTATTAAATCGATTTAATAAACTATTTATTAATAGATAAAGATGAGGATATCGTTAATTAGGGTTAGGCTGAAATAATTACATTTTTTGCCGTTAATTAAAACCACAAATCCCCCTGACAGCCTAGATTCTTGTTAAAATAGCCAGATTAAATTTACAACAGTTTCTGACCTTAGGGTTAGATAGTAACCCTTAAATTTGACTGATACTTGCCCAATTGGACATCACTATGAGTAATAACACACCTGCCATCAAAGAAGACCGTATTTTAATCATCGATTACGGTTCACAGTACAGCCAGCTTATTGCCCGACGCGTGCGTGAAGCCGGTGTTTTCTGTGAGATGTATCCCTACGACATCGATACCAGTCGTATCGAAGAATTTGGTGCCAAAGGGGTTATTTTATCGGGTGGCCCTGAAAGTGTACATGATGAAAACAGCCCAAAAATTAACCAAGCGTTGTTTGACTTAAACGTCCCTATCTTAGGTATTTGCTACGGCATGCAAGCCATGGCCGATCACTTTGGCGGTAAAGTACAAGCCAGTGACGTGCAAGAGTTTGGCGCATCAACGATTGAAGTGACTGGCAGTAGTGTCTTGCTTGACGGTATTGCCGGCGAAAAAGAAAACCGTTTGGATGTGTGGATGAGCCACGGCGACAAAGTGGTTGAAGCCCCTGAAGGCTTTGATGTGATTGCCAGCACGCCAAGCTGCCCAATCGCAGTTATGGTCAATGAAGACAAAAAATACTACGGCCTACAGTTCCACCCAGAAGTAACGCATACTCTACAAGGCGACGTTTTATTATCACGCTTTGTGCATCAAGTGTGTGAGTGTGCCGGCAGCTGGACACCAGACAACATCATCGATATGCGTGTTGAGCAACTAAAACAGCAAATCGGTGACAAGCAAGTGCTATTAGGTCTGTCAGGCGGTGTGGACAGCTCTGTTGTAGCCGCTTTATTACACAAGGCGATTGGCGATCAGCTAACTTGTGTGTTCGTGGATAACGGTCTATTACGTTTGCACGAAGGCGATCAAGTGATGCAAGTATTTGCTGAAAACATGGGCGTAAAAGTAATCCGTGTTGATGCTGAAGACCGTTTCCTAACGGCTCTTGCGGGCGAAGCTGATCCAGAAGCTAAGCGTAAAATCATCGGTAAAACTTTCATCGACGTATTCGCTGATGCGGCACGTGATGTGAGCCAAGGCAGCGACGGCAAGCCTGTTGAGTTCTTGGCACAAGGTACAATTTATCCTGACGTGATTGAATCAGCTAAGTCGCACCAAGGTAAAGCGCACGTGATCAAGAGCCACCATAACGTGGGCGGCCTGCCAGATGACTTACAGTTTGAATTGGTTGAGCCATTACGTGACTTGTTCAAAGACGAAGTACGTAAATTAGGTATCGCCTTAGGCTTACCGCACAAAATGATTTACCGTCATCCGTTCCCAGGCCCAGGTCTAGGCGTACGTATCTTGGGTGAAGTGAAAAAAGAATATGCTGACATTCTACGTCAAGCAGATGCTATCTTCATGCAAGAGCTTGAGCGTTCTGGTTGGTACGAAAAAACGGCTCAAGCCTTTGCGGTTTTCACTCCAGTGAAATCTGTGGGTGTGGTTGGTGATGGCCGCCGTTATGCGTGGGTTATCGCGCTACGTGCCGTTGAAACCATCGACTTTATGACTGCCCGTTTTGCTCACCTACCATACGAGCTAATCGAAACGGTCAGTAACCGCATCATGAACGAAATCGCTGAGGTATCGCGTGTGACTTATGATGTGTCGAGCAAGCCACCGGCTACTATTGAGTGGGAATAATTTCTACTTATAAGTTATATCTTTAACTAAAAAAGCACCCGATTGGGTGCTTTTTTATGCCCGGTCATCTTGGATATTGCTGAATAAGGCTTGAAAATACTTTTTTAAATTTTAATAGGTTCTTTATATGCCATTGTTTCACTAAATCTAGCGCGTCCATTTCGATAAAGCCATCTCTATATATGGCAACACGTACAGCTCTTTTATCTTCAAGAGGCTCCCAACTTAAAGCAGTTTCAAAATTAGATTCAATGAGGTCTTTGCTTTGCATTAAGTAGTTTAGAAATCTTGTGTTATCTTCAGCACTGCCAATATCAATATAAAGCTCTGTTCGCACTTTATTACCTAAGCCGAAGTTAGCACCATATGATATCCCAGCTCGACCAGAAGCGAAGGTGAACCAGCTTTGAGGTTGCCCTGCTTTTGCTGATGTGAAGTGGTGCTGCTCTCTTAGCTCGTCGATTAGCTCTTGGAAATATGCTCGATATCTTTCACTTTTTTGGCTAGTTTGTTGCAGGTTTTGATTCTGTGGCTTGCTTTTCGACCATTCGTTTGGGAATACGATAGGCTTGAAATTATAAGCAGGCTTAGAGTCGTTTATTAGTGATCCAGTAAGTAGCGATAAGCTTTGATACGGCTATTTATTGGAAGGTTTGGGCGAGTTGTTCTTAGGATCAATCACCTCAAACTCGCTGTTCACCAAATGCGTTAGCAAGGGCTCACCCTTATCATTCACTCTAAATAACCCATATTTGGCTTGCTCAAAAGCGGCAGCTTGACCTTCCTCAAAGAAGAAAGCATTGGTAGCTATTTTTAGTTGTCCATGACGCAGGCGATAGGCCAAAAGTAACTCGTCTTTTGCCAAAATTAATGGATCCTCTTTTGGCTGATCGAGCAGTCGCACAAAATGGCCCACACCTTGCGGATCTTTTTTAATAACCACTAAGCCATCTTGTGACAGGTTATACAAAGTATCTATCTGTTTTTGATTATCGGTAGCAGCCAACTGCTGCTCTATGGCCGCCATAATCTGTTCAGAAATGGCGTAATCTAAGGCCATATAATCGCCTTGCATTAAGCTACGTGGGTCCACGGGAGCTAGTTGCAGTAGCATCTTCTGTGCTGTTGCCAAATGGGTCTCGTACTTTTTTATCCCCAGATTGACCACTACTAAAACTATTAATAAACCAACAATAGCCACCAATAAGCTAAGTTTAGAAGAGGGCTGTGGGCGGCGCTTTAAGACAGATGAACTCATGATAACTCCTCATCTGTGGTTGGTTTTGAAGGGTCATTCGCCTGAAGTTTAGGCAGGTTGTTATCGTCAGAGTAGGCAATATTTATTAGTTTATAAATGGCAAATAGCACTATCGATACCGCCAGCAATGAAGCAGATTTTTGCAGCAAACTGGTGTCTAGCTGATAGTAATACCAAAAGATATACCCGACCAAAGCACTAATTCCTAAAGCCAATAGAGTTCTATTAGCATTGGTAATGGCCAAGACTATAACTAGGCTAGTAGCCAAAATCCCAGAGATATAAATAGAAACCACGCCTAAGCCAATAATACCTAAAGCAATCAATCGCCCCATTTTTGAGGTTAGCTTTAATGAGTACTGACTTAAAATAATATGGGCAACATATAAGCAGACCGCGATAAGCAGTCCTTGAGCTAAGAAGTAGTTATAGACGAAGTCACCTGCGACCCCGGCGATAGACTGTGTGTTTTCAGCGACAATAAATACCACAGATACCATTAATAACATCAGTGTACTGGCGTAACTTAAGGGTTTAAGTAGCGTGTAATTGTGCGGGTTTTTGGTGGTTCGAGAAGCCCTCATTACTCTGGAGTTGGGCAGAGTAACCGCAGCAGAAATTAAGGCCAATAAGGGGGCTGATAATTCAGGCAACTGAAAGTAGCTGAATAACCAAACCAAGCAGCCTAAAGCAATAAAGGCGCTAATAAAACGATGCAAAGTGTCTTTAAAAGCTATTAGTAGAAATAACTGAAGCAGCATAAAAGTCGAAACCATCGCCACAGTGGAGTCAAACTGCTCTCCTATGACGGCTGCTAAAAAAGCTTGTGCTGACAAACTTAAAGCAAAGGCTAAGCCCTCACTGAAAGTACGCGATTTATTAACGGTGGAGGTAGCTTGGCATTTAAATAACTGTGGATTAAACAGCACAAAGCTAATAAATAACAGCAGCCCACTTAATATCAGCTTCATCAGCATATCACGCAAGGTATTGCCGAGAATTACCATTAAAAACCCAGTGATTAAAGCCCCAGAAAACAGGCCGCTGATGGCCAGTAATAGCTGTATGTACCAAGGAGTTTTGACGGATTCGCTAGGAGTATGAGAGTTCTCTACAGTAATGGGGTCGGATATAGGCTGAGTCACTACAGTTTGGGTTACTGTCGCCTGAGTTGCGGTCGCCTGAGTTACAGGCTCTAGTCGCTGCTTTGTGCCCGGATGCTGCTTTATCGAGTGATTTAATTGGCGTAACCCATTTACAGCAAGGGCAGTAAGAGTGATGAGTAAAAAGGCCATAGCAAATAAGGCTGCATCCCCTAAATGGGGCGCGATATACTGCGAGGCCATTACCATCAGCACCATGATTGCTGAACCGCTAAGCAAGGTTAGCATCAGCAGGTCTCGTTGTTTTTTATAAAAGCGCCAGTATAAGAAGGCCATTACTGAAGCCCACGCTGTAAGGCTGATGCCCGTCGCCAATCCCTCATCTACCTGAAATAGAGGGAACAGTCCTAAACCTGTCGCACAGAACACAACCCATATCGCAATGATATATAAGCTCCAGGGTAGAGGCTGATGGGGAGATCTATCTTTATTGACCATTAAACCCAAAATCAGGGCTCCAAGATTGAGAGCAGTTAAGATCACTAAGCGAAGTAGGTCCAAGTAAAGCGGATTATTGCCCCAAAAGCTGCTGACTAAAAAGCCACCAGTGGCGGTGTAAAACATAAAGCTTAGATTAATTAACCCCAACCAAAGCAGCCAAAGCGCGGGCAGGCGAGCCAAAAACACCCAAGGAATAATTAAGATAGCCCATCCAAAAAATAGCTGCCAACTGTCTGCTCCTGTCTGATAAACCTGCCCCACCAAAGCCAATAAACTGCCCGTTATTAGGCTTGCGATAAGCAGTAACAACTGTTGGCCTAGCTTAGAGACACCCTTATGGACTAACAGTGCATAGCCGAAGATTGTTATGACTAAAGCGGCCTGCACTAAGCCAAACTTACCTATCTTGCCCATATCCATCCAGTTATAAGCAATAAAAAATACCAAAGCCAATACCAGTGAAATAGCACTGGTTATCGCCGTAAACCGATTAAAAAAATTGTACCAAGTCTCGCTACTAACTCTAGGGGTAGCTGCCTGACTCGTGGTATTAGATAGAGGCGGAGTGGGGGCAGAAGGGCGCGTCATAAGGATCTCGATGCTGTGGGTTACTGATTTAAATTTCATCAAACACAACTTTGCCATTGTCAGCAGGCAAGTTATCACAGCATACAGGATACAGAGGCATCGAGAGTATCTACAAATGGTAAATTTGCATAACTACCAAACAAATGTTTATTAATATTTGGGTTTTTTATTTCATTTTAAAGCCGTTACAAGATAATTAGAAATTAAACTTCTTAGTCAAATTTATTTCAAGTGTTTGATAAATAACGATAATTTAGAATTGGTATAACATAATTGTATGAATAATTATTGACACACTCATATATTTTTTTTATTAATATACCTATAATGAATAACAGCCGTAAGCTTTAGTTACCTTTACCAGCAGTGACGTAGCATAGCGCAGTAGTAAAAAAGATAGTCAACGCCTAAGTAACAGGTTAATATAATAGTGACAGTAACTTAAGTTTTATTAAAGTTACTCCCCAATTTATTTGACCCCTACAAGGAAGACTTCATGAATAAACTCAGTAAGCGTCACCATGAAGCAGTTGGCTCGAAAGCTCTTAGTTTGAGCTTGGTGAAAAAAGGTGTTGGGACAGCCAGTCTGGCTTTTGCCTTACTAGCCTCAGGCTGTGCCACCACTGAACTACTGGACTCAGGCAACAGCAGTCGCACCACCAGTAGCAAACAGGTATTGGTAGAGGATCAACTGGTCGCCTTTGGTCGTCCTGCAACTCCCTTAGCCAATATGCCTAGCAATAGCGTGGTTATTGTCGGTGAGAAAAACAGCTATGTCTTGAGTCAAGGTGGTCCTGAGATGGTCAATCTATTGACCAATCTGACACCCAAGCACATTCGTGTCGATAATGAGATGAGCTTTTACTCGCCCAATAATGATGGGTATTTCCAAGGTGAAATGAAGCTGTCGTATGCTAAGCTCAAAGATGAGTTCCAGCGCAGTGATTACAACTTCTTTTTGCAAAATGGCGGTAAGGAGTGTAGCGATGCCAGTGATCAGCGTATGCAGGCACAGCGCTTTTGCTTTAGCGTACCTATCAAAGGCGGTGTCTACCCTGCGGTCAGTAACCTAAGCCTAATTCAGTCAAAATACAGTGCGTTAACCAAACCTTATCCGGTCACTATTTATACCACTGGCAAGACCACCACAACTCATAGCGGTGGGACCAGTACAGCAGGCAAGTTAGTACTATTACCCTTCGCCCTAGCCTTCGATGTGGTTACTTTTCCTTTCCAATTGTTAGATGCAGCGAGCAACTAACGGTCAGTCTGAATAAATCCGTTTTAAAAAGCTAAATAGGTGGGGTAAATTGCCCCACCTATTTGGCTTATTCTGTATCATAAAAATCAATACGAGTCAGTACTTTGGTCTGAATCAAGTACGCACACACATACGCACTGGGCCAAGCAAACATAAAGGAAGTGCCCCAAGAGCGGAGTAATTCGTTAAAAAAGTGTTCACTATAGCCTTCTTTTAGAAAAATAAGTGCTGTAGAGATAATCAGTGACATCAATAGCGCCATAAGCCCTGTAAAAATCAGACGCTGATATTTGCGGTGGATGCGTATACCGCTTGAGTAACTTGTTTTCGTTATCATACAAACCAACCCTTTATAATTATATTTATTATTAATTATAGCTAATGCAGCCAGTTTAATTAAATTGTAATTATTGATAATTGGGTTTACTGTTTCTGATTTATGCTCTCAAAGAGGCCATTAGCTGTGTCATTAGCTCGTCCACAGATAAAGCTTTAATCTGACTAACGCCTTGGCCGGCCCACAAGGATAAATACTCTGGGTTTTGTGATTTGGCCGCTGCTCCTCGCATCGGCTGAGTCATCGCATTCATCTGAGGATAAGCGGGCAGCTGAACGTTGTCATACTCTGCAAAGTCTTCTAAATACTGGTTAACCAAACCGCGAGCCTGCTTACCGGAGAACAGTCGGGTGAGACGGGTTTGGGCTTTGCGATCCCCCCGGGCTGCTTGTAATAACTGAGCCTTATATAGGTCGCTGAGTCCACTCTCAAACGTTGCCAAAAATGCCGTACCGAGCTGTGCCAACTCAGCGCCTGCAGTTTGTGCTGCTTTAATCGCTTGGCCGGTCATAATTCCGCCCGCAGCAATGAGTGGCACATCGGTAATGGCTTTGGTCTGAGAGATTAAAGTGAGCAGCCCTAAAGGGTCTTGCTCGCTTTGAGGCAACCAACCGCCGCGATGTCCACCCGCTTCCACCCCTTGCACACATACCGCATCTGCACCGATATCCGCCCACGCTTTGGCTTCTTCAGGGTGGTTTGCCGTTCCCACAACTTTGCTGCCGACCTTGTGCAGGGCGGCCACTTGTTCAGCGCTGATAATCCCGAAAGTAAAGCTGGCCACAGGCACCGGATTGTCTAGCAATACCGCAAACTGTTTTTCAAACGACTGTGCAGGGTGGGTCGGCAAGTTCACTTCCATATTCAGCTTGTCATAATGAGCTTGTAGCCACTGCGGCATCGGCGTATCAAAGGTGGTCGACTGGGCTTCAGACAATACCATCAAATTCACCGCAAAAGGCTTATTGGTCAGGGCTTTAATTTGATTAATCTGCTCATTAATCTTCTCTGGTGCGGTAGTACCTGCCCCCAAGCTGCCCAAACCGCCAAAGTTACTTACCGCTGCAATTAACTCCGGAGTGGTGGCTCCGCCTGCCATAGGCGCTTGTACGATAGGGCAGGTTAGATTTAGGGTGGTTAATAGGCTCATGACGGTTCCTTGTTTTAAAGTCTGACTCTTAAAGTGAATTTACAGCGGATGTGGATTTGGATAGTGCAGTGAGGTCAGGTAGAGGTTAGCCGTTATTTGTTCCACAAACTTTTGGTCAGTCTGCCAGTTTGGCTGTAAATACCTACTTGATCGATAAAGGCTTCGTAATCCTGATTTTCTTCTACGATACGGTTCACTGAAAGCCAATCAATATTAGTGCGCTCTCGAGCGGGAATTAGAATTTGACTGTCAAATAAAGACTGCTGATTTAATAATAAAACACCTACGCCATGTAGGCCAGAAAGCATTTGTAATTCAGCTTCAACAGCAGAGTCTAAATTAGCAGTCACTAAATAGGCAAAGTTTGCCCAACTAGAATTGGATACGGTTTGGAAAAAGCTTTTGCGAACATTACTTTTGTTTAAGGTCTTTTTTACTTCAAATGACCAAAGCCTAAATACCGCATCGTTGCTACCTCGAACACAAGCTCGTACAACATCACTCCAACCTTTATCTAGTGTTTCTAGCGCCACAATATCTGGATGTAGCCAGTGGTTACCGCCAGAGCCTCGCATATTTCTGGATCTGCGCTCATCAATTCGGCGACAGTAAAGACCTAAATCCTCTGATAGGTAAGAAATCAGCATAGGGTATAGGTCATGCTCTGAAAAAGAAGTTAGGCTAGGGGCAATGTTTTCTATCAACTCGTCACTGTCACTGCCATCATCTTCTTCAGTTAAATCACAAGTATCCGGCGTGGTTTGCCAGTAGTAGCGTCTGGGTCTTGGCTTATCTTGAGTTGCGATATTAGGGCAAAGACGTTTGGCAGCTTCAGTACGCTCACCGCCAATCTCTGCGGCAAGTTGTACGATAAGGTCTTCGGTGGTTTTATAACGAGGGTTAAGTCTTTTTTCAGCTAAGTCTTGTGGATAACGATCTAGGAACAGTTCGGCCAGTTGTCTTGCTGTAAACATCTGGTCCGGATAATCGCGTAATGTTTCTATTATCATCTGAACACGAGTGGTCATATTATCTTCCTAGCGAGCAAATCCACATTAAAATTTATCTATTTATCACCGGTCGCCGTAAAACCACCCACTTCAGGGGGTGGATATAAGGCGACACACACTGTCGTAAGAAGTCGTT
>ERZ808051.1133-NODE-1133-length-20040-cov-10.531233_pt1 | contig 20040 bp, 19 predicted proteins | sample MGYA00380199_ERZ808051 | MGnify/ENA primary metagenome ERZ808051 (study PRJEB31490, sample SAMN06133391) | mouse gut metagenome | isolation source: J11 | host: mice | place: China: Chengdu | collected 2015-05 ...
GGAATGACAAGACTTGAACTTGCGACCTCTACTTCCCTAAAGTAGCGCTCTACCACCTGAGCCACATCCCGAAAGCAGTTATCATTATACCTAATTATTTTGAAAAAAGCAAGCCCAAATTCTTTTCTTTTATCTTTATTTCACGAAAAAAATATACCTCTCCCTAAAGAATGTGCCATTGAAACTTAATTGCAGCTAATATTATCTGTTATCGCGTATCTCTATCGATCCATCATCCGCTCAAACTCGTCCATCGGAATCGGTTTGGAAAAATAGTAACCCTGCTGAATCTGGCAGCCGATCTCTTTCAGGTAATCACTCTGTTCCATCGTCTCCACGCCCTCGCATAAAGATGTGATGCTGAGACGTTTCGCCATATCGACCACACAGGAAATGATAATCTTATCGCTCTCCTGCAGGCAGTTCTCTCCGAGGAACACTTTATCCAGTTTAATGATATCAATAGGAAGCCTGCTCAGCAGATTCAGGGAAGAATAACCGGATCCAAAATCATCCATGGATACCTTTGTCCCCAAATTATGTAAACCTTTTACCAGTACAAGCGCCTTTTCCGTATTATCCAGGTAAATACTTTCTGTCAGCTCGAATTCAATCAGCCCCGTGGGAATCTTATATTCTTCAAACAATTCCCGCACATATTCCAGGATATGCATTTTGTTTAAATGCACACGGGATACATTGAGCGAGATCGGTACGACGCGCTTGCCTGCCGCCAACCGCCCGGCAATAAACCGGAAAGTCTCCCTGTACACATAATAGTCCACATCAACAACCTGTCCGCTTCTTTCGATCAATGGAATAAACTGATCCGGATAAATGAAAGATCCATCCGGTCTCTGCCAGCGCACCAATGCTTCCGCGCCGATCAACTGCAATGTCTCCGTCTCGATCTTAGGCTGAAAATAAACCTGAAATTCATGGTTTGCGATAGCCCTCGGAACCCTCGAAGTGATTTCCACTTCCCGCTTGATCCCCTCCATCATGCTGTTGTCAAAAAGAATACAGCAGTCGTCATCCATCTCCTTGGCGACTTTTCTGGCAAGATTCGCATTGGAAACGGCAGTCTCCGCATCCAGACTTGTGCTGTTTTTATCGATAATGCAGATGCCGGTACAAAATTTCAGCCGGCTGTTCAAATACTTTTCCCTGAATTTCTTTTCTCTCTCCAGATTAATCTCATGAATGATCTCTTTAAATTGCTCACTGGTCAATTCATCCGCCATAACGCTTGCGGCCACAAAATTATCCGAATAGACTCTGGAGCAGCCGATCAGATTCGTGTTACCCGTAACGATCTCCATCACAAAATCCCGTAACAGCGCATCTCCCACCTGGTACCCATATGTATCATTGATATATTTAAAATGCCGGATATCCGTATACACGATGCTGATACGCTTATCCCCAATCTGTTCTATGCTATCCTCCAATTTCTCTAAAAACACTTCATATCTGTCCAGCCCCGTCAGAGAATCTTTTACAGCAGTATGCTCTGACAGCGCCGGTTTATCCACGTCCGTTTGATCTAGTTCAGTCCCCTTCATCCCTGTTGTCTCCCACTAATCCTTTCTTAGGTCATGTCCCCATGGCAGTTCTGAACGCAGCATCAAAAACCGGGCAGGCCTTTTTCAAAGAAAGCGGTCTGCCCTCACGATCCAGAAAGCAGTGTCTGCTCTCTCCGTAAGTCCTGATCTCCTGCGTTTCCTTATCCCTGATCACATAGGACAATTCCAGTTTGACCCCATTATATTTTTCTACTTTGGGCATGATCTCCACCACATCCCCAAAATGTACCATAGACTTGTAAGTACAGTTTACTGCTAGCACCGGACTGATAATCCCCATTTTCTCCATATCCCTGTAATCTACACCAATGTGGCTCATATATCCGATTCTCGCTGACTCGAACCACCTGATATAATTGGAGTGATGAATGATCCCCATCTGATCTGTCTCATAATATTGTGCCTGATGTTCGTAACTATACATACAATGTTTCCCTCACCGTCTGTAAAATACGGCTGTTTACAGTAATTCTACGATGCCGCAGACTTACTGTCAACCAATGACATAAATAAGTTCAAGTCTACGCCCACTATTTTCTCGAAAGAACAGCAAGCAGATACTCCCACATTCTCTGCACAGATGCAATATCAATGCTCTCTTCCGCGGTATGGACATGAGACATATCCGGTCCGATGGAAACACAGTCGAGCCCCGGAATCTTAGCCGCCAGAATTCCACACTCCACACCGGCATGAATAGCCTCCAGTATCGGTTTCTTCCCATACATTTCTTCATAAACGCAAGCCACAATATCCCTGAGCGGAGAGTCCTTACGGTATGCCCACCCTGTATAAGCATTCCTGACGTCTGCCCGCGCTCCCTCTCTTGCGGCAATTTCCTGCATCTGTTTACACAATGTCTCTCTATCCTCGTTGACAGAGCTTCTGACTGCGTAAGAAAGCTTCAGCTCGCCATTCTCCAATGTAACAACGCCCAGATTCAGAGAAGTCTCAACCAACCCCTCCAACTCGCGGCTCATAGCGATCACACCGTTGGGAAACTTGCCAAAACACGACAATGCCTGAGCTGTAGAAGCCGCATCGCAGCACTTCAGCGTCTCTTTACCGGCCTCTGGCTCCTGTCCTGCCAGGGCGCTGGCTCCACCTGCGGCATGTGACTGTGCTGCCAATGCATCCTGCCATTCACACAAACTGCATTCTGCTTTGAAATCAGGATCCTTATCTCCCAGCTCCTGCCGGATCCGTTCCTCGCCCTCCTTGATATATCCCATCATTTCATCAATTTGAGTTATGTCAACCAAGAACATACTTTCCGTCTCTCTCGGAATGGCATTGTCTGCCAGACCACCCCGCATGGAAATAAGACGGATGGCATAATGCTCTGACAGCCCACGGAGGATACGTCCTGCAATACAGTTGGAATTGCCTCTTCCCTTATTGATCTCTATGCCGGAATGGCCGCCCTGCAATCCTGCCACTTTCAAACAGCATATCTGCTGTCCCTGCCCGGTAAGCATTTCTTTTGTGAATATCTCTTCTGTCAAGGGAATATCCACATCTACCCTGGCTCCTCCCGCACAGCTTGTAATGATCACTCCCTCTTCTTCCTGATCCAGATTGATCAGTCTCTTGCCTTTCAATGTGGAAAGATCAATTCCTTTAGCGCCCTCCATGCCGGTCTCCTCATCCACCGTCAAGATGATTTCCAGACGGGGATGCGATAAATTATCCGCATCTAACAATGCCAATATATAGGCGATCGCCACACCGTCATCGCCACCCAGGCTAGTCCCTATTGCATGAATCCTGTTATTCTCCACACACAGGTGCAGCGGGTCTTTCTTCATGTCTATATCACAGTCCGGCCTGCTGACCGCCACCATATCCATATGCCCCTGCAGAATATATGGTTCTACATCCTCATAACCCGCAGTCGCTTCTTTCACCATAATGATATTATAGAGTTCGTCCTGTATACACTCTAATCCACGATCCATGGCAAATTTTTTCAGATAATCACTGATCTGCTTTACATTGCCGGAACCATGGGGAATCCTTGTAATTTCCTCAAAAAAATGAAACACGCTTTGGGGTTCTAACCCATCCAATACGCCCATCTGTCTGTCCTCCTGTCACTCGACATATACTGCGGCGCAGCCTGCCGGCATGCAATACCTGCCTGACATACTGCACCATCTTCTTGTCCCTTTATCATACTATAACATATTCTACCATATTCTGTACATTTTAGTCTCCCTATTTCTAAGCATTTATATTGCAGCCGGCCAGGCTTCCACTGTATTTATGTTCCATAAGGGCACATCCTCCGAAATAAAAAGAGGAATACGGCTCTTCACCATATCCCTCAACTTATTCTCTCTTATTCTGCCCTGCACCTGCGGCTCTTATTTCAGATTCGCCTTAGCAAGCTCTGCCAATGTCGTAAAACCAGCGGCATCATTGACAGCCATCTCAGCCAGCATCTTTCTGTTCATCTCTACACCGGCATTCTTCAGGCCAAACATAAATTTGCTGTAAGATAAACCGTTCATTCTTGCTGCCGCGTTGATACGCGCGATCCACAGCTGTCTGAACTGACGCTTTTTCTCTTTACGTCCCGCATAAGAAGATGCCAACGCTCTCATTACGGACTGCTTTGCTACTCTATACTGTTTAGATCTCGCACCTCTGTATCCTTTAGCGAGCTTCAAAACTCTGTTATGTTTCTTTTTAGCGTTTACACCGCCTTTAATTCTTGCCATGTCTTTTTCCTCCTTATGACCTAAAACTTCCCATATTCCTACAGATAAGGTAAAATCTTCTTCATATTCTTAACATTCGTTGCGTCTGTCATAGCAGGCTTCCTAAGATTTCTCTTTGTCTTCCTCGTTTTCTTAGTTAAGATGTGGCGTTTATAGGCTTTGTTTCTCTTTAATTTACCTGTTCCAGTCACTTTAAAACGTTTTGCAGCTGATCTGCTTGTCTTCATTTTCGGCATTTCGAAATTCCTCCTATATTAATAAATTTGTCAGATATCACTCCAAGATATCGGTTTATTTCAACTGAGAAACTAACGTTTCTCAGCTAAAAACATAGTCATGCTCCTGCCCTCTACTTTCGGCGCCTTGTCAACGACCGCTATATCGGACAGAGCCTGTGCAATATCGTCCAGGATATGTTTGCTGTTATTCATATGCGCCATCTCACGACCGCGGAAACGGAGTGTCACTTTTACTCTGTCACCTTTGCTGATGAACTTTCTGGCTGCATTGATCTTTGTATTCAGATCATTCGTGTCAATATTGGGAGACAAACGGATTTCTTTGATCTCCACCGTCTTCTGTTTCTTCTTAGCTTCTTTTTCTTTTCTGGTCTGCTCGTACTTGAACTTGCCATAATCCACAATCTTGCAGACCGGCGGTTTTGCCGTGGGAGCGATCTTAACCAGATCAACACCTGCCTCCTCCGCTAACTTCATAGCGTCCCTTGATGACATAACGCCTAACTGCTCGCCGTTCTCGCCGATTACACGCACTTCCTTGTCTCTAATCTGTTCGTTAATGAATAATTCGCTAATGACCTTTCCCTCCAAACCCATAGAAAATAATAAAGTGGATAGCATAACTATCCACTTATCCGTTCATTCTCTCATGCGCCAATACTCTGCCATTATGGCAGACATAGACTACATTTCCTGATTTATGAACACTCGCGAACTCATTCGTTGCAAGGTGAGAGTGGATACTCTGCTTGATTATTGTAAGTGACAGGTTAATGATCTGTCTAACCGACTGTCACCCCTGCTGCCATGGTATACCGCTGCCATGTGCATTCACACATTTGTTAATGTAACACAGGTTTCCCTCCATGTCAACAGATTTTATGAAATAATCATATCGTGCGCAGCCGTTTGGCCTGCCGCCGCGTCATTACACCGGATAAAACAATAGATACCGGCCTCATGCATTCTGACGGTAGCGCTATGGTCGGAAACTTCCAGCACCTCTGTCTCTTTCCATTCGCCTTTGACACAATGATAAACTACAATCCGGTCCCCGGTCAAAACGCCCTCTATATCGAACCGTACCTCCGCTTCATCATAAACAATGCCCGGGGATATGATCTCCGCCACGTTTAACACCATACCTCCCACCGCTCTTGCCTGCGACTGCGCATAAGCCGCCGCACCGGTAGTCGTTTTCACCAGCGTAAATGTCGCCTCTCTGCTCTCCCCGTCGATCACACACGTACCGCCCTGTGAGATTCTTGCACATTCCTCGAGTCCCGGTGCGTCCACGATCGCATTTGCAGAATACTCTTCTATATTCATGTCCGCTGCTGCAGCCGCTGTCTCAATCTCTGCCAGAGTCTCGCCATGGGCCGTCATCGGCAGGCACCAGTACACTGCCGTACACAGAAGCGCCGTCTTGATGTGCCATACCCGCCTGCACAACCTCATGGATGATCCCCGCAGGATTTCTGCCTTTAGCTTTTCCATCGCCAACCCTCCAATCAGAAAGACCTGATCGATCGAAAATATAAATGAATCCTACTCTCAATCCGTCTTTCTTAAGGTTAGTATGTGCAGGGCGCCGTACGATACTCTCCCTGATTCTTCCTGTCAGACTGTGACACGGATCTTACCGCCGGCATCTTCCTATGCTCTGCCCCGGCGTGCCTGTGAAATCTTGCGCTCACTGCACACTGATCGTGGCGGCGCTTGCCTCATAAGCTTCCATACGGTCGTAATCGTTCGTCTGAGAATATGTGATCATATAACTCTTATCTGCATTCACAGCATATTCTAACTGCGTAATCTTAATTCTGCCAATTTCATAATGACATTCAATGCGAAAAGCCGGATACCCGCTGATCCTGATTCGTTCAAAACTGTCCACCGTCACTTCCACATCCTCGCCATAGGCCTGCTGCAAACGCTCCTGGGCATCTTCCTTAAAAGAGTCCTCGGTCAAAAGCTGCAGCGCGATATCCTTTTCTGCCTCCACATAGCAGATCGACGATGCATCGATCGGATAACGCCCGGTCACATACACCCCCTCGGCCCCTTCATATTCCTCGAAATCTTCGGGCAGATCAAAAGTGCATCCTTTTGTGGAGCGTCCAGGCTCCATCACCGAGGTATCCATATCATTTTCTTCCAACAGTTCCGCCGTAATCTCCTTACGTGTCTCCTCGTCAATTTCCATCTGCGCTTTGGATGCGTTGGTAACATCTGGCCCCTGTGCCACCTCATCGAGTGAAATTTCTTCCTGGACTGCCGCGCCGGTCTCCACGCTCTCTTCTTCGCCGCATCCGGACAGCATCAGCACAATGCCCGCCGCAGCAAGGATTGACGACATGCGTCTATCGCTTCTTTTCTTCAATTCTATGTACCTCTCTTATACCAGCCGCAAAAGCGCGGTACGTTTCCTTTCGGAAACAATACCGCATTCTTGCAGTACTTTGCCTGATCTTTACGCCTCGCGGAATGTAGCGCACTCCGTCCCGGCACAGTTACATGCGCCGCAGCCCTTGATGTCCACATGTTCTGCGTGGCATTTATAATTACTATTATACACACATTTGGTTGCTTCGCAATCTATGCTGATCGTTCTGCAGGGATGCTCCAGCGAACTCGTGTAGGCGCCCTCTTTTCTCTCGGCAAAACTCTCACAACATGTATCGTCACAGCAGCCCGCATGCTTGCCGCCTACCATAATATCGCCTTTGCAGCAGCATTTCTCCTTATTGTAGGAACAGTTTTCAACTCCGCATTTTAACTCAGCCATAATAAACCTCCATTCATGCCTGCACTCCGTTCCCGCAGATCATACATGCGTTCCGCTCCGACGGACGCTTCGGGAAACAAAGCCATGCCCATTTATTGATACAAGGTTATTATTGACCTGCCGCACTGATCTTATACAGATTAAACCAATATCTCTCTAACAGATAACTGCCTGTCTCTTCCACCTGCAGTCCCTCTTTTGTCCATTCTGCTGCAATCTCATCGCGGCTGTTGAAGCTGCCGATGAACCAGACATTTCTTCCGTCACGGCACCACTTTATGATCTGCGCCGTCTCTTCTATGGAGCCGTATGGCCTGACGATCTCCTGGATCAGCGTCTCCGCCGTTAACCCCCAAAGATAACTGTCTGTTTCTCTGTCCAGATAATAAGACGTCACCGCCTGCACCTGGTCAAAATTATAAATGACAACGTCCTGCGGCGCAATGGAAGATAATGCCGTTTCCGTCTGTTTCATCAGCACTGCTTTGTACTCTTCTTCTCCCAGAAACGCGCGGTAATCACGCAGGCCGATCACAACCAGAAAAACCGTGATCACACCGGGCAGAATCCTCCTGGTCCACACCTGTCTTCGTCCACTGTCAACCGTCCTGTCAAAAAGAAAATTCACACCCTGCGCAAAGCCAAGCCAGAAACATCCCGTGGCCGGAATCATATAACGATAGACAAAAACCGGTCGAAACAGAATGGACGCAATAAAACCAAAAAGTACCAATCCTCCCAGCACACCGACGCCTGCCAGGGCAAACATAGCTGAAGTTATTACCTGTAAACTATTTTCTCTACTATTATGGAAGAGTTTTGCCTCGTTATCTCCCTTTCTCCTGTGAATTCCCTGATACAGACTGACAGCCATCCACACCATAACCGCACTGTAAACAAAAAACAGCACTACCGCAAGCACAACGCTCAGTGTTCCATTGGTGAAAGCAGGCTTCATCAGGAATTTCACACAGCCTCCCAAAGACCGCCATGTAAGAGGCAGAATCCAATAGTTTTCTTTGACCGTCGTCATCTGGGTATATAGCGCATACAGCCATGGCGCATATCCCACAACGCAAACTATCGTCCACAGGAACCACTCTTTAATTCTTCCCCGGTCTCTGATCATAAATACAAGCAGCGCATAGAGATAGACCATCACCACTGCGACACAGGCAAAATACTGGGTATATGCCGCGGCAAGGCTATAACATACCAAGGCCGCTCCGTGGACCTTGCGCATATGCGCCCGCAGGAATTTGTTTCCACCACATTTGTCTGCCTCCTGCCGGTCTGCCGCCAGGCCTGTGAATTGTTCCGCCATGACTGCCTCATGGGCATGTAAAAAAGCCGCCGTTACAAACAGCAGGGCAAAACTGTACATCCGCACCTCTACCATGTACCCACTCAACTGCGGCATGGCAGCCACACAGAATAAAAACAGCCCTCCCGTAAAAATCCCAAATCTTTTGCGAATGAGCGTCAAGCTGTATAACAGCAGAATAAAATACGGCAGTACCGAGACAGCCTTCGCCGCTGCAACAGGACTTGCCTGGTTCCATATGAGTTTACATAAGTCTACAAAAAATTTGACAATGCAATAATACAGCGGCGGATGCACATCCCTCGCCGTAAATGCAATTAAATCACCGTAGGAATGCTCGATCATTCCCACGGTGAATAATTCATCATACCAGATGTCATTGCTAAAGCATAGCATCAGACTTTTAAAAAGCATCATCACGCTGATGCCCAGCAAAAGATATCCAAGGATATCCTTTGCCGGCGTCTTCGGTTTCTTATCCATGCTGCTTCTCTTCCTGCGGTATTTCCTGACGGATCTCTTTCGTCCTGATCTCTTTGCAGATCTGATCGATAAACTCCTGCAGAGGCTTTACACCTTCATCTCCCGCATAACGGCTCCTGACAGACACGGTCTTATCCTCCGCCTCCTGTGCCCCCACCACGAGCATATAGGGCACTTTTGCCAGTCTTGCTTCACGAATCTTAAAGCCGATCTTCTCAGAACGATTATCCGCCGTCACATCAATATCATTGCGCGCCAGCTCTTTCCTGATCTCTTCCGCATAGGCCTCATATTTCTCGGAAATCGGCAGAATACGAACCTGCTCCGGACACAGCCATGTAGGGAATTTGCCCGCATACTTCTCGATCAACCACGCAAGCGTCCTCTCATAACATCCCAGGGATGTCCTGTGAATGATGCAGGGGCGCACTTTATCACCGTTTTGGTCTATGAAATACATATCAAACTGTTCCGCCAAAAGCGCATCCCACTGGATCGTGATCATGGTATCTTCCTTGCCATATACATTCTTTGCATTGATATCCACTTTCGGGCCATAGAAAGCCGCTTCACCCACATCTTCCACAAAAGGAAGTTCCAGCTCGATCAGGATCTGACGAATATGTTCCTCCGTCTCGTTCCACACTTCCGGCTCTCCAATATATTTTCCCGGATTTGCCGGATCCCATTTAGACAGATGCCAGGTAATATCACCCAGCAGTCCTAAGGTTGACATAACATGTTTTGCAAGAGCAATACAGCCCTTGAACTCCTCCACCATCTGGTCAGGTCTGACAACCAAATGTCCCTCCGAGATCGTAAACTGACGTACTCTCGTCAGGCCGTGCATCTCACCGGAATCCTCATTTCTGAACAGAGTAGACGTCTCGCCGTAGCGAATCGGCAGATCGCGGTAGGAATGCTGTGTATTCTTATAACAGTAATACTGGAACGGACAGGTCATAGGGCGGAGCGCAAATACCTCTTTGTCTTTCTCCTCATCCCCAAGCACAAACATACCGTCCTTATAGTGATCCCAATGCCCTGACATTTTATACAGATCACTCTTGGCCATAAGAGGCGTCTTGGTTCTCACATAGCCCCACTCTTTATCCTCCAGATCCTCGATCCAGCGCTGCAGCTTCATGACCATCTTCGTGCCTTTGGGAAGAAGCAGCGGCAAGCCCTGCCCGATCACATCCACCGTCGTGAAAAGCTCCATCTCACGGCCCAGCTTATTGTGGTCACGGCGCTTGATATCCTCCAGATGCTCCAGATAAGCAGCCAGCTCTTCTTTTTTCTGGAAAGCCGTACCATAGATACGCTGCAGCTGCGCTTTATTCGAATCGCCCCGCCAATAAGCCATCGACGAAGAGATCAGCTTGTATGCCTTGATATTCTTCGTACTCATCAGATGCGGTCCTGCACACAGATCGATAAAGCCGCCCTGATCATAAAACGAAATCTCTGCCTCCTCCGGCAGTTCCCGAATCAATTCTACCTTATACGGCTCGCCCTTTTCCTCCATAAATTTGACCGCCTCGGCCCTGGACAGCGTAAACCGCTCAATCTTATGTCCCTCCTTGATGATCTTCTTCATCTCAGCTTCCAGCTTATCCAGATCGTCCCTGGAAAAAGGCGCAGCATCAAAATCATAATAGAATCCGTCCTCGATGGCCGGTCCGATCGTCACTTTAGCCTCCGGGAAAAGTCTCTTGACTGCCTCTGCAAGCACATGGGATGCGGTGTGACGAATCACCTTAAGTCCCTCGGGATCATTAGCTGTCAGAATGTTCAGACTGCAGTCTTTATCGATCACAGTCCGCAGATCCTCCACGCTGCCATCCACTTCTCCGGCACAGGCCGCTCTGGCAAGTCCCTCGGAAATATCCGCCGCAATATCATAGATACTCATAGCCTGTTCATATTCTTTACTGGAACCATCTTTTAATGTTATTTTCATGATCTATCTCTCCTTCACGATATTCTGTTCCTGATTTCTGTCTCTGCTCTGTTCTTTGCTGTGAGCATATCCTGCGCTATGCTTCATCGACCTCTTCTTCATCCGGGCCGTTGCCCAGGCTGTTGTTCGCATTATGCCCATTATTGTTGCCGTTATTGCACCCGTTATGGCTGCCGATATTGATGCCATGAGTAAAAGGCGCCGTCAGCAGTCCGATACAGATTCCTGCAAACAGGCCGATCAGCCCGATCAGACAGAAATCTAATTTGGTCAGGGTGACTTCACCGTACATAAAGTCGGTCGTCTTCTCTTTCAGTTGTGTCGCTTTTTCTTTCCATTCTGTTGCCATGGGGTTCCTCCTTTTGTGATTGAAAGCAGACCTGCGCTGCCCTGGTGACAATTTCCACTGCTCCTGCGTACATAAAAAATCCCCTGCACTGCCACTATGACAATGCAGAGGACGTATGATCTACGCGGTTCCACCTCGCTTGTTCCGTGCGCTCATGACGGCTTATCGGAACCTCTCATTCGACTGTAACGTGAGTCAACGGACCGGATTGGGGCCACTCAGAGTCAGTTTTCAAATGTTTCCGGCAAAAGCGCTTTCAGCACATGGCGCTTCTCTCTGCTGCGTTCCGCATCCTACTCTTCTCTTCAACGTGTTATATTATTATATTTCTGTTCTATTCGTATTCTATGCCAAGCTGTCCGAAAAGTAAAGCACTATTTAACCTGTCCGTGCAGATTAAGCATTCTTGCCGCAGCATTTCTTATATTTCTTACCGCTGCCGCAGGGACATGGATCATTCGGATATACTTTGGGATCCTTATGGATCGTTGTCGACTCTTTCTGCTCCTTATAAAGCGCTTTGCGGGTCTCCTCATCGAAAATCTCATTCCACTCTTCCAGATTATAGAGCCAGTCCGCACCTGCTGCTACCATATTCTTATAGAGCAGCGCCGTGTCAAAACCGAGGTTGACTTTCGTATCTTCCTCCATCTCCTCGATCGGATTCGCTTTCTTCAAACTATCGTTGATCCCGTCCAGAAATCCCACCATCGTCATAAGATCGACATCGAATTTCTCCGCCAGCTCCTTAACCGTACCTTTTACGGTCTTAGTCGGTGTCTTTAAAAGCTGTGCATATATTTCCTTTTCTTTTAAGAAATAAGCAGACCACAATCTCTGCAAGTCGCCTTTGTTCGCAGTCTCGGAATACGCCATATCGCGCCACTGTTTTAATAATGCCATTGTATCATACCACCTTTTATCCTGTAATCTTAGATAACGCCGTCCCTCTGCTCACAATCCGGCAGACTCTCAGTCGTTATCGCGTTGATACCTAAGTATATAACATTTTAAACAAAAAGTAAATTTATATTTCCTTAATTTCTCCCCGCCAAAAAATTTTAAATTTTTTTCGATATGATGTATAGGACCTGAAAATCAGGTTACAATGATAATAGTCAAAAGATAAGGAAATACTTATCCTCCCCTAAAGAAATCCCCCGAAACTGTGATTGCGGTTTTGGGGGATTTCACTTTTGCCGCGTATATTATTTTACGAACAGGCAATCTCCCTTGTTTCTTCTATTTTTCGAACAATTATCTCCTTAAAATTTATAGTAGGAAAAGACCCTTTTATATGTTATTATGATGTTTGTCTGATTGTCAGATAATTTTGTGCATGAATGATAATATGCTATGAGAAATGGAGGACACTGATATGAAGTTAGCATACGGCAGCAGTAAAAAAGGCGATGTAGCAGAGGCATTAAAGAATATTACAGATCCTGCCGCACTGTTTTTTTCTGTCGCGAGCGAAGATATGCTTGAAAAGACGGCCAGCGAAATCGAAAAAGCTTTTCCTGGCGTTGCATCGATAGGCGGCGTTGGGCAGGCCTATATTAGCAAACATTTTTTTGACGCAGGTATTACAGTCATTGCAATGAAAGAAGACATTAAAGTTGCTGCGGACGTTCTTGAAGAGGCATCTGTTATGCCGATCAAATATATCAGACGACTTGAGAACGCCGTCAGAGCAGTGGGCGGTGAACGTGGAAGCACCGCATGTTTCGATATCTGTTCGGCAGGCGTGGACGTTCGCGCGGTCACTACGCTATCCAATTATCTGTGTCCGTTAGGATACGATCTTGCAGGCGGCACGAGTAATTCATCCGCAATTGCCTGCAACGGCAAAGTCTACAAAGACGCATGCGCCTTTTTTATCTTTAAAAACCTGAAAGGGAAAATCAAGTCTTACAAAGAAAACATCTATGTACATCCGCAGGGCAATGAAAAACAGTTTATGGTAACAAAGGCCGAACCCAAAGATTACCGAATCCGCACGTTGGAGAACATGTCCGCTGAAAAAGTATACACTTCTGAATTGGGAATCAGCCGGGATAAGATCACAACACAAACTTTTAAGAATCCATTCGGACACGTCTGTGGCTCCGATACATATATCGTCTCTATCAAGGGCGTTGAACCTGACGGAAGTATTATCACATTCCGTCCCGCAAACAAAATGGACTTTCTTACAATATTGAGTATTGGCGACTACCGGGAGGTCGTGCAGGATACGATTGCAAAGATGAAGAGTGACCTCGGCAATGTGTCAGCAGTACTTTCCGTCAACTGTCTGTTCCGCTATATCATGTTCAACGATGAGAATTACTGGGACAGCTATCTTGCGGAGATGTGCCGCAGCTTTTCACATGCCGGTATGGTCGGCGTTGGAGAACATTACAATACACAGTTTGTGAATCAGACAATGTGCTGTCTGGCATTTGAATAAAGGAGGTGAAAGACGTGTTTAAGTTATTTGGAACTGCCGGAAATAATGACAAAAATACTGTATCAGGCACAGCGGCGGAGAAGACGACGACTTTTGACAAACATCCCCTGGATTATGCTCTGACAAGCGTATACGCTGTTGTGAACGAACTGGCCGAGGACGTTTTCCTGACCACACAGCAGATGCGATATGCAACGGAACGTCTCTCCGGACTCAAAGAAGAGATGATCGGCCCTCAGGGTGAGGTAAGCGCACTCGAAGAGGGATTCCAGGAAATCACTACGGCTGCGGATCATTTTAATGATGTGGAGATAGAGATTGATGAGTCGGTCTCAGAAGCGCAGCGCCAGATGGAACAGCTGAGACAGGATTCCAATTTGTTACAGGAAAATTTCAGAAGCATGTCACAGACTTTCGATATGCTGCAGGATGCGCTTGACAAGATCAGTAACAGTCTGACAGGAATCAGAGCGGTTGCCGATCAGACAAACCTGTTAGCTCTGAATGCAAGCATCGAGGCGGCAAGAGCCGGTGAACAGGGCAAGGGATTCGCAGTTGTCGCGGAGGAAGTCGGCAAGCTTGCAAAAACCAGCCGGGATATGGTAGAGGGAATCCATGCGAACATTATGGAGGTGGAGCACCAGAGCAATGAGCTGAACAAATACATTCAGGCATCCGATGAAGCCGTACTCTGTAACATCAAGAGCATCGAGCAGACCGACAAATATTTTGACGATGTGAAAAAAAGCGCCTCCGGTACGCTTGAAGTTCGTGAAGCCATTGAAAGTGCAGTGGAAAGGAACCGCACCTATGTGAAAGCCGTTGAGAATTCACTGGTCGGAACTGCCGGTATCTACAGCGATATCATTGACCGAATGGATATCGACGACAGCAAGAAGGGCGTGCTCATTGAGACATTCCAGAATATTATCGAACAGGCCATCGCCATGGTCGAGGAACTGCCCTGATCTTTGTCTACAGTCTGAATCCCCCAAAGCTTTGGGGGATTTATGCTGTGCAATGCTTATATCTTATTTTTCATCTCCTTTAGTTTCTGCATCTCCCTCTCTGCTTCTTCCTGATCTCCCATTTCATACAATGTGGTAACTAAACTTTCACGATACGACACATTCTGTGGTTCCAAACCTATCGCTCTACGCTTCTGTACTTCTGCTTCCTCGTACTTTCCCATTCTATGCAATGTGATCCCCAAACTGCTACAATACATGGCATTTGACGGCTCCAAATCCACTGCTTTGCGTTTCTCCTCTTCTGCCTCTTCATATTTCTCCATTTCATGCAGTGTAACTCCCAGATTATGATGATACAATGCGCTCAATGGCTCTAAGGCTACCGCTCTGCATTTTTCTTCTTCCGCTTCTATATATCTCTCCATATCATGCAGGGTCGAACCTAAGCTATTATGGTACCTTGCATTATCCGGCTCCAGATTTATTGCCTTTCGCTTTTCTGTCTCTGCTTCTTCATACCGCTCCATTGCATGCAAAGTATTCCCAAGACTGTTATGATATGCCGCATTGGACGGTTCCTGTTCTACTGCCCTACGTTTCTCCTCTTCCGCCTCTTCATACCGTTCCATTGCATGTAAAGTAATTCCCAGACTATTATGATATAAGGCATTTGCCAAATCCATTTCGACTAACTGCTTCTCGATCTTCAATGCCTCTTCATATTTACCCTCGTTATATAGCCGCACCCCTATCCTGTATAAACGCTGCAGCTCCGACTGGCTCGTAATTTTCTCAACCGCCTGTTCAATCTCCGTATCTCTATCCCCGATGTCCCCACTCTCTCCCGACGTCACGTTTTGTCCTACTTCCTTTCCGCCCACTGAAACAGCGGTGAACTTATCGACAGCATTTGATATCATTAGATAGCGCTTTTCCGCATCACCCAGAAATTCCTCCTTAGAGGGCAGCTTGTAATCAAATTCGGCCCCCAAAAGATACATAACTTCATCAAATCCATTATGCTTGATCAAATACCCGCCTGCATTTTCCAGAAACTCCAATACTTTTCCATCTGCTTTATCTTTACTATAGATCATCCAATAAGGAAACGACCATTCATCATCTAAAAACTTACTGCTATTATCTAGCAAAAAGTTCATCAAACTGTTATCATTCCCGGCATATCCTATAAAAACCGGGTGATAATCCGTAAAAATCTCTCCCAGCGCTTTCTTCCAATTATCATGAAGCTCTTCAAGCTCCTCTGTCCTGTTCTTTGGATCAAATAATAGATCTCTGTGTATTTTTACAACAGTAGGCCTTTTGTTCTGTCTATTAACATAATGGGCTAAAGACTCATGCCCAATTACTAATGGGATTGCCTGCGCGTAATAATTAACTGCATCCTCTGCCAAATGATCAAAATTAGTCGTAATCACCACATTATGATCTGTTGTCGTCAACAGATGCGCTAACATGACATATCCGATACTTGGTTTAGTATGCTCCATCAATTTTTCCAGATAATTATAGCCGTCCGCCGGTTTCCTGCGAAAACGCTGCTCATAAAACTTACTGTAAAAACTAAATTTATTTTCTTCTGTAATCTTTAAGTCCTTTTTCCATTGTTCATGTTCCTGTGCATTTCTTTCCTGAAGCTCGCGGTCCCATATAGTAACCAGTTCCTGCCCACACTTTATTCCTGATGAGATAGAAGCTCCCGCTCCCAATACAAAACAGAACTTTCTTGTATGCGGTCCACTCGACACTTCTTTTATTTCATTGATAAAGCCTTTCAAAGACAAATCTTTATAGTTCATTTGTTTTCCTCTCTTATGTATACAAACAATATTCCAAAATAAAGTATCTATAAATATATTATATATACATCTACCCGTAAATCAACTATATATTTAATTTCCTGTTTGGCATACTCCTATATGCCGTATGCCAGATCACATAAAGATCACCGGGAAAGATTCCGTCCTTACAGGACGAATAAACTTCCCGGTGATCCATACTTTATGCCGTATTCCGGCAGATACCTTTATTATTGTAACTGATCCAAAACAGACTCTCCGATCGTACCCTCGGGCATCTGCACACCGAAGTTATCCGCGATCGTCGCGCCGATTAAGGCAAAATTGTCTCCTGTCGGAAGCTCACCAAACCCTGACATAGAGGGAGAGTATGCCAGGAAAGGCACTTTTTCTCTCGTGTGATCCGTTCCGGTATGGGTAGGATCATTCCCGTGATCCGCAGTAAGGATCAACAGATCATCCTCCCGCAGTAAGGGAAGAAGCATTCCAAGCTTCTCATCGAATTTCTCAAGCTCTTGTGCGTAGCCTTTCACATCTCTGCGGTGCCCCCACAGCGCATCGAAGTCTACCAGATTCACATAGCACAGACCCGTAAAGTCTCTTGCGGCAATCTCAATGGTCTGCTCCATGCCGTGCACCGAACTCTGAGACTTATTGGATTCTGTCAGTCCCTCGCCGTCAAAAATATCAAATATCTTGCCCACGGATATGACATCCAGTCCGGCATCTTTCAGCGCATTTAACACTGTCCTGCCATAGGGTTTGAGGGCATAGTCATGACGATTAGCGGTACGCTTGAACTCGCCTCTCTTCTTTCCTACATAAGGCCTGGCGATAACCCTGCCCACTTTCCACTCATCCTTCATCGTGATCTCTCTGGCGATCTCACAACAGCGGTACAACTCCTCCAAACCGAAAGTTTCTTCATTACCACAGATCTGCAGTACGGAATCCGCCGAAGTATACACGATCATATGTCCTGTGGCGATCTCCTCCTCTGCCAGTTCCTCCAGGATCTCCGTTCCGCTGGCGCTCTTATTGCCGATGATCGTCCGTCCGGTTCTGCTCGACAGCTCATCCAGAAGCTCCTTGGGAAAACCTGTCTCCGTAAAAGTGCGAAAAGGTGTCGTCACATGAAGTCCCATCATCTCCCAGTGCCCGGTCATCGTATCTTTGCCCGCACTTGCCTCATGCAGCTTCGTGTAATAGGCAAGCGGCCTTTCCACCGGGTCGATATGCTCCAAAGTATGCATGTTCGCCATGCCAAGCTTCTGCAGGTTAGGAATATTAAATCCCTCTACGGAAGCCGCGATATGGCCCAGCGTATCTGTCCCCGCGTCACCGTAGGCCGCCGCATCTTCCAGCGCACCAACGCCAAGGGAATCAATTACGATTGTAAATATTCTTTTATATCTGCTCATATCTTCCTCCATCTTCCTTTTGTCTTTGCATCATCTATATTATATTTTGCTTTGAGCCATCCGGCAAGCCCTCCATATGACACATGTTTCACTTATCCGGTTCTCACTTTTCTTAATCCTGCATTCTAAGCGATCTCAAGAGCGATCTTCATCATATCCGTAAATCCGGTCTGACGGTCTTCCACTGACAGCGACTCTCCGCGGAACGGTGCATCGGATATGGTCAGCATACAAAGTGCTCTCTTGCCAGCCCTGGCCGCATTCATGTACAGCGCTGCCGCTTCCATCTCAGTAGCGAGAATACCCATCTTAGCCCATTTACGCAGCGCATCCTCATCATCATTGTAGAAAATGTCCGAAGAAAGAATATTTCCTGCCACTGTTCTGATTCCCAGACGTTCCCCTGTCTGCACCGCCTGTCTTGCCAGATCAAAATCTGCGATCGGCGCATAGGTACCAGGCAGATTAAACTGCAGTGCATAGGCGGAATCCGTACTGGCCCCCACGCCGATGACTACATCCCGCAGATCAGCTTTATCACTCAGTGTTCCCGCCGTACCGATCCTGATAATCTGGTCGACTTCATAGAAATTGAATAATTCATAGGTATAGATTCCTACGGAGGGCATACCCATGCCGCCTCCCGCAACCGTTACTCTCTTGCCCTGATACTCGCCGGTAAAGGCCAACATGTTCCTGACGGTATTGACACATTCATAATTTGTCAGGAAATTCTCCGCAATAAATTTTGCCCGCAGCGGATCTCCCGGCATCAATACTGTCTTAGCGATCTGCTCCTTAGCTGCTCCGATGTGTGGTGTAGGTGTTTTGTTCATGATTCATTTCTCCTTCCGTTTTCCTTTTCCTTAATGATCAGGTGACTTATTTCTTTTTGTTGTCTAATTACTTAAATTCTCATCCCGATATTCTTTCAGACGCTCATATTGTCCATAAGAAATATGAATCTTACCGCTCTGACATGACAGCATGCCCTCTTCCTCCAACCGCACAATACTCCTCTGGACGGTCCGCACGTTCATCCCGATGCGCTGCGCCAGCTCGGCCTGCGTTTTCCTGACAATACATATTCCGTCACGCTCCCATTTTCCGTAAGCTTTCAGCAGATAGAGAGCCAGCCGGTCTTTGGCATTTAAGAGCAGGTATTTACGCTCATGGGAAATCTCCTCCGTCAACGTTGTGGCAAAGACCTCAGCCCGCATAAACAATGCGTTTTGATCCTGCCGCATCCATTTCATATAGACCGCAGCCGGAATCCTGAATGCTTCACAAGTTGTCATGGCATAGATTGTCTTCTGGAATTCCTTAAGTCCCGCAAAAGGTTCATAGTCTCCCATGATATTGATGCCCGAATGTTCAAAGAAACTGTAGACGTTACCCGGCATCTGGATGTCTTCGCCGCTCACCGCTCCCTTAAACACAACCCATACAAATGCGCAGTTCATTCCGGCTTTCATGATCGTATTTCCCTCCGGAATTGTGACATGCTGCATTGCCTGCATGACCTCCACAGGACATTCCCTGAAAAATCTGTTCAGATACTCTGTCTGCTCCCTGTCAAGCGTCTCTATGATCTGTGTGAATTCCTGCTTTGACTTCATCGCTTCCCACCTCCTGTGTCATAAGACGCCGCCAGATCATACCGCTCCTGTTTTCAATCAGGCTGCCCTGACAACTCTCCCCGTATTTCGATTCTGTCGGTTTGCTATATATATGTTATATATAAATTCGCAAAGTTAAGATACGACATGTGTCGTATTCTATGCACATTGTTTCCCTTTCTCCGTTTGTCACAATATTTCTTTGTACAATTTGTATGTTTTGCACAATCAGCACCACCGGCTTAGCCGGTGGTTTGCTCTGCCCCTATAAGGGGCTGTTACCGACTCTAGAGTCTAAAGAC
>ERZ808051.1135-NODE-1135-length-20010-cov-4.312397_pt1 | contig 20010 bp, 14 predicted proteins | sample MGYA00380199_ERZ808051 | MGnify/ENA primary metagenome ERZ808051 (study PRJEB31490, sample SAMN06133391) | mouse gut metagenome | isolation source: J11 | host: mice | place: China: Chengdu | collected 2015-05 ...
GCTGAATGTCAGTAGAGGAGGCAACCGAAATCTGCTAAAGAGCTGCCCTGCCTTAAAAGGATATGTAACATTGATAGCGTATGTCCGTGAATATCAGGAGTCCGGAGACAGCCTGCCTGAAGCCATGGACAAAGCAATTGACAGATGCACAAAAGAAGAAGTGCTGAAAGAATATCTTCTGAAAAAGAAAGCGGAGGTGAAGCTTATGTTGCTTACAGAATTTGATGAAGAAGCGTTTGCTGAGACTATGCGGGAAGAGGGAAGAGAAGAAGGAGAAACTCGTGTGAACCAGCTCTATTCAAAACTAATAGAGGAAAAGAGGACTGTTGATCTGGAACGAGCCATAAAGGATAAGAAGTTTCGAGAGGTGCTATATCAGAGATATGGTCTGTAGAGACAGCGAAGAGATAGCTATGTAAAATGCTGCGGCTGTCAGGCCGCAGCCATTCGGCAGCTTGGGAGTAATGTCAGATTTGAGAGACAGCTATTCCCAAGCTGTTTGCTTTTATGCGATATGGGATGACTATTTGATAGAAATGATAAGCGAAAATATAAGTTTTACATTTACAGTCTCTCTTCCTATATGCTAATATAGTGACATGAAGTTGAAAATAGCTTCCGTACAAAAGAACAATATAACAAATCAGGGAGAACCCACATGCCAAACGGAAACTATGTACAACGAAACCACAAGGATACGGTATTTAACGACTTGTTCTCGGATAAGCGAAATGCGCTGTCCCTGTACAATGCTCTGAACGGCACGGATTATGAGGATACCGAAAGTCTGGAGATTGTCACGCTGTCTGACGCGATTTACATGCATGGGAAAAACGATGTATCGGTATTGTTTCAGAATCAGCTGACATTGTGGGAGCATCAGAGCAGCCTGAACTACAATATGCCGCTGAGAGGGCTAATTTACTACGCTCATAACATCGACGGAATATTGGAAGCAAAAGGCATAAAGCTGTATGGCAAGAAGCTTGTAAAGATTCCGGGTCCTGACTACTATGTATTCTACAACGGAAGAGAGGATGCACCGGAGAGACAGGAGCTGAAGCTTTCGGACGCTTTCCTGGTTTCGCGAGAGGGGTATGAGTGGACGGCTCATATGCTGAATGTCAGTAGAGGAGGCAACCGAAATCTGCTAAAGAGCTGCCCTGCCTTAAAAGGATATGTAACATTGATAGAGTATGTCCGTGAATATCAGGAGTCCGGAGACAGCCTGCCTGAAGCCATGGACAAGGCAATTGACAGATGCACAAAAGAAGAAGTGCTGAAAGAATATCTTCTAAAAAAGAAAGCGGAGGTGAAGCTTATGTTGCTTACAGAATTTGATGAAGAAGCGTTCGCTGAGACCATGCGGGAAGAGGGAAGAGAAGAAGGCAGAGAAGAAGGAAGAAAAGAAGGAGAAACTCGTGTGAACCGGCTCTACTCAAAACTGGTAGAGGAAAAAAGGGCTGTTGATCTGGAACGAGCCATAAAGGACGAGAAGTTTCGAGATACCTTGTATGAGAGATATGGCCTGTAAGGGCAGCAAAGAAACTGAGAGGCGAAAAGCTGTGGCTGCCAGGCCGCGGACATACGGCAGCCCGGGGAGGAATGTCAGATTTGAATGATAAAGATACTGATTACAGAAGAAACATAGCATTGATTTTATCTGGCGGTACCGGCAGGCGCCTGGGGACGGATATCCCCAAGCAATACCTGGAAGTGGGCGGCAGGTCCGTCATTTCCTATTGCATAGAGACTCTGTCCCGACACGGCGGGATAGACGCGATTTGGATCGTGGCAGAGCCGGCATGGCAGGAGGAGATTCTGGGATGGCTGGAAACTGCGGATGTGGAACAGAAATTCAGAGGATTTTCCCTGCCCGGGGAGAACAGGCAGCTTTCCGTTCTCCATGGTCTGGAGGACATACTTCAGGATGGAAGCGAGACGGATTTTGTGCTGGTACATGACGCGGCAAGGCCGCTGCTGTCGGCAGATATGATCTCTGCCTGCCTGGAGGCGGCTGTGGACCATGACGGAGCTATTCCTGTGCTTCCCATGAAAGATACGGTCTACTGCAGCGGGGACGGACATAGGATTACATCTCTTTTGGACAGAGGGGCAGTCTTTGCGGGACAGGCGCCGGAAGCATTTGTCCTCGGAAAATACCTGGAGGCCAACCGCAGTCTTTTACCGGAGCGCATCCTGCAGATCAACGGTTCCACGGAGCCTGCGGTAATGGCAGGGATGGATATTGCAATGATTCCGGGGGATGAGAAGAACTTTAAGATTACCACGAAAGCGGATCTGGAGCGGTTTCGGGAGCTTATCAATCAGGGGAAGCGTCCCTGAAGAGAACTTGCCGCGGGATCTGAAGCGGCCAAAGTACATTTGCTAAGATGTTCTAAGTTATGGCACTGCCGCCCCAGGCGGCATGGCGGGAAATAGTGTGTGCCGAAGTGCGCAAAGGAGTGGAAAATGAAAGCATGGGTTCTGCACGGTATTAACGATATCCGGTTCGAAACAAAGGAAAAGCCCGCTTTGGCTCCAGGTGAAGTCCTGGTGAACGTAAAGGCTGCGGGCATCTGCGGTTCGGATATCCCCAGAATTTATAAAACAGGAGCGCATGTCCATCCGCTGGTACCCGGGCACGAATTCTCCGGCACGGTGGCTGCGGCAGGCCAGGGCGCGGATCCGGGCTGGCTTGGGAAAAGGGTGGGCGTATTTCCGCTGATTCCCTGCGGCTTATGCGGACCCTGTTTGGCCGGGCAATATGAAATGTGCCGGAATTACGGCTATCTGGGCTCCCGCAGGGACGGCGGCTTTGGGGAATATGTGGCTGTCCCGGCCGAGAATTTGATAGAGCTGCCGGACAGTGTTTCCTTTGAGGAGGCAGCCATGCTGGAGCCTATGGCGGTGGCAGTCCATGCCATGAGGCGGGTGCTGGGAGATGCGTCTTGCCCGGTGAATGTACCGGCGCGGGAGGCTGCCGGGGAGAATCTCCGGGGAGATCAGGCAAGGGCTGAGGGAGTGTTGGCGCCTGGCGGGGAGGACAGAGGACAGCGGACATCTCACACTGCCAGGCAAACCGTGCCTGCTGCGGCAACGGATGACGCAATAATTGTAGTCTGGGGCCTGGGAACCATAGGGCTGCTGCTTACGGCGCTTTTGCAGGAAAGGAGTCAGTCCGTCGGGAAATCCGGGGATTCGGAGAACCGGATTCTTGTAATCGGCAATAAGGATTTCCAGAGACAGAAGATTCTGGAGCTGGGACTGCCTGCGCAAGCTTACTGCGACACCAGGACACAGGATGGCCGTCAATGGATCATGGAACGGACAGGCGGCCATGGAGCGGACGTGATCTTCGAGTGTGTGGGGAGGAACGAGACCGTGCGCCGGGCCGTGGACAGCGCCGCTGCGGCGGGAAAAATCTGCCTGGTGGGGAATCCCGCCTCGGACATGACGCTGGAAAAGGAAGTCTACTGGAAGATCCTGCGGAACCAGCTGACTCTCACAGGTACATGGAACTCTTCTTTTACGCATGCCGGGTCAGACGACTGGCATTATGCGCTGGATCGGCTTTCGCACAGGGATATCATGGCAGAGCAGCTCATTTCACACCGCCTGCCGTTAGAAAGCCTGGAAAAAGGCCTGTGTATTATGCGTGATAAATCGGAGGATTATATAAAAATGATGGCAGTGATCTGAGGGCGGACTTTATGATGAAAGGCTTGTGTCTTGCCCGCGGAAACCTGCGCAGTCAGGACAAGATTTCCGGCTCCCGGCCTTTTATGCGAGGGTTTGTGCGGGAGGACCGAAAAATACGGCGATCAGACCATCGTCTGGTGCTGGTCAAACCAGGGCGGTAAAATAGGCCAGCACTTTCTTCCCGTCTGTGCCGGATTGACAGGAGTCGATGCGCTCGGGATGCCACTGGACGCCGATGACGGGCAGGCTCTCGTGGGCAATGGCCTCGATACAGCCGTCCAGCGGACAGTAAGAGACTGCGGTGAGCCCTTTTCCCAGCTTGCGTATGGCCTGATGGTGGGCGCTGTTTACGACCGCTCTGGTGCCGTAGAGTCCATGCAGCCAGGAATTTTCGGTGATGACGGTTTCGTGGTATTGATCTTTGCTGTCATACCGGTGTCTTTCTTTTACAGGCGGCGCCAGATCCTGGATCAGGGTGCCTCCTAAGCCTACATTGATGATCTGAAGTCCTTTACAGATACCCAGAACAGGCATGCTTTTTTGCAGCGCCAAGTCAAAGATCTGCAGCTGCAGAATATCCAGTTCCGTGTCAATCTCAGTACAGCCGCGGTTTATCTCCCCATAGAATGCCGGGGCGATGTCGCCGCCTCCCGGCAGCAGGAGGCCGTCACAGGCCATTGCCTCTGACGGGAGCAATGTCACAATCGCCGCTGCCCCCGCTGCTTCCACATATCTCACGTAATTCCCGGTTTTCTCCGTCCTCCCCGCAATGGCTATTTTCATGATCGTTGATTCCCGAAACGTTATCTCACACTATTATATGCCTATCATGTATAAGATAGCATGGGAAAACGGATAATGATAAAAACAGAACAGGCGCTCCAATGAAATCCTCAGGTCAGCCAGAGCGAAATCCCAAAGAAATCAAGGTGAGGCAGGGAAAGCGCCGTGAACAGCAACCGGGAAAGCAGCGGGAATGAAAGGAATAGAATGAAAGGAATATGGATGAAAGGATGGACATTTTCTTTGGATTGGGCTATAATGACGTTACATCAGCCGTATGCTGCAGAATCCGTCCGGTGAAAGCACACTTAGGGGGAGCGCTCTTGAAATAGGCAGGCTGAGGGAGGCAAGTGCCGGTCTGCGGGCCGGAGACGGAAATCGACGATTATGAAAAGGAAAAGATTTAATATTACGATAGGCTGGCAGCAGACGACGCTGGTTTTGTCCCTGTTGCTGCCGGGTTTGATTATGCTGGCATTATTTGTGGTAAACGGGATTTATCCCTTTGGGGACAGAAGCTTTCTGTCCGGGGACCTGTACCATCAATACATGCCTTTTTTCAGTGAACTGCTGCACAAGGTCAGGGGCGGAGAGAATCTGAGCTTTTCGTTCCATGTGGGAATCGGTTCTAATTTCCTGGCGCTGTTTGTGTATTATTTGGCGAGCCCTTTCCATCTATTTTCTCTGCTGGTGCCGGAAAGCCACCTGATGGAATTCATGAGCTATCTGATCGTATTCAAGACAGGGCTGGCGGGACTGACGTCCTTTTTCTATCTGCAAAGACGCTCTTGTGCGGGGGAGGGGAATGTCCTGTCCGCCGAGCAGGGCGCCCGGAGAGAGATGGGGGGGCTGTTGCTGTCCTGCTTTTACGCGCTTTCGGGCTTTATGGCTGCTTACAATTACAATATTATGTGGGTGGACTGTGTGGTGCTGCTGCCGCTGATTGTCCTGGGGCTGGAGCGGCTGGTGAGAGAGGGGCGCTGCGGGCTGTACTGTGTTACGCTGGCTCTGTCCATCCTTACGAACTATTATATCTCGATTATGATCTGCATCTTTCTGGTGCTGTATTTCCTGATGCTTCTGGTGACGGAAAGGAGAAGTCTGGGCAATATATGCAAAAGGGATGTTCCGCGGTTCGCGCTATATTCCATACTGGCAGGGGGGATGGCGGCGGTGCTTCTGATTCCCGAGGTGTGCGCCATTCTGCGGACGGATTTCGGGGACATGGATTTTCCGGAGAAGATAGAGTCCTACTTCTCGGTGCTGGACATGCTGGCCAGACATTGTGTGTGCGTCAGCACGGAGCGGGGCCTGGACCACTGGCCCAATATCTACTGCGGAAGCGCGGTGCTGCTGTTGATCCCCATGTACGTGATAAACAGACGCATTTCCATTCGGGAGAGATTCTGCCGTATGGCTCTGGCGGGCTTCATGCTGCTGGGATTTAGTACGAATATCCTGGACTTTCTCTGGCATGGGCTGAATTATCCGGATTCTCTGCCTGGCAGACAGTCTTTTATCTATATTTTCCTGGTGCTGACCATGTGCTATGATGCCTATTGCCGGGTAAAGGAGACGGATGAACGGCAGATTCTTCACGGTTTTCTCTTTGCGGTGGGATTTATTCTGTTCTGTGAGAAGTTTATTGATCATGAGGATTTTGAATTTGGGGTAAAGCTGCTGACGCTTGTCTTGGTCAGCCTGTATGCTGTGTTTCTGTATCTGTACAGGACAAGGGAGGACAGGGCGCTGCACAGGGGACTGGCAGTGATGGCGCTGACACTGGCAGTGGCGGAATGCGCCGTCAATACCGGCGCCACCAGTATAGGGACAGTGAGCCGCAGCGCTTATCTGGGGCAGCAGGAGGATTATAAGGCCCTCTATGAGGAGAGCCGGAAAAGGGAGGAAAGCTTTTACCGGATCGAAAAGTTTACGAGAAAGACCAAAAATGACGGAACCCTCACAGGTTACCCTACCGCCAGCGTGTTTTCCTCCACGCTGAATTCCTATGTGATGGATATGTACAAGAGGCTGGGGATGCGCCACAGCAAGGTGTACTATGGCTTTGACGGCGCTACGGCGCTTACTTCCGCCATGCTGAATGTGCGGTACATGTTCGGAGAGTCTCCGGATTATGAGAACGGTCTCTATACCATGATTGCCCAAAGCGGGGATATCTGCCTCTACGAATGCAATGCGGTGCTGCCCTTTGGCTATGTGGCTCCGACGGGTTTTGACCTGCCGAAAGGATATGAGAATCATGGGCTGAAGCTGCAAAACCGGATGGTGAAAGATTTGAATATAGACGGGGAGCTGTTTTTTGAAGCTGCTGCCGAGACCCGGGGAGACGATGTGGAATTTACGGCTCAGGAGGGCGGGTATTACTATGCCATCCTCACTGCTTCCGGAACGGCAAAGGTGGACTGTATCGGCGGCAGTACAGGGGAGGAGAAATATAATGACCTGAAAAAGGGCTCCGTGCTGTATCTGGGATACCTGGAAAAGGATCAGACCATCACTTTGACCAATGGGGACGAGGACGACGAATCGCCGAGGATTCAGGCGGATGTGTTTGGGATGGACGAGGGAGTGCTCAGACAGGCGCTTTCGGTGCTCTCGGCGCAGCATATGGAGCAGGTAGTCTGGGAGAACGATTCCCTGACAGGGAGCATTGTGATGGAAGAGGCGGGACGGCTGATTCTCTCTGTGCCCTATGAGGCGGGCTGGCAGGTGTCCGTGAACGGGGAGGAGACAGAGGGTGTGCTGTTCGGCGGCTGCCTGATGGCTTTTGACCTGGAGCCGGGGGCATACAGCTTTGAAATGAAGTATGTGCCGGAGGGATTGGAAGCCGGAATTGCGGTAAGCGCCGTGAGCATTGCAGGGTTTGCGGCAGTCATGATACTGGGGCGACGGAAACGTCTTCGGACGGCAGAGGGGAAAAAACCGATCGGAGATATCCCGGGGGAAAGGACTAGAGACATAGCAATACAGAGAACAGCAGGGGAAAACACAAAAAAGCCGACAGAGAAAGCGGCGGAAAGAACGGGAAACACGGAAAACACCCCAGGGGGAGAGGGAACAGGCGCAGCCGCGCCGGCACGGGAAAATTTTCCCCAAGGGGATGAAGCAGGAGGAGAAAGACAAGAGAAATGAAGACAAAAGTGGAAAATGCGATGCTGGATACCGCAAAACGATCCATAATGATTATGCTGGCAGCGGTGCTCATGGCAGTGAACCTGAAGACATTCGTGCGCACGGGAGGTCTGATCCCCGGCGGATTTACGGGTCTTACCAGGCTCATACAGGAGATCTGCGACTTGGTGTGGGGCATTGAGCCGCCCTTTACCCTGATCAACCTGACACTGAATGCCATCCCCATTGTGGTAAGCTTTAAATTCATCGGAAAGAAGTTTACCCTGTATTCCTGTCTGATGATTGTGGTGTCGGGTCTGATCACGGATATTATCCCCAGCTATGCTGTGACGACGGACATGCTGCTGGTATCCGTGTTCGGCGGACTGTTCAACGCCCTTGCCATGATCATCTGTCTGATGGCAGGAGCTACGGCAGGGGGAACGGATTTCATCGCCATTTTTCTGTCGGAAAAAATGGATATCGATTCCTGGAACTATATCTTTGCGGGAAATGTGGTGATCCTGGGAATCGCCGGCGCATTGTTCGGATGGGACAAGGCGCTGTATTCCATCATCTTCCAGTTTACCTCCACCCAGGTACTGCATGCGCTGCACAGGCGTTACCAGAAGCAGACCCTGCTGATCGTGACCAAGAAGCCCAACGAGGTCTACGAAGTCATCAAGCAGATGACCAACCATGACGCTACGCTGATCAAAGGGGAGGGCTGCTATATGAAGCAGGAATGCGACATCCTATATTCCGTGGTGGGACGGGACGAGGTGCGCAAGGTGCTGAACCGGGTCCGGGAGACAGACCCGGCCGCTTTCGTGAACATGATCCGCACGGAGAGCCTGGCCGGCCGCTTCTATCAAAGGCCAAACGACTGACATATGGGGCGGCAGGTGCATCAAGCTGCCATGAGCGGCGAAGCCGCGAACGGTAACGGATAAGGGAAGCAGGGAAATGCCATGCTGCGAAAGCCGTTTGCATTAAAGAACGGATGTTTGCATCATTGAACAAACTTATGAGGGCAGAAAAAGACCGCCGGGGCGGGGAAGCCGAATATGGCTTTCCTGCTTCGGCGATTTCTGATGTATGACAACAGAGGACCCCAAGCTACTTTTACGGGGAGTTCCGCCAGCTGTTTTCGTTTGCATTGTGCATAAAACTACGAGACTTCAGAGTTACAGTTCCCGGGGAGTTGCGCCAGTTGTTTTCGCGGGTATTTGCACGGAAATCCCGAGACTGCGGAAACGTGGGGAGGTATTGATCGGAAAAGCTGTTGACATTGTAGACAAGCTGTGATAGGATATGTTTACAATGTAGACAGAAGCTGCTGTTTCCGGGAAAGCCCGCCGTGGATAATAACAGACGAAACGAGGGCCGTACACGCCGGGGACAGACAGGGGCCGCCATGAAAACGGCAGGGAGGTTGCTATGAAAGCATTGAGCGAAGCGGAATGGAATATTATGGAGAGTCTGTGGGAGGAATCCCCCAAAGTGGGCAGCAGAATCGTGGCGGATATGGCAGGCCGGGTGGGGTGGAGCCGAAGCACCACGCTGACCATGCTGAAGCGCATGTCGGAAAAAGGTCTGATCGCCTGCGAGGACAATGGGCGGATGCGGGTCTATGTGCCCCTGATTGAGCGTGAGACAGCCGTGAAGAAAGAGACGGACCATTTCCTGAAGAGAGTCTATCACGGCAGTGCCAGCATGTTGGTGAGCAGTTTCATCAAGAAGCAGCGGCTGACTACAGAGGAGCTTTCGGAGTTGCGGCAGATTTTGGACAGAGCAGAGGAAGAACAGAATGGCTGAGTGGATCATTTCTTCAAGTGTGTTGATTTTGCTGGTCATTGCCATGCGGTACTTTTTCCGCAGGAAGCTGGCAATGCGGGCCTGGTACGCTCTGTGGCTGGTGGTGGCGGTGCGGCTGCTGGTACCGGTTTCCTTTGCGGAGAGCAGTCTAAGCATACTGAACCTTTTTCGGTTTGCGGAGGATGCCGCAGAGCAGGAGACAGGGGCAGGCTCCGGAGACAGGCGGACAGGGCCGGATGGTCTCGGCGCGGATTTCCAGAGCGGGGACAGGGCCGTCGCGGACACGGATATCGGGCCGTCAGGATCAGACCGGGGAACAGGGGCGCTGATTAAGCAGGCCGGGACTGCTATGGCATGGCAGACGCAGGAAGCGGACAGCGCGGATTTGTTCAAGGAGTATGGCGAGGAGAATGGCGCGGACACCGGATGGCTGCCGGAAGCCGTAAAAGGGAACACGGCGCAGGGGGAGACAGGGGTAATTGCCTCCGGGTCAAGGAAAACGGGGACTTTGGGAGATTTTTGGAAAGGCGGCGGATATTCCCTGCTTCGGTATCTCTGGCTTCTGGGTGCGGTCCTGTTCGCCGGAAGCGTCCTTTTTTTGAACGTGAGATACCGGAAAAGAGTCTGCAGGTCCAGAAAGCGTTACAAAACACAAGTCCCGAGCCGGATTCCGGTCTATGTGTCTGCGGTGGTGGACAGCCCCTGTATGTTCGGACTCAGACATCCGGCGGTATACCTGAACACAGAGGCGGCGGAGCATCCGGAGACTCTGGGCTATGTGCTCTGCCATGAGAATGTCCATTACCGCCATCATGACAATCTGTGGGTGGCAGTGCGTGCGGCATGCCTTTGTCTTCACTGGTACAATCCTCTTGTGTGGATTGCGGCGGCTTTGTCCGAGCAGGACGGGGAGCTGGCCTGCGACGAGAGGACGCTGGAGCTTCTGGGGCAGGAGGCGCGGATTCCCTATGGCAGGGCATTGCTGGAGTTCAGCGCCCGGGGCAGCGTATGGCAGAGAGGGTGGAAGCTCTCCACCGCCATGTCCAGCGGGAAAAAACTGCTGAAAGAAAGGCTGTTAGTCATCGTGGGGGAGCCCAGGAAGCATGCCGCCGCAATGGCAGTGGTGCTGTTTTTGACGTTCCTTTGCGGCACGGTCACCTTTACAGGGAAAGTCAGCGGAAAGGAAGCGGAGAGCCCTGCTGGGGGATTTGATTCATATGTCGGTGACAGGGAGCCGGAGGAGGCGGGCCCGGGATACGGACAGAAGCCGCAGAATGCTTATACGGAAAGCAGTGCCATTGTGCCCATTGACTTAAACGGCCAAGGACAATACGCGCTGAAAGTCAGCGGAGAGGCCGTTCCAGGAAGCGGAGAGTACAAAATCCGCCAGATACAGCTGAACCGGATCCAGGACAGGGAGGAAGAAGCCGTTCAGATCATCCGTCCCGAGGATGTGCGGGTCTTGTATACAAGGTCTCTGGAGGATATCAGAAACGATGACGGGCAGATGTATTCCTATGCCTTAAAGGGAGAGCCGCTGTATGCGAAGCCTCTGCGCACCGTGCAGGATCTGCCCTCCCGGGAGGCGGGGAAGTTCTTAGCGGATAAGAACGGGGAACTGTTTTCCGACGCGCCGGACGGCAGAATCCTTGTGGCGGATCTGAATTTTGACGGCTATGAGGATTTCTGCATTCAGGGCGGGACCGGGACGGTGAATATCCCGTATTACTGTTATCTGTGGAATCCCCGGGAGGGGCGCTTTGACCCGGGCTATATGATTCCCAATGTGGAGGTGGACAAAGAGGCGCGGCTTGTAAGGAGCGCCACCGATGACGGCGACGTTCAGCGCAGCGTGAAATATTATCGTTTTGATGAATCGAATCTGCTGCACATGGTGCGGTATGTGGAGGAAAACCAGTCCCCGGAGGCTCTTTTCCCCAAGCTTGATCTGACCTACTGCGAACTGCAGTACACGCTGCCTGCGGTGGACGAGTGGGACTATGGTACCGTCTACGGCGGCGCGCTTCCCCAGCGCTTTGTCTACTGGGCAAAGGAGGCGCTGAGGGAGTTGTATGAGTGGAGCGGCACGAAGATAGAAAAGGCATGCTTTTCCGTGTCAAGCTTTGGGAATGTCTCCTTTGCAAATACGCCCGAGGAGCTGAAAGCTTCCCTGATCTATTTTGACAGGGGGTACGGGTCGAAAGCCGGGTTCGAGAGTATAATTGAACAGATCACCGTAAGCACGGAGCGGACAGTGTGGTTTTCGCCTGTGATACAGTGGAATAAGCCGGATAATCAGGCTGAGATGTTGGACATACAGCTGGCGGAATGGTACTTTGAGAGGTCCCCGTTATCGCAGGGCGAGAAGCTGGAGAGCGTGGAAAGGACCAATACCGATGTCTATGTTATAAAAGCGGAATCGGGGAAATACTATCAGATTTTTCTTTCGGAGCATACAAGAGAGATGAGCGCCATGTACGGCCCTTATGAGAAACGTCCGGATTAAAGAAAAATTGTGGGATATTTGGCAGAAAGCTGTTGGCGGGAATCTGACTTGAGAGAAGAAGCAAGGGGAGTCCCAAAAGAGGTGCCAATGGATTGGGCTGAAGTGAAAAACGGACGGGAAGATTGCCTGGCTGTGCAGTGGGAGGAAAGCCCGGAGACAGGCAGGAACACAGGGGTTGTGGAAAATAGAGCAGTGGGTTTGCCGAGAGGGATGGGGAGGAGCGGATGAATAAGAGAATACAAAGATGGATAGCTTTTTGCCTGACGGCGGCTTTTTTGGGCGGCTGCGGCAGTCAGGAGGGCCCGGAGGTGCAGTTAGAGGATTTGGGAGTCTCCCTGAATGACGAGACAGGGAGCACCGCGAAAGGAGGAGACGGGCAGGGCGCCGGAGAGGACAGTTTAGGGAAAACGGGGGAGAATGGGGGACAAAATGCCGGTCAGGGCAGCGCCGGGACACCGGAGGAGAATGGCGGAGGCAGCAACGGGACTGGCAGCGGGCAGGAGAGCCCGGTTCGAACCCTGTCGCCGGAAGAGAAAGCCATGTACGAGGCCTATAGCAAGGCACTGGAGAATGTTTACTTTGACCAGAATTTTCCAGGGGGAATGCAAGGGGATCTCCAGCCAGAGGATGCGGACATCAGCAAAAATAAGTTCGCGGTCTGTGACATGGATTCCGATGGAAAGGAGGAACTGATCATCTCCTTTACCACCACTTATACGGCAGGAATGGTGGAAGCCGTTTACGCCTATGACAGCGGCACGGGAGAGCTGCGGCAGGAGTTTCTGGGGTTCCCGCTGCTGACTTATTACGACAATGGCATAATAGAGGAGAAAGCCTCCCATAATCAGGGAATGGCCAGTGACGGCGGGGCAGACGGGAATTTCTGGCCCTACAGCCTGCACCGGTACGACCCGGAGGCGGATACCTATGTGTCTGTGGCTTACGTGGATGCATGGAGTAAGGGGTATAGTGAGAAAGACTGGAATGGAAATCCTTTTCCCGAGGAGGCTGACAGAGACGGGGACGGCGTGGTGTATTATGTCATGGAGGAAGATTACAATCTGGTAAACCCAAAGGACGGCGAGGAATACAACCAGTGGCGGGACTCCTGTCTGAAAGGGGCAAAGCAGTTGGAGATTCCCTATAGAAATCTGACCACGGACAATATCTACGCCCTGGGCCGGGAGGGCGGCGTAAAGGCCGGGGAGTATACGGCCATGAACGGCCTGAATGGGAAGCAGATTGCAGAGCAGTCCTTTCCCGTGACGCTGGACGGCTGGGGTGAGGTGATTTTTGCGTCCTTTGCGCCGGTAGGGGACCGGAAAGATGAGGCAGGGCAGGTTTGTTTTGGAGATGTGCGCTTTGCGCTTTTGAAAGAGGGAAAGCAGGTGTATGTGTTCCCCGGCGAGAACGAGGAGAATGTCTTCTATGGGCAGCAGTTCCGGCAGGTTTTGTCGGTGGCATTTCGGGACTACAATGAGGACGGCAGGATGGACATCCTGGCGCTTCTGGAATACGCAGGCGTACAGGGGCCCAACATAGACGTGCCGGTCCGGACGGTGCGGGCTTATACCCAGGAGGAGGGAAAAACAGAATTTTTTTACGATGAGGCTTTGTCAGAGTACCTAAGGGATTACACGGACAGTATGGAAGAAGTATACCAGGGGCTTGAAAGCTATGCCGGAATTTATGCCGTGGCTACGAGTAAGTCCGCCTGGGAGGTGGAACGTTTTGCCAGAAAGGTGAAGAGGCAGATTATAGCCGGGGATTTCCAGGGGCTGTGCGAGTCCATTGCCTTTCCCGTCACCATAGACGGAACGGTCTACCAGGATGAGGAAGCCTTTTTAAGAGCAGATTTTACAGACGATCGAAATCCGGCCTTTCTGGAGGCTGTGTGGACGGAGCCTTGCGGAAATATGTTCGTGAACTACCAGGGCATTGCCATGGGAGACGGATGTGTGTGGATCTCGGAGATCCTGGACGAAAATATGGTCTCCCAGGGGCTTAAGGTGTATGGGATAAACGGATTGAGCAATGGCGGTGAGCCGTAACAGGCAGACCAGGAGAGATCCTCTTCCGGCACCGCATTCTGGCACCGCCCGCGATTTTGTTCTTGACGAAAGCGGAAACAATTGGTAGACTAAATACTGATGATTGAAACCAAAGGCCTACAAGGAGATAATAGAATGGAACGGTATTTAGAGATTGCGGACCGCTTTCAGCTGGACGGCAGGGCGGTGAGTGCGGTAAGCCATGGCGGAGGCCATATCAACGATACTTTTCTCATAAAGACCACGGCGGGGGAGAAGTATTACATACTGCAGCGCATCAATACGTCCGTGTTTAAGAATGCGGAAGCGCTTATGGAGAATATTATTCTGGTGACGGATTTCCTGCGGGAGAAGATCGCCAAAGCCGGCGGGGATCCCGAGAGGGAGACTATGAATGTAGTCCTCACCAAGGACGGCAGGACCCTGTATCGGGATGAGGAGGGCTGCTGGAGAGTGTACATGTTCATCGACGGCACCATGACCATGCAGACCTGCGAGAATGCGGAACAATTCTATTTAAGCGCCTGCGCGTTCGGACATTTCCAAAAGCTGCTGGCGGATTTCCCGGCGGACCGGCTCTATGAATCCATCCCGAATTTCCACAATACCAAATCCCGGTATCTGGACTTTGAGGCGGCTGTGGAAAGGGACGTCTGCGGCAGGGCAGCCTCCGTGGCAGAGGAGATCGCCTTTGTCCGAGGGCATAGGGAGTTTGCAGCCACACTGGTAGACATGCAGGAGAGAGGGGAACTGCCTCTGCGGGTGACCCACAACGATACGAAGCTCAACAATGTGCTTTTCGACGAAAAGACCGGCAAGCCTCTGGCGGTGGTTGATTTGGATACGGTGATGCCCGGACTTTCCGTCAATGATTTCGGGGACAGCATCCGCTTCGGCGCCACCTATGCGGCAGAGGACGAACCGGATCTGAGCAAGGTCAATTTCGAGATCGAGCTGTTTGACTGCTATACGAAAGGATTTCTGGGAGAGTGCGGGTCGCTTCTTTCGGAGAATGAGAAGCGGATGCTGCCGGTGGGCGCCATGATGATGACTTTTGAATGCGGCATGCGTTTTCTCACGGATCATTTAAACGGGGATACCTACTTCAAGATTCACAGAGAGAATCAGAACCTGGATCGGTGCCGCACCCAGTTCAAGCTGGTGCGGGATATGGAGGAAGCCAGGGAGCTGATGAGAAAAACAGTGGAAAAATACAGCTGACACATGTCAGCGAGTGTGTTCAAAGGCCGTATCGGATTGCCGGGGCAGGCATCAGGTGCGGCCTTTGCGCGGAGAAAAGATTCATAAAGCAGAGGAAACGGCATGGAAAGATGGTATGTGGCGGCGAAAAAAGCGGATTTTGACGGATGGGCCAGGAGGTTCGGCATCACCCCTGTGGTGGCGCGGATTCTGCGCAATCGGGACCTGACAGGGGAGGAAGAGGTAGGAAAGTTCCTGCGGGGGACTCTGGACGACTGTTATTCGCCATGGCTTTTAAAGGACATGGACAGGGCCGTGGAGGAGATACTTGCGGCCATAGAGCAGAGCATACGGATACGGGTCATCGGGGATTATGATGTGGACGGCATCTGCTCTTCTTATATTCTGACCAAAGGTCTGGAGATACTGGGCGCCCGGGTGGATACGGCGATCCCCCACCGGATTTACGACGGCTATGGGCTCAACGACCATCTGATCGAAATGGCGCACCGGGACCGGGTGGGGCTGATCGTGACCTGTGACAACGGTATTGCGGCGGCGCCGCAGATTGCGCTGGCCAATTCCTATGGCATCAAGGTCATTGTCACGGACCATCACGAGGTGCCTTTCTGTACGGAGGCATCGGACAGCTCTGGGGAAGACGATCCGGCAGAGTGCATTCCCGGAGAAAAGCAGCAAAATGCCGGTCCGGTGTCCGGGAGGAACCCGGGGGAGCTTACAGGGGCAGACGAAAGGGGAAAGGCACAGGATAGGGATGCCTGTGACAGAGAGCCGGTTCGGCGGGAGCTGCCGCCGCCGGCTTTTGCGGTAATCGATCCGAAACAGGCGCAGTGCCGGTATCCTTTTCCGGGTATCTGCGGCGGCGTGGTGGCATACAAGGTGGTGGCGGCGCTGGCGGAGCGGACCGGCAGCCAGGCTCTGGCCGAGGGCATGGAGGAGCTGCTGGAGTTCGCAGCGCTGTCCACGGTCTGTGACGTGATGGAGCTTAGAGACGAGAACCGGATTCTGGTTAAGGAGGGCTTAGAGCGCCTGCGCCGGAGCCGCAATCAGGGCCTCAGGGCGCTGATGGAGGTCAACGATATCGCGCCGGAGAGACTGAGCGCCTATCATCTGGGCTTTGTGATAGGGCCCTGCCTGAACGCCACCGGCAGGCTGGATACGGCAAAGCGTGCACTGGAGCTGCTGCAGAGCGCCACAAAAGCGGAGGCCATGAACGCGGCCAGGGAACTGAAAGAGCTCAATGACAGCCGCAAGAATCTGACTCTGCAGGGGGTGGAGGAGGCGGAAAGGTATCTCCGGGGCCGGCATATGGAAGAGGACAAGGTCATGGTGATATTTCTGCCCGAGGTTCACGAGAGCTTAGCGGGCATCATTGCCGGACGTATCCGGGAGAGATATCACCATCCTGTCTTTATTCTGACCAGAGGGGAGGAGGGGGTCAAGGGCTCCGGGCGCTCCGTGGAGGGATACCACATGTACGAGGCCATGACCCGGGTAAAGCAGTATTTTACAAAATTCGGCGGCCATGCCATGGCGGCCGGGCTCTCCATGCAGGAGGCGGACATCGAGAATTTCAGGCGGGACCTGAATGCGGACTGTAAGCTGGAGGCGGAGGATTTCATACCAAAGGTGCACATCGACGTGCCCATGCCCCTGGAATACGCGGATGAAAGAATCGCGGAGGAGCTGGAGCTTTTGGAACCTTTCGGCGTGGGGAATCCCAAGCCCCTCTTTGCCCAGAAGAATCTGCGGTTTCTGGCGGGGACAAAGATGGGGGCCAACAAAACCTGTGCCAGATACCGGGTGCAGACAGAGAGCGGCTGCCAAAAGCAGCTGGTCTTTTTCGGGGACCTGGAGCGGTTCGGCACATTTCTGGAGGAAAGATACGGTCAGGGAAGCGAGCAGGCGCTGTATGAGGGACGGGGAGGATTCGACATAGCTGTAGTCTATCAGCTTGGGAAGAATACATACCGGGGCAGGACGGAACTGCAGTATGTGATGCAGTATTATTCGTGAGGACAGACATAGCAGCCATGGTCCGGGGAAGATATGGCAAGGACTTTTCGAAAAGCTTTACCGGACGGTGAAGGGAAAGCGCGAAGCGTGCGGGGGGTGTAAAAATGTTTCTGACAGTGACTTTAAATCCGGCGGTGGACAGAAACTGCGAGATAGATGTCTTAAAACCGGGTGAGGTGAACCGCCTGACCAAGAGCGTCAGGGTGGCGGGCGGAAAGGGAATCAATGTGACCAAGATTCTGCGGCAGTTCCACATGCCTGTGGCAGCCGTGGGATTCCTGGGGGGCTCCGGCGGCAGGCTCATAGAGGACGCTATGGAGAAGCTGGGGGTGGAGAGCTATTTTACCAGGATAAAGGGAGAGACCAGAACCAGCGTGAACGTGCTATCGGAGGGCGGCTGTGTGACGGAGATTCTGGAGCCGGGTCCGGTGATAGCGCAGAAAGAGCTGGAGGCATTCCGAAAGCAGTTTTCGGGCTGCCTGGAGCAGTGCGGGATGGCGGTGCTCTCGGGCAGCATCCCCCAGGGCGTGCCCACAGACATATACGCCCAATTGATCAGGGAATGCCGGCAGGCGGGATGCAGGGTCTGTCTGGACGCGTCGGGGGAGCTGCTGCGGCAGGGCCTTGGGGCAAAGCCGGACATGGTCAAGCCAAACCGCAGGGAGCTGGAATATCTGGCGGGCCGGAAGCTGTCCGGCATAGAGGAGATAAAGGCGGAGGCCCGGAAGCTGCTGGAGCAGGGCGTGGGCAAGGTGGTGGTGTCGCTGGGGACAGAGGGACTTTTGTACATGGACAGGCAGCGGGAACTGTATCAGAAAGCATGTCCGGTCCGGACTGTGAACACGGTAGGCTGCGGCGACACGGTGGTGGCCTCCCTCTGCATGAGCGAGCTGGCAGGGGAGGAAGCGGACATAGCGCTAAAAAAAGCCGCGGCGCTGGCTGCGGCAAATGCTTCCACCGCGGAGAACGGAAATGTGCCTATGGAACTTTATCTGGAGCTGCTGAATTGAGGAATATAGCATATTTTTTGGAAATTCTCTGTATTGCCCGTCTATTTCTTATATGCTATAATGAAACGAATGTTACTGTTCACGGGCAGTTTTGGGAGGTGTTTTCGTGCGCATTTTGCACGCTGCTGGCGTGACCCGTAACAAACGAAGTTGTAGTTCGCAACGAGCCGTGAAGGGTGACAGACAAATGTCCGAACAGGCATGAGAGATAACAGAGATTTTGCGGAAACGGGGGACATATGAAAGCTTTTTTGATACTGGAAGACGGAACTGTGTTTGAGGGGAAGCATATCGGTGCGAGGAGAGAGATCATCAGCGAGATCGTGTTCAACACATCCATGGCAGGGTATCTGGAGGTGCTGACGGATCCGTCTTATGCGGGACAGGCCGTGTGCATGACCTATCCCCTGATCGGCAACTACGGCATTTGCAGGGACGACATGGAATCCTTAAGGCCCTGGCCTGACGGCTTCATTGTAAAAGAGCTGTCCCGGGTCCCCAGCAATTTCCGCTGCGACATGAGCATACAGCAGTTTCTGGAGGAGAACGGCGTGCCCGGCATAGCGGGAATAGACACCAGGGCGCTGACAAAAAGGCTGCGGGAAAAGGGCACCATGAACGGCATGATCACCACCGACCGGGAATACAGACTGGAGGAGGTGCTGCCCAAGCTAAAGGCCTACACCACCGGGAAAGTGGTGGAAAAGGTAACCTGCAGGGAGAAATACACGGTGAAGCCCTCCGTGGCCCTGGGGGACAATGGCCCCCTGTCGGGTGCCGCCAGATTTGACGGCGAGGCTTATAAAAAGGGGATTCGGGAGCCCCGGCCCACGCTGGTAAAGGCGTTAAGCGGCGCAGGCCTTAAGGTGGCGCTTCTGGATCTCGGGTCAAAGGACAATATAGCCCGTTCCCTGGCGGAGCGGGGCTGTGAGGTGACGGTATACCCTGCATGGACTACCGCCGAGGAGATAACAGCGGCGGGTCCGGACGGCATCATGCTCAGCAACGGCCCGGGAGATCCGAAAGAATGCACGGACATCATCAGGGAGATCCGGAAACTTTACGATACAGACATTCCCATCTTTGCCATCTGTCTGGGGCATCAGCTGATGGCCCTTGCCACCGGGGCGGACACCTACAAGATGAAATACGGCCATCGGGGCGGGAATCATCCCGTGAAAGACCTTGCCACCGGCAGGGTGTATATTTCCTCCCAGAACCACGGCTATGTGGTGGACATGGACAAGCTGGACCCCAAAGTGGCGGTGCCTGCATTTATCAATGTCAATGACGGCACCAACGAGGGGCTTTCCTACACGGGCAAGAATATTTTCACAGTGCAGTACCACCCGGAGGCCTGCCCCGGTCCTCAGGACTCAGGGTATCTTTTTGACAGATTTATCGAAATGATGAGAGGAGAATCAGAGAACTTTCAGGGGAAGGGAGGATGCCGCAATGCCTAAAAATCCAAATGTAAAACGAGTCATGGTGATCGGTTCCGGCCCCATTGTAATCGGTCAGGCGGCGGAATTTGACTATGCGGGCACGCAGGCCTGTCGTTCCCTGAAAGAAGAGGGGGTGGAGGTGGTTTTGGTAAACTCCAATCCTGCCACCATCATGACGGACAAAAATATTGCGGACAAGGTGTATATTGAGCCGCTGACCGTAAAAGTGCTGGAACAGATCATCGAGAAGGAAAAGCCCGACAGCATCCTGCCTACCCTGGGGGGACAGGCGGGGCTGAACCTGGGGATGGAGCTGGAGGAATCGG
>ERZ808051.1137-NODE-1137-length-19981-cov-4.350482_pt1 | contig 19981 bp, 16 predicted proteins | sample MGYA00380199_ERZ808051 | MGnify/ENA primary metagenome ERZ808051 (study PRJEB31490, sample SAMN06133391) | mouse gut metagenome | isolation source: J11 | host: mice | place: China: Chengdu | collected 2015-05 ...
GATGCGGATGTGCTGCTGTTCCCCGATATCCATGCGGGAAATCTGGTATACAAATGTCTGGTACATACGGTGCCCGGTATCAAGAACGGCTGTATCCTTACCGGCACAAAGGTTCCCGTGATTCTCACCAGCCGTTCCGATACCTTTGAGACGAAAGTGAATTCCATTGCACTGGCAGCCGTAGTGTCCGAGGAAATGAAAAAAGCTCGGTAAATGAATGCGGAGTCCGTCATTGACTGGCTGTGCCGCGTATTACCGGCACACCGCCGCATGGAGGAAAACGGAGCCTGCGCGAATGCGGCATATGGAAAATGCAAGGTAATTCTGCGACATATGTGGCCATATATCAGGGGGATCTATATATGCTGGAGGAAATGATAGAGTTTGCGGTTGAGGTGGCTGCTGACGTTGCGGAAGCGGTTATTACAGACAAGGTTAAAAAAAGCAAAGAGAGGAAAAAGAATATGTCTATAAAGAGCTTAATTATCAATCCCGGATCTACTTCTACAAAGATCGGTGTATTCGAGGATGAAAAATTATTGTTTGAGGAGACTCTGAGACATTCCACAGAGGAGATCGGCAGATACGAAACCATTGTGGATCAAAAGGATTTCCGCAGAAAGATTATTACGGATCTGCTGGAGTCTAAGAATTTTGATTTAAAGAGTCTCAATGTAGTGGTGGGACGGGGCGGTATGTTGAAGCCCATTCCCGGCGGTACATATGCCGTGACGGATGCGCTTTTAGAGGATCTGAAGGTTGGGGTGCAAGGGCAGCATGCTTCCAATCTGGGAGGCATTCTGGCCAAGGAGATTGCGGATTCTATTGGTGTGCCTTCTTATATTGTAGATCCCACGGTAGTGGATGAAATGATTCCCGTTGCCAGATATTCCGGTGTGCCGGAGCTGCCAAGGGTGAGTATCTTCCATGCGCTGAACCAGAAAGCCGTGGCCAAGCGTTACGCGAAAGAAATCGGAAAAGCCTATGAGTCCCTGCGCCTGATCGTGGTTCATATGGGCGGCGGCGTGTCCGTGGGCGCCCATGAGAACGGAAAAGTGGTGGATGTGTTCAACGCCCTGGACGGCGACGGCGCATTCTCCCCGGAGCGGGCGGGCAGCGTTCCCAACGGCGCGCTGATCAAGATGTGCTTTTCCGGCAAGTATACGGAGAAAGAAGTATACGGCAAGATGGTGGGCAAGGGCGGCTTCAACGCATACCTTGGCACCAACGACATGCGCGAAGTGACGAAGATGGCTGACGGAGGCGACGCGAAAGCCGTTGAAGCCAAGCAGGCATTCCTGCTGCAGGTGGCAAAGGATATCGGCTCCATGGCCTGTGTGCTGAACGGCAAGGTGGACCAGATCATCGTCACCGGCGGCATTGCCTACGGCGCCGATGTGGTAGCCGCGCTGAAAGAGCGGGCGGAGTGGATCGCGCCTTTCACCGTATATCCCGGCGAGGACGAGCTGCTGGCGCTGGCACAGGGCGCTTTGCGGGTGCTGAACGGAGAGGAAGAGGCGAAGACGTATTAAACGGACGTAAATTTCGCAGATTTGGACTGAGAGAGCGATTCAGTTGATCTGGGGGCTGTTGCAGGAAAGAGCGGTTGACTGCTTTTCGGAATGTGACAGCCCCTTTTTATATGGCAGGTCCGTTGATTGCTTAGAGAAGAGGGCGAGGATGGCGTGTGAGGACAGATGCGACATAATGTGCACCATTCCCATGGCAAAGGATTCCTACGCCACCTCCTTTAATGTGAGCTGTGCGGCCTCCATTCTGATGTATGAGGTGACAAGACAGAGAAATGTGTAAAAATATGCAGGCACCGGGAATATGGCGCCTGCATATTTGACTGATCCGGAAGACTTATTAGATGTCGAACTTGAAATATCTCTTTGCATTGTAATAGGAGATATCCCGAACGATCTCGGACAAGGTGTCCATGTCCGCCGGGAACCCGCCGCCCTCTACCCAATAGCCGATGAGGTTGCAGAGGATTCTGCGGAAATACTCGTGTCTGGTGTAGGAGAGGAAGCTTCTGGAATCCGTGAGCATGCCCACGAAACCGGACAGATTTCCTAAGTTGGCCAGGGAGATCAGCTGTTCCCTCATGCCCACCTTGTGATCATTGAACCACCATGCGCTGCCCTGCTGTACCTTAGCCACGGCGCTGGAATCCTGGAAACAACCGATGATGGTGCCGATGGACTGGTTGTCGTTGGGATTAAGGCTGTAGAGGATGGTTCTGGGCAGTTCGTCCGTGCTGCAAAGGGCATTGAGGAAATTCGCCATCTGCGCGGAGGGTGCGTCGTTGTTGATGCAGTCATACCCGGTGTCAGGTCCAAGGAGCCGGTACATCCGTGTATTGTTGTCCCGCTTGCAGCCGAAGTGGAGCTGCATGGCCCAGTCAAGTCTGTGGTATTCTTTACCCACGAAGAGCATGAAAGCGGTCTTGAACTTCAGCTCCTCCTCCCTGGTGGGGGTCATGCGGTTCAGCCTCTTTAAGAAGATGGCCTCAATCTCGTCGTCGCTGGCAGGATAGTACATTACATACTCTAAACCGTGGTCGGACACGCAGCAGCCGCAGGAGTCGAAGAATTCCATGCGCTGTCTCAAGGCCTTTTTCAGGGCGGCGAAGCTGTTGATCTCCGGCATGCCGGTGACTTCGGCCAGCTGATCCAGATAGTTCAGGTAATCGGGCTTCTCGATGTTCATGGCCTTGTCCGGCCTCCAGGCGGGCAGGACCTTTACGTCGAAAGTGCTGTCCTGCGCGATCTTCTTATGCCATTCCAGAGAATCCACCGGGTCGTCGGTGGTACAGATCAGGGTGACATTGCTCTGCCTGATCAGATTCCGGACGCTCATGGAGGGCTGGGCCAGCTTTTCGTTGCACAGCTTCCACACCTCGTCGGCCGTATTCTTATTCAGGACGCCGTGGTAGCCGAAGTACCGCTGCAGCTCCAGATGGCTCCAGTGGAAGAGAGGATTGCCGATGGCCTTGCCCAGGCACTGGGCCCATTTGCAGAATTTGTCATAATCCGGAGCGTCTCCGGTGATGTACTTTTCCTCCACCCCAAAGGAACGCATCAGGCGCCATTTGTAATGATCCCCTCCCAGCCATACCTGGGTGATGTTGTCGAAACGGCGGTCCTCCGCGATCTCTCTGGGATTGATATGGCAGTGATAATCCAGTATCGGTGTGCTTTCCGCATAATCATGGAACAGCTTCTTGGCCGTCTCTGATTCCAACAGGAAATCCTTGTCCATAAATTCTTTCATGTGTTTTCTCCTCCATTCATAGTTTGCATCTTTGCCTGCATTTATATCGATTTCTTTTGCTCTGTGTCGGGGGGGAGGCTGCGCGTGGTGCCCCGGCGTATGACTTCGCCGGAGAAGACGGTCTTCTTGGGCATTTCCTTTCCGTCCAAAATGCCGAACAGCGTGGCCACCAGGTGCTCGCAGAGGGTCTCCAGCTTGTTGTCAATGCTGGTCAGTTCCGGCTCGCAGCAGTAGGCCAGCATGGAATTGTTGTAGCCAATCACGCAGAACTCTTCCGGAATCCGGTATCCCATTTCCGAGGCATATTTCACCGCGGCCAGCCCCAGCGTATCGTCCGCGGCAATGACGCCCTGAAAGCGGCATCCCCTGTCATGCACTGCTCTCAAATGCCTGACCATGGCGTGGATATCTTCGTGGACCCCTTGGTAATACTCGATCAGGGGGGCGCTGTCTGCCCGCACGCTCTCTTCCACCGCGGCCCGAAAGCCCGAAAGCTTTTTCATGCTGCTGTAGGAAGTGGAATTGTAAAAATACAGGATATCCTGCGTGCCGCCCGAGAGCATCTCTTTGGCGGCTTTATACATGGACGTGTAGTCATCGGACATGACACTGTACACATTGGGGGTATCTATGGCCGCATTGAGGACCATCACCGGAACCTGAGCGGCGGCTTCCGCGATATAGCGGTTGTCCTGCTCCTTTTCATAGACGAAATTGGAACCTGCCAAAATGATGCCGTCCACCTTTTTGGTAATCAGCAGATTCATGGAGTCCGCCTTTGCGTCCAGCTCATACCCGGTACAGCACAGGAGCGTGTCGTAGCCGTGGCTGCGCAGCTTCTGCTCGATATGATAGACCGCCTTGGCAAGATAGAGATCGGAACTGTCCGCACACATGATGCCGATGGTCTTCATGGTATTCAGCCCCAGGCCTCTGGCGAAAGCGTTGGGGGTATATCCGCATTGCTCGATGACATCCAGCACTTTCTGTCTGGTCCTGACGCTGACGCTCTGGCTTCCGTTGAGCACACGGGAGACAGTGGCAATAGAGACACCGGCTTTTTCGGAGATATCGTAAATCGTCATTGGTCTTCCTCAACGGCATGTAAGTAGTTTCAAAAAAGTCCTATAAGAATTATAGCAAATGCAGGTTTTTTTGCAAGATATTTTTTTAACAATTAAGATTTGATTATTGACGAAAGAAACTTTTGGCAGTAAGATGGTAAATGTAAGCGCTTACATAAGACCCCGGATTTTTCGGGCAGTGACGAATAAATGAGCGATAAGGAGGAGCGACATGAAATACAGGGGGAACATCGTGGAGGAGATCAAGATCGCCTATGTGGGCGGCGGTTCCAGGGGATGGGCCTGGGGACTGATGAGTGATTTGATGACCTGCAGCGACATAAGCGGCAGTGTGAGCTTGTATGATATTGATCTGCAGGCGGCCAGGAGCAATGAGATTATAGGCAATAAATTCAACGGGGCCCCGGGGGGGAAATCCATCTGGAAGTACAAGGCGGTGGAGACCCTGGAGGAGGCTCTGACAGGGGCGGATTTCGTAGTCCTATCCATCCTGCCCGGCACCTTTGACGAGATGGAGTCAGATGTACATACCCCGGAGAAGTACGGCATCTATCAGTCCGTGGGGGATACCAGCGGCCCCGGGGGGATTCTGCGCGCCATGCGGACCGTCCCCATGTACGAGGTCATTGGGGAGGCCGTCAAAAACTGCTGCCCTGAGGCCTGGGTCATCAATTACACGAATCCCATGACGCTCTGCGTGAAGACCCTGTACAGAGTGTTCCCGGAGATCAGGGCGTTCGGATGCTGCCACGAGGTTTTCGGCACACAGCGCTTTCTGGCGGAGGTAGTGGAACAGGAACTGGGCGTTGGGCCGGTAGAGAGGCATGAGATCAAGGTCAATCCGGTGGGCGTGAATCATTTTACATGGCTCACGGAGGCAAAGTACCGGGGGATGGATTTATTTCCGGTTTACCGCGCCTACTGCGAGAAGCATCCGGACGGCCGGGGCGGAGAGGGTCCTGCGGACAGCAACTGGATGAACAATGCCTTTGCCTGCGATGAAAAGGTGAAGATGGATCTGTTCCTGCGCTTCGGTCAGATCGCGGCGGCAGGGGACAGACATCTGGCGGAATTCTGCGAGGGGAAATGGTATCTGGAAAGCCCCGGGCGGGTAAAGGAAATGCATTTCGGTCTGACTACGGTGGAATGGCGCAAGGAGGATCTGATAAAGCGTCTGGCCAGAAGCGCCAGACTGGTGAGCGGGGAGGAAGAGGTGGAGATAAAGGGCACCGGCGAGGAGGGCGTGAACCAGATCCGGGCACTGCTGGGATTGACCGAATTGATCACAAACGTTAATATCCCCAACAGGGGACAGATTCCGAATCTCCCCCTGGGGGCAGTGGTGGAGACCAACGCGGTATTTAGGGCGGGGAGCCTGACACCGGTGTTCGCCGGGAGCATCCCGCAGTCCATCTATCCGCTGATATCCAGGATCTGCGGGGAACAGGAGATTCTGTCCGACGCTATCGCCAGACGGGATCTGGAGGGTATTTTCCAGGCTTTTGCAAACGATCCGCTGGTGACCTGCGGGCTGGAGGATGCGAGGAAGCTTTTTACGGAGATGTGCAGGAATACCAAGGCATATCTGGGAATGTATGGGATATAGCTTAGGGATTCGTGAAGTTTACATTGGCTTGAGGCGTTGACAATCCATAAAGTAAATGGGCTGTCGCATCAATGATTAGGAAATCAGCGATGCGACAGCCCATTTACGATTCATTTGAGCCCGATTACTTATTTCGGCTCCGCTGTCGGTGAGCGGAGATTATTTGAGCCCGACTATTTGTTTCGGCCCCGCTGTTGGTAAGCGGAGATACATTTGCAAAATGACTCTTTTTCTGCATTTTTTCTGCTTTTATTTCTGCCATAGAAATCTGCCTTTCCCACATCTTTACAGTCTGGCTTCTTAAGAAATCCTGCAGTGGTTCCAAATCCTGCTTGGTATCCCATGCCTCCAGAGCGCGCTAGGGGTATAAAAATGCATATAAAGACAAAATGATATAAAAGAAAATCCAGAATGACATATTCTGTCATACCTACTGTTTATAATGGAAAACAGCGAAGAGGCGACAGTGTGTCATTTTACATATGGCACAATGTCCTCGATGAATTTATCCAGGGACAGAAGCTGGACATAGCTTAAGGAACTCATCTTTTTATGCAGCGTCTGCAGCAGCTCCTGGGTTTCATCTGTGTCGTCTGCCGGAATATCAACGATATCCTCTATGCCGATACGGAACAGGCGGCAGACGCTGACCACCCGCTGCAGGGTGAAGTTCCGCTCGCCCCGCTCTAACTGGGCGTAGTACTGGGGATCCAGGTTGAGGTGCTGGGCCAGTTCCTCCTGGGTCATGTTGTTCAGAAGACGGTACTTTTTGATGTTTCGGGCTATGGAATCGGGTTCGTTTTTGTTCATATGGGTTACTCCTTATAGGTTTAGTATGCCGTCAGTTGCCAAAAAAATTAAGTGGCATATAGCTTTGCTAAATATTTTATTGCTATTTGCTATAATTTTAGATATAATAGTGTCAGATATGCGGTTATTTTGGAAGAAAAGAAAGGAATATGGCGAATAGTGGCTGTGCTATATGAATTATTGTGAATTAGTAAAAAAGATGTCGAATTGTCGGTTGCACTATTGACGGTTATTAGATATAATGGAACTTAGATAATAGAATCAGTTCATGGAATCTATTATAGAATTTAGATCATAGAAAATGCAAAGCAAATTCTATCATAATAACTATATTCGATACAATGGGACAAGGTGGATGGGGATGGAGGATTTCGGAAACGGCAAGATGGAGCGGGTGCTGGGGATTTACACAAAACTCCTGAACGGGCAGACAGTCAACAAGGCGAAAGAAGCTGAGAAATACCAGGTAAACGAGAGGAGCATCCAGAGGGATATCGATGATATCCGAAATTTCCTGGAGCTGGACACCGAGAATACAGGTTATATCAATACCATCACTTACGACAGAGGAAGCAAAGGCTACCGGATGGAGCAGATCTATAAGATGAAGCTGTCCAACAGCGAGGTGCTGGCTCTGTGCAAAATCCTGCTGGAAAGCAGGGCTTTTGTGAAAGAAGAGATGAAGGACATGTTGGACAGGCTCATTTCCTGTTGCGTGCCTCAAAGTAACCAGAAGCTGGTGAAAGAGCTGATCAGCAACGAGGCGTTCCACTATGTGGAGCCTCATCATAAAACCCGGTTCCTGGAGACTATGTGGGACATCGGAGAGGCCATTCGAAGCTGTAGGTATATTGAGATCGAGTATGGGCGAATGAAAGGCGGCAAGGTGGTGGCGCGGAAGCTGAAGCCCGTGGCCATTATGTTCTCGGAGTATTATTTTTACCTGACGGCTTTCATTGACGATGAGGAGGTGCGCAAAGACTTCGATGTGATCAATGACTCCTTTCCCACGATTTACCGAATCGACAGGATAAAGAAGCTGAAAGTGCTGGAAGAGCGGTTCCATATTCCTTACAGTAGCAGGTTCGAGGAGGGGGAGTTCCGGAAGCGGATTCAGTTCATGTACGGCGGAAAGCTGCAGAAAGTGAAGTTTAAATACTTTGGAGAGAATATCGAGGCCGTGCTGGACAGGCTGCCCACGGCGCAGGTTCTTTCCGAGGAGGATGGGGCTTATGTGGTGTCGGCGGAGGTTTTTGGGAAAGGGATTGATATGTGGCTGCGCAGCCAGGGGGAGCGGGTGGAGGTGATTGAGTGATTCCAATCAATGAGTGTATTGGAAGTCTGACAATTTAGCCATTGCAATAAAATACAATAGATAAGGGAAGAACAAGGGGATTCCTTTGTTAGATCAACAAGGAAACTGACAAATGAGCAAAAGGAGAATGAGGAACCATGAGAAAAATCTACATTAAGTACGACCCTTACGAAATGAAATCTACCGTTATAGTAGATGGAAAAGAGGTTCAAAAGAATAAGCATTGTGATTCGAATTTGAAAAGGTATCTGGATTCCAACGTCCATCTGCCTATTCAATCATGGATTGACCCTATAGACAGAGACAATTGGAAAGGCCTTTTAGATACACTCTGCCAAATGGGAGATAAAGATATCGTTGTAGAGTTCGCGGGACGTGAAGTTGACTACGAAAGCGTGAAAGCTTCTTTGAATGCGCAGAATCATAATAGAAATTGTGGTGCAAAACTGACATTCTGTGATTTGACAAATACAATCATTCCGGATTCTCAAATGAAAGAGAATATTGCAGAAGTAATCAAACTTATGCTTACGGAGGAATTTGAGAAAATTGTTGCGGAATCCGAGTCAAAGGAACTGATTGAAAAATATGGGCATCTTAAGGAAACATATGATGAAATAGAAGCGGAGGAATTTAGGATTGTCTTTACCGGTACCTATAGCAGCGGAAAATCATCGACTATAAATGCTTTAATGGGAAAAAACATCCTTCCGACTGCCTCGGGTACCTGCACGGCAAAGATATGCAGGATTATTCATTCTGATGTAAAGAATGGCATAGCGATCGTAAGGTATTTGCGTAAAGGCAAAAAGGAGGAGTTCCTATGCCGGACAGAAACGGATGTGCAGGAAAAAATACAGGGGGCAGAGGAGGCCGTCGAGACGATAGAGGTATATACAGATTTGTCTAACTTGTATCCTGCGGGTGTCCAAAATGATTTTAATCTTGTCCTGATTGACACACCGGGTACCGATAGTGCTACCGGGAATGACACTAAGAAGACGGCGGAGGAGTCTAAAAGATTATCAAAAAAGTCGCATATTGAGATCACAAAAGAGGTTCTGAAATCAAAACAGAAAGAAATGGTGGTTTTTATTTCTGATGATAAGCTGGAAGATGACAATATTGTTGAGTTGCTAGACATTATTGAAGAGTCTGCCGATAGAGATGATGGCGCATTTAACGACAGATTTCTTTTTGTTATGAATATGTGTGATTCTCTTACATATTCAAATAAGGGAGAGACTCTTGATAACTATATTAGAAATTTTGTGGCAAATATAAAGAAAGTTCCCAATTCTTCGAGAGTCAGGAATATTGTCAATCCGAGAATTTTTCCCATTACATCCGGCGCTGCACTAGCGATTGTGAATGGTTTCACTGAAAAGCCGGGCATTGCGGAGGGAATGTCAAAAAAAGCTGAATTATATGGGTACTATAAAGAGTTCTGTCAAAAAGTGTATTATTATGAGCCAGCGGAATTGAACTGCAATTTTGAACAATATAAAGAACAAATAAAGACACAATATCAGAACTATGGCAATTATTGTTTAGAGCGAAAAAGTTCTGTTTCAGAAGCAGTCAAATATGAATATATAGTAAAATTGGAAGGAGATTTAACGGTTCCGGAGAGAGTTTTCATTCATTCCGGCATTCCTGCACTTGAAAGTGCCATTCATGATTATATCAGAAGCTACGCATATCCCATAAAAGTTCGTCAGCTTCTTAATTGCTTTACAGATATTTTGGAAGAACTTAACTCTCTAAATGTTGCAGAAATGGAGGCATTGCAGTCGGCAAAAAAAGATTACAGCGGTGCTGTTTCCTTACGGGAGAAGACCGAACAGGAAAAGGAGGAAGAGGAAGAAAGAAAAAATCGTCTCTTAAGCGTAAAAGGGAAAATGGAAAGAGTGAAGAGAAAGGTAAGCGATATCAGGGAAACTATTCCGGAAATTAATGGGATCCGCTCCGAGTTTTTCACTATAAAAAGCAGCATCGCTGATGAAGTAGGCAGTAAACGTGAAGTTCTGAAAGAGGAAGGGGATATCATTATTGGCAATATATCAGTCAGGATGGATCAGCTTCTGGGCAAAATAAATGATATGGTGAGAGATGTAAAAAATAAAAAGAAAGAAGCCACTGGCAAGCTATATGATGAGTTTCTCGGCTATCTTGAAGAATTAGAGTCCGAGGGACTGATGCAAAATGGAAGATTCTCATTTCATGATACGGTTGCTTACAAGAAGCTGATTGATAAGGATAATTTTGCTAAGCCGGTTGAAGATACAAGGACTGTAAGCAATCCCAGAAAACAGCATATAGAATTCGGGTATGGAATCGGAAATTTTTTTGATTCTATTGGCAGGGCTTGGAAAACCAGAAATGAACCGCAGACGATTCAAAAGACATATATCAATATTGGAAAATATATTGATGAGAATATTAATCCCTTACAGGCAGAAATAGACAAGTATGTGGAAAAACTAAAGAGTGATTATAAGAATGACATTGTGTACCTGAAAACAGAAACAGAGAAACGTGTGGATTCGGTTATAGAATTAATCGAGAAAAAGGATCAGGAGATATCACGTATTAGAACAGAAGCATATAGATTTGCTGCCGATGAAAGGCAATATAGCATTCAAATTGAAAAACTTGAGCAGACGAGAAAGTATCTTGATTTGTTGATATTGAAGTTGGGATATACACAAGTATAAAGAGGTGAAGAAAATGGGTAAATATTTTAATCCGGACGAGACATATGACAGCGCTATAAAAAACAAGGAAATAGGCGTTTTAAGAGCACTTCTGACAGGGATATTAGGCTCAGACCCGACATTTGCCACGAGTGAATTCCAGGAGGCTCGTAACTATATTAGGAAGAAGAGTATTGAGCTTAACGGAGAAGAACTTGCCATTGAAGAAGTGTATATCAAACAGGAAGATGAAGTCGAAAAAGATGTGAATGACTGGGATGAACTATATTTCCAGATGAATTTGGTCTGGTTGCGAGATAATTTCAATCTTTCAAATAGGCTTTATCGCCTGAAAGAAATAGGGAAGAAGGTTTATAAAGATAAAACCACATTAGGAAAATCGAAAATTGAAAACTGTGGCGGCACTTCCGCGCCGCTGCCAAAAACGCGAGAAGGGGGATGGGGAGAATCAAAAAAAGCATCGGTCGCTAAGACAACCGCTGGCGGCAGTTCAGATCATAGCCGGTTGTCTGGTGGCGTATTTGAGTGGGTAAAGAACAATTGGCATTGGATCATAGTTATTATTGTAATTCTTTTGATGATATTTACAGGACTTAAAAGGTGTGGCGCTGATGATAAAGCCGGGAATAAACTCAGTGTAATAGATGTCCAAAGATAAGTGTCGACCGAGTAATTGATTTCTGAACGGTAGGAGGTATAAGAAATGGCGAAAGATGACATAGATATCAGAGAACATAAAGAGTTAAATATTGCCCTGTCAAATGTTGACAAGATTGTCATGCGAAAATATATATCGACAATTGATAAGCGTCCGGTATTTGTTCCGTCATTTGACGTTACATTTGCCGTGGATCAGGAAAAATCCAATGGTGATCCTTCTACTGATCTTCCGGTATGCGTAGTTGGCACAAATATTATGCTAACCAGGCTGTTGAGGGTAGTATATGATAAGGACGAGAGTATCCTTGACAAGTTAGCAACGGTGTATAATGCCACTTCGCTTTATGAGGGAGCAACGATCGTCATGCTTCTGAAGAGCGATGGGCAACAAATAGAAGTTTATCTGGGAACGGTGTGCAAGAAATCAGATGACTCATTTGTACCGCAGAAGCAGATTACGGCCCTGAAAGATAACCTCGAAGCTAATTTCCCGGGGAGTAAACTGGAAGAGATCGAAGATGTTTCAAAAAGAGTGGAGATAGTGCAAAGTATTTTTGATAAAAATCTTTGTGTATCGTCTGTATCTGGAATAGCGGCGCTTAAAGACGAGGATAAGGATGAGAATGAAGCCTATGTTCAGGGACTTGAAAAGCTTGCAGATTCGTTAAAAGGCAAAAAGTGCACAGTCATGATAATCGCGGATCCTATGAGCGACAATATTAGGGAATCAATCAGAGCCGGATATGAGGAACTATATACATCTTTGAAGCCGTTTGAGAAATCTGAGTATACCGTAAATGCCAATAACGGAAAAACAGTAACAGATAGTGTGATAAAAGGCGTAACAGATACTACAAACGAAAGTGTCGCCAAGACAAAATCACATACAACAACCAAGGGAACGAATTCGGCTCATACGGTGGGTGGTAGCATTGGGGTAAATGCCAGTGGAACTGCTACCGCAGGTGTTAGCGCTACGCCTTTTGGAATAGGTGCGAATGCCAGTACTTCCCTGACGCTAGGGGCCAGTGTTTCTGCTGATTACCATTATATGCATGGCCATCATGAAGACCATGCAGACACTGAGGGAGATACCGAAACAACCGGTACATCCAAGTCTTTGAGCGAACAAAATTCGATTGCAAATGCTTTGAGCAGCAATAAGGGCGAAGGATTACAGATTACATATGAAAATAAGAGCATTAAATCAATTTTGGACAAAATAGATCTACAGCTGGAGAGGATAGTTGAGTGCGAAGATTTTGGTATGTATGATTGTGGCGTGTATTTTCTGTCCGAGGATTATGCAACCTGCTTATCGGTGGCAAGTACATACAAATCAATTATTCAGGGAGAACACTCCTCTGTTGAAGCAGCACATATATGTTTATGGGATGCTGATGAGGCCAAAGGCCTGATCCCGTATTTGAGCACTTTTAATCATCCAATTTTTGATTTGGCTGATAAAAAGGACGAAAAGAGCAGCGCTTCCGTCTCGACTTTAGTGAGCGGTAAAGAACTGGCGATATATATGGGTCTGCCCAAAAAATCGATCTCTGGCATTCCGGTTATAGAATGCGCGAGTTTTGGACGAAATGTATTGTATTCAGAGGATGTAAGTGAAAGAAGAAAAATTGATTTTGGCGCCGTCCATCATATGTATGATGATGAAGCGGGTCGGGTGTTGCTGGATAGAGACAGTTTGACTTCGCATGCTTTTGTAACCGGCTCTACGGGCGCAGGAAAATCGAATGCAATTTATCAGATTATCCGCAATACTTGTTTTGGAATTGGCAACGAGAGCGAAAAGACACACTTTATGGTCATCGAACCCGCGAAAGGAGAGTACAAAGATATTTTTGGTGGATATGGAGGTGTTCAGGTTCTGGGAACAAATCCTTATAAAAGCAAACTGCTTAGAATAAATCCGTTTAGCTTTCCGGAGGATATCCATGTACTGGAACATATAGACAGGTTGATCGAGATTTTCAATGTTTGTTGGCCTATGTATGCTGCAATGCCTGCGGTTCTGAAAGAGGCTGTTGAACGGGCATACGAGGTGTCAGGATGGGACTTGGATCGCTCTAAGTGTGTCTATGGGGAAGGCAATAAGAGAATTTTCCCTAATTTTCTTGATGTTTTAAAGCAGGTAAATAATGTCATCAAGGAATCGGATTATTCATCTGATAGCAAAGGAGATTATGTTGGCGCGCTGTCCATGAGAATCAGTTCTTTGACGAATGGGATTAACGGACAGATTCTGACGAACAATGAGATAGCTTATGAGGAGTTGTTTGACAAAAACGTGATCATTGACCTTAGTCGTATTGGATCAACGGAAACGAAAGCTCTGTTGATGGGGCTACTGATAATAAAATTACAAGAGTACAGGATGTCTTGTGCGCAGGGCAGCAATAGAAAACTCTCCCATTTGACGATCCTTGAAGAAGCGCATAATCTGCTGAAAAGAACAAGTACTGAGCAGAGTGCCGAATCATCTAACCTGACAGGGAAATCTGTTGAAATGTTGGCGAATGCCATCGCGGAGATGCGCACATATGGGGAGGGCTTTATTATTGCAGATCAGTCTCCCGGACTTATGGACATGTCGGTCATCCGTAATACAAATACGAAAATAATTTTTCGCCTGCCTGACGCAACGGATCGGGAATTGGTTGGCAGAGCTGCAAATTTAAATGACCAGCAGATAGTTGAACTGGCAAAGCTGAAAACAGGGGTTTGTGCAGTATATCAAAACAATTGGATAGAACCGGTGCTTTGTCATGTGGAAAAATGGGATGAAAAATGGACGAAAAAATGCTGCAGTGAAAGCGAAGAGATATTTGATGCTTTGGAAACTAAGAAGCGCATTGTGAAGATTGTTTTGCAACCTATACCTGATATAAAGGCTGAAGATATTGATGTCGTTATTGACGATGTTGACAAGACTAGAATATCCACTGAACTTAAGACAAAGCTGTATGGGCTTATTTGGGAAGAAGATATCGATAGAGCCAGAAATTTAAGGAAATCCATCATATACGAGATTTTTGCTCCGGATAGCGTTCTGGAAAGAAATATCTGCTACAGGAATGAGATAAAAGAGTGGATGGCAGCTATGCAGGAGGAGCTTGTTCCAAGACTGGAGGAGTTTGAGGAAGAAGAAGTTGACAAGATTCTTGCGCTTATTGCATTTGAGAAAAACAGGTTAGAGGGCAAAAGAGAATACGAAGAACTTATCGCGAATCTTCTTGTGTTTATTGATGGAGAAAGGAGGCGAATGAAATGATTGAGGGTGGTTCTTCAAAAAATAGCGAGACAAAAAACTCTGACAATCCGGAAAGCAAATCATCTGTGACGGAAAAAGTTTACCAAGAGTTAGCCGAGGTTGCAAAAAAGCTGAATGATCTGCTTTTTAAGGGAGACACTCGTGAAAAAGAGAAATCAGATAACGAGACGGGAGATAAAAAGAACAGTAAAAATGATGCACCAGAAAGGGATGAAAAGAAAGAGATAAGTAAAGTCCCATCAACTTCTGATATATTGGCCAAGAGCATTTCAGAATTAATGAAAAGTATTTTTTCGGATGATATCGCCGAAAAGAAAGGCAATGCATCCGAGTCAAAAGAAAATGACAATAAGGATGCGGGACAGAACGAGAGGAAAGACTCTAAAGGATCTGACATAGAAAAGAAAGATTCAATTTTAGAAAAAATAGAAAAGATTTTAACTACTCCGGAGGGAATCAAAGCATTAATTGAGAGACATCCGGAAAAAGCTGAGTTATGGAAAGGCCAGTTGGAGGCGCTGGATACTTTGAACGATCCGGAGGCTTCGCTGGCTGCAATCAGAAGTGCACAAGCAAAGCTTAGCATCTTGAAAGGTCAATTGCTGGAGACGGCAATGAAAGATGCTCTTTCAGACGCTGGATTTGACGTAGAAGCGCAGCAGCGTGTGGTGGAGGGAGAAAGTGGCGGTACGCGACCCGATGTCATAGCAAAGAATAATACGGATCGTCCAATCGAAGTATTTGGGGTTGAGGTTAAATCAGGAGAAACGTTATCGGTTGAATGTAAATGTGGTGGTTCGGCATACATGAGGGATGAACTGAATAACCATATTCCAAACCAATTATCCGGACAAGAGGGAAAGAAGATACTGGTTACCACATCCGATATCAAGGATACTCCGGCTGGCGCTGCAGATGCCGTGTGCAGACAATATGGTGCAAGGCTGGTAGTTTTGGATGTTTCTGTGGCGGATGTGGAAAATGCTATTAAGGAGGTGGCAAAATCATGAATATTTATACGGTAAGTGATGATAAGAAAGCCAGGGATATTATGCAGCTGCTTAGGCTGAATGCGGAGTGCGCAAGGCTGCATTGGTCCAGGACGATAACGGATGTTCCAAATGATGTCATTAGTTCGCTCAACACAATTGAGCAATATATAGAAACAAAAGTGATTGGGTTATGTGACTCTAAAATGAATAGCCTTGGTGATGAAGAAGAAAGACAAATGCTTGATATGATAAAAAAAGATCCATTTATCAAGGATACGCTGGGCGTTGGCGTAGTTATGCGTGGAAACCAGGCAAACGAATTGATAAAAAAGATAAAGGGGAAAAATCAGTTGAGCAAAATACAGGCTGCTGTTGAGAGTGGCAAGAATGTTGTTATATTTTAATAACTGAAAATGTATTTACATCAGGAAGTCTACCACGATAAAGGAGCCATATAAACATGGAACAGAATTTAGATAGGAATGGGAAAAGAACTGGCGTTCTGAGTGCTTTTGGGTCGATGTTGACTGGTATTGGCAGGGCAATTATAAAATCTGAGATCAGTTCGAAGAATAATGCCTTTCAGTCAGATCTACTGGAACTTTCAAAAGCTGCAGAAGTTGCAAAAGATACAGATGTCATAAAGATGTATGCAGAATTGTCTGAAAGTCTGTCTGATTGTGCAAATATAGTTGAAGAACTGTATTCTCAGGGAATAGAGAGTTTCGACGATGAGAGTTTTTATGCACTAATGTGGGCATTAAGAAATTTATTGATAGACCTTTTCAATCAGGTGCTAAAGTGTTCTCAGTATGATATTGAGGACGAGGCAGCATGTGTAGACTATTTGCATAAAATCCGGTTTTGGGCAAATATGTTTAATGATGGCAATAACTTTTATCAATTATATCCCTATCATTTTTTGCGAAAATGCCGGAAATGTGGAAAAAGATTATCTTAGTTACAGATGGACTTTTGGAGCTGGATGAAGGGGAAGAAAGGGAAGAGAGTTTCAAAAATGTGATATATGATTTTGCCAGGAACATATGTGCAGATACGGAAGAAATAGCAAAACTATGCGAGAAAGAGTCTTTGGGGGATGAGGATGAAGAAAGAGGGGACGAACTTTTCGATGATATGAAAAGCTATACAGATAGATTTCTAAGTGTGCTTGACCGGGCTATAGACTCATTGGAATATGAGCCTGAGAATTAAGCCTCGTGGACAGTCGAAATCCGTTCTGGAAATGGCCGTAGCTTGCCTGGGAGTATTTCAGCCTTTGTTTTTCTGTCAGATCGCCATTCATGCGGGAAAGGAGATGCTTTTGCGGACAGGGTTTACCTCTAAATATCCAACAGCCTGGCAAGATCAGAGAAATTGATGAGCAGGTCGTCAAAAATACCGACTCGGACTGCAGAATCGAAAGAGTATTGGATATTGAGCAGATTCTCTTGAAAACAATTGACTGTCACCATCCTGCGGCGGGGATCCACAATCCAATATTCACGGACACCGGCCTTTTGGTAGTAGTAGAGCTTGCGGATGTAATCATCTGCCGGGTTGCCAGGGGAGACGATCTCAATGATGAAATCGGGGGCACCGTTGCACCTTTTTCCGTCCAGCTTGCTTTTGTCGCATATTACCATAATATCCGGCTGAACGATGAGCAGAGGCTTGTCAGACAGCAGTACATCAAAAGGGGCGCTGAAGATGCTGCATGCCCCTTTTCTGCGGAGGATATAGTTGTTTATAATAGTAGAAAGCTGCATGGAAATGGACTGGTGGATCTGTGAAGGGCTTGCCATGTTGTAGGCAATGCCATCAAAGACTTCGACCCTTTCCCCGGCCGGAAGCGCTTCATACTGCTTCAGAGTGATGGGTTCCGACTGTAGCTGTAATGCTGGCGGCATAATATACACGTCCTTTCTTTTTATCCTATCGGCCATTCCGGGAAAGCAGCATGTCATTTCTTGCCCTGAATAAGGTCATTATACCAGAAGATGTGGGAGTTGAAAAGAAGAAACTGTAAGAACTGTAGAAGCCGCCCAAAACCTCCGCAAATCCTATCCCGATAAAAAGATCGCCGTCCTGAACTTCGCCTCGGCCACCAGACTCGGAGGCGGCGTAAAAACGGCAGCAGCGCTCAGGAGGAGAGCCTGTGCCGACAGAATTCATGTCACTGCCATCACCCTGCACCGCTTCCGCTCACAGGCGATGCCATATTTGATGATGGTGTCCATCCCATCCAGCGTAAGCTGCGCATCATATTCCAAGTCCTCTATCTGGGCCAAGGCCTCCAGACATCCCTTTTCCAGAGCCTCGTCTCTTGCTTTTGCGGACCTTTCCGCGGCATCCCCGGCCTTTTCAGATCTCCGGCCACTTCCCGGTCTGTCCGGATACTTGACTTCAATGACAATGCCAATCCCCTTATCTTCAATCTCAATCAGGATGTCGCTGAATCCATCGCCCGACTCGGCATTGGAGCGGATGAACCAGTCCTCTCGGTACAGGCAGCTTTAACGTCGAACTCATACTTGGGCGCCTCCTTTCCGAAAGGTTACTGTAATCAGTTTATCACAGATTTACGGCCGCAACAACCACATATCCGAAATGAATTTTTCCAGGTTTTTTTAAAATGCTGCCTGCCATAATATTGTAAAATACAGATAAGAAAGCAACAAATACTCACACGAAAAATGACTGGAGGAACAACACATGGCAAAGAAATACTCACTTAAAAACAGCAACATGATCACCGCAAAGAGAAACGATAATAAGCTGGATTATTATCTCAGGACGCCGGCGGGGGAGGAATTTTATCTGTTCACAAAGAAGTATTCTTTCGTCTGCTATGAAGTATGCAAATCCGGAGTGCCCATTAATGCGGTTCTTCACGGCAGGAAGAACAATACGGCATTCATGAATCTTGTGAATTACCTGAATTACATGATGCCGTATTTGATAGAGTATTATGATCTGAATGCGGCCTGATCATTGTCCTGCTCATAATTTTCATAGGAGGCCTTGATGGCCCGGACGACTTCATCCGCAATGCTTTTTGGGGAGAGCACTTTTACATAATGCCCCAGGAAGAGGATATTGCGGATGATTTCTTCTGCCTGGAAACGGTAATAGTATATGTTCATGATCAGCTTATCATTGCCTTTATCGTAGCAGTAGGTGTCAAAAGATGAGAAAAGATAAGCGCATCGGTCATAGGCATCGTTCTGGTTTCGGATTTCGATCTGAACAGGCTGTCTGACTTTCAGGGCGGAAAGCTGTTTTTCATATTCTGTCAGAAATACCTCATATTGCTCAATCTTTTCCCCGAGAGAGACGGAAGAGATATTGCTCAGGTTCATCTTTATGGGTCTCTTTTCTTCCGTTGGATAGCAGGAGAGGGAGAAAGAGTCAAACTGCGATGAATACTCCAGTTTATAAGGCAGTACTACTTGGTTGGAATACACCTGGCCGGAGTAGCTGTGGTTCGTTACGGTAAGCTTTCTGTGCTGCCTGATAGCCTGGACAATGGTTCGGAATCTATCGATCAATTCCGGCGTTATGTCCAAATGATTTTCGGGTGATAATTCCCGGATATCCACATATTCCGGCCGGAGAGGATAATCTCCGGGATCCATGTCCCGGGACAATGCGTCCAGAAGACGCTCCTTGAGGCCGGAGTGCAGGAAGAGATCTGCTTTACTATTCTGCAGGACATAGTATAACCATGCCTTTTCTGCAATGGTAGCCCTTATCGGCACAGAGATATTTCGGAGAGGCAGCATCTTTCCCTTATTTTCATAAAACAGGGCAGCATTATTCTCATCCAAATCCGCCCGATTCAGAATAGCCTGTATAAATTCTTCAAAAGTGCTCTGGGATGTGCCGGATAACTGTACACTCAGTTCATCCGGGGTCAGCGCCAGGCTTTCGTCCGAAATGCAGGCATTTATGTAGTTCGTCAGATAGGTAAAATTCTTATTTTTGTATTTATTGAACAATTCCATACAGTTTCAGCGCCTCTTTCCAATCCGATTTTAGTTTTGCCGCAAGCTCCGGGTTGTTCCGGACATCGACTACGGCATAGGGACCGTAGCTGCGTATCCATGGAACCAGCTCCAATTCGTTTTTGGTTTCCACTACAAAGTCCACACGTCCATTCCCGCGTTCCGTCACGGTACCGTGATGCCTTGCGGATTTTACCCTGTTTAATAATTTTGCATATTCC
>ERZ808051.1138-NODE-1138-length-19957-cov-4.284708_pt1 | contig 19957 bp, 13 predicted proteins | sample MGYA00380199_ERZ808051 | MGnify/ENA primary metagenome ERZ808051 (study PRJEB31490, sample SAMN06133391) | mouse gut metagenome | isolation source: J11 | host: mice | place: China: Chengdu | collected 2015-05 ...
CACCGCCAGGGGAAGCGTGGAGGACAAGCTCTACGGCCTGGAATCCGGGGCGGACGATTACATTACAAAGCCCTTTGACCTGCGCGAAGTGGTGGCCAGAGTGCGCACCATACTGCGCCGGTTCGACAAAGCCCGGGGCCTCCCGGAGGATAAGCCCCTGGTCTGCGGGCATCTCACCGTGGCGGAGCAGGAGCACAGCGTCTATAAACATGACGAACTGCTGAATCTGACTCCCAAGGAGTACGAACTGCTGATCTGCTTCCTAAAGCATCCCCGTCAGGTATTCACCAGAACCGCCCTGCTGGACCGGATATGGGGCTATGATTTCCTGGGAGACACCAGAACCGTGGATATCCACGTCCAGCGTATCCGCAAAAAGGCCGGGCTGGAAGGCATGCTGGTGACGGTCTTCGGCGTGGGATACAAGTATGTCCCGCAGTAAGGAAAAGTGCCGCCTGGGAATCCGGCGGCAGATGATGCTTATCATCCTGGGACTCTTCCTGGCAGGGGGCGGAATCCTTAGCAGCGGTATACACGCAAAGCTCTGGCAGGGTCTGGAGGCGCAGATCGTGCGCGAGCTCCAGAGCCGTCAGGAGAACACCCTGATCTACATCCGCCAGCTCCTTATGCTCAAGGGCGCCAACAACGACGAGGAGGGGTATCGGCAGATTGCGGAGGACATTGTCCGGGAGCTGCGCATTCTGGGCGGTCAGGGCTTAAGCGTATTGGACACCCAGGGACAGTTCCTGAACGGAAACAGACAGATTCCGGAGGAAAAGACCGGCACGGATCTTCAGGAGGCCATCCGCGGAAACGCGGCTTTTACCATGACCTATCCGGACGCGGACACCATGCTGGTCTATCTCTCCATGCCCGTGACCATCGAAAATCGCACCATCGGCATCATCCGATACCGCATGGACACCTCCGGACTCTATGTTCAGATCAGGCAGAACGAACAGCTGGTCTATCAGATCACTGCCGTTGTATACGCTCTGATCTTCCTGCTGCTGGCCTTTTTCGTCAACCGGCTGCTGGTGCCCGTGGGGAAACTGACCGAGATCACCCGCCAGGTGGTCCGGGACCTCCCCAAGGAGCAGGTGGACATGCAGATGCTGGCCCAGCTGGCGGACTCCGGGCGCAGGGACGAGGTGGGAGAGCTGTCCCGGAACTTCAGCGTCATGCTTGAGACCATCGGTTCCCAGTTTAAGAAGATGCAGGCGGATAAGGAGCGGATCGTCTCCCTCCTGGGAAGCCGGCAGGAATTCTACAACAACATGACCCATGAGCTGAAGACCCCCCTGACCACCATTCAGGGCTATGCCCAGCTCCTGGAGGCGGACCGGGGGGCGGACCGGCAGCTAAACAGCCAGGGCCTGCGCCAGATCCTGCAGGAGAGCACCCGAATGCACCGGATGGTGCTCCAGCTGCTGGACATGTCCGACAAGGGCATCTATATGGAGATGCGTCCCGTGGATCTCACCCTCATCGCCAAAAGCGTGGCGGAGGCGCTGCGGATTAAGGCAGAGCGCTATGAGATGCGGATCGAGACGGATCTGCCGGAACCCCTCTGGGCCAACGGTGTGGAGGAAAGGCTGCGCCAAGTTCTGGTCAATCTGGTAGACAATGCCGTCAAATACGGTGACAGCCACTCCACCATTCTCCTGAGCGGTTCCAGGCGAAACGGCTCCGTATGGCTGTTCGTCCGAAACCGGGGCCGGGGCCTTGTCCCCGAAGAGCAGGAGCGGATCTTCGAACCCTTTTACCGGGTGGACAAGTCCTATTCCAGAGAACAGGGAAGCTCGGGCCTGGGCCTTTCCATCTGCCGAAAAATCATGGAGGAGCACGACGGCCTCATCGGCGTGAAAAGCAGCCCCAATGCCCAGACCATATTTTACATCCGCCTGAGAGAAGAAAAGGAGGCAGCACATGACATACCGCAGGCAGTTCCACGGGAGAAATCCCCGCCGGCAAATCGAAAAGCAGGACAGACATCTCCGAGGAAAAGCTCCGGGCGGCATGCCTAGCGCTGCAAAGTACATGCCCCCCCTGCTTCTTTTTACGGCACTCCTCACCGCGTGCACGCCGGAGGAGAAGACCATGCTGCTCCCCCAGGCCTCCTCCGCGGAGAGCGAGAGCCAGGACAGCCCTGCGGACAGGGACTTCACGGTGAAAAAAATATATACCTACACCTATGATACCCTGTATGATTTGAATAAAAGCGCCTTTCTGGCAGGCTGCGGCGACAATGAAATCCATATCCTCTCCACAGCCGGGGACAATGACGAAGCAATACTGGAGTACCGGCAGGTTGACTATAGATATGGCTTCTATGACGTGGCCGGGGGCTTTTTCAAGACCTGGGAGAACCGGAACAGTCCGCTGGGCGCAGAGATGGGGGACAGCGTGTACATGGAGCAGCTCCTGCCCTCCCCGGACGGAAAGCAGCTGTTAATCTATCTCCGCTCCGCTTACCGCAACGCGAACGCTGTCCTGCTCTGCACGCTGGGAGAGCAGGAGCCATTGCTTCTGTATGAGAATACTTCGGATTATCTCGGCTACTTCCTGGGAAGCTTTTCCCCGGAGGGCAGATGGGTGACCTTTGACGCCTCCGGCATCTCCACGGATCCCACCCTCCTGATCCCCATATACGACTGCGGCCGGACATTGTCCCAAGGTTCCTCCCCTGCAGGAGCCGGCGGATCCGACAGGCAGAACGACTACTGGTCCGTAGGCAATTCAAGGCTCCTTGCGCCGGACCAGGTGCTCTATACGCCTTGTGGCCCAGACGGCGACGGGAATATGCTCTGGAGTACAGGTCTCTATGACGAAGACTCCCAACCAGGGCTCTTCAGCCTTGTGGCGGAGACCCAAAGCGCCGGCCTCTATGTGAGAAAGGCTTCGTTTCTGCCGGGCACCGCCATAACGCCCACCCTCTCCCTGATAGAGGAAGCGTCCATGCCCTCCGACATCCAATATACCGAGCAGGACCTGATGGGTAACGAGGGGATGCCCTACCCGGTCTGTCAGTATTCCCCGGGCGGAGAGACGTTCTACTATATGTCGAACCCGCTTATGCTCTGGACCATAGATATGACGCACCTGCAGCAGACGCCCTCTGTCCGGGATTTTCCCAACTATGTCTGGGATTTCCTGGCGCTGCCCTCCGGGGATATGCTGGTCGCCCTGATTAAGGAGACCATGGGCAACTACACCGAGACCACCCAGTCCAATGCGCAGACCTGCGGACGGGAAAACAGCCTGCCCTCTGCCCTGCAGGAGTACTGGGGCGTACTGTCCGCGGATCTGTATCTGTATCCCGCAGGCTCCGGCGAGGGACAGCTGTTATATAAGAATCTCCAGAATCTCATCGGCATGGAGTATGATCCGGACACTGGCCGGATTCTCCTGGAGACTTACGAGGATCAGGACAGAAGCAGGCGGCGCTGTATTTTGCTGGAGCTGTAGGCGCCCGCCGGACCCTGCGAAAGAATTTACAACCTGATACAACTTGGTTACATAAATGCCGTGAATAAGAAACAGTCGTATTCTATGCTTTATCCATACAACAAAAGACATCTCAATGACAAAGGAGTATGGATCATGTGCGGAATATGCGGATTTATAGAAAAAAACGACACTCCCGCCGGAGAAGAGATTCTGGACCGGATGATGAGCTCTCTGGCCCACAGGGGCCCCGATCAGGGCAAAAGCTGGCTCTCTGGCCCGGCGGCCCTGGGTTTCAGACGCCTGGCCATCATTGACCCGGGCGGCAGCACCCAGCCCATGGCTAACGAGACCGGGGACAAGGTGCTGGTGTTCAACGGGGAGATCTACAATTATCAGGCGCTGCGGCAGGAACTGCTCTCGGCCGGACACCGCTTCTCCACCCAGGGAGATTCCGAGGTGCTGCTCCACGGATACGAGGAATGGGGTGAAAACCTGCCGGAACATCTGCGGGGAATGTTCGCTTTCGCCATCTGGGACAAAAAGGCCCAGACCCTCTTCGCAGCCAGAGATCCCTTTGGGATAAAACCTTTCTACTATACGGTGGCAGGAGGCAGTTTCATCTTCGCATCGGAGATCAAGGGAATCCTGCAGCACCCTGCCTACGAAAAGCGTCTGAATACGGAAGCGCTGGAGCAGTATCTCTCTTTTCAATATTCCGTTCTGGAGAAGACTTTCTTCCAGGGCATCAGTCAGCTCCTGCCCGGCCACTTCCTCACCTTTCAAAGAGGCAGCGCTTCCCTGTATCCGAAGCGTTATTTCCTCCCTATGCTGACACCGGCCCGGTCGGGTAAAAGGAAAGAGAAATCCGAGGAAGAGTGGATCAATGACCTGGACAGAGCCGTCTCGGACTCGGTGACGGCCCACATGACGGCGGATGTGGAGGTGGGCACTTTCCTCTCCGGCGGCGTGGACTCCAGCCTGATCGCCGCGAAATTCACAGGGGACAAAACCTTTACCGTGGGCTACGGCAAGGAAGACGGCTACTATAACGAGATCCCTCTGGCCAGGGAGCTGGCCGGAGAGCTTCATCTGGAACAGCACACCAAGCGCATCTCCGAGAAAGAATTCTGGGAGGCTGTGCCGGAAGTGCTCTACTACATGGACGAACCCTCCGGGGATTCCTCTGCCGTGGCCTTGTATTTCCTGTCCAGAGAGGCCTCCCGGTACGTGCGGGTGGTGGTCTCCGGCGAGGGTTCCGACGAGCTCTTCGGCGGCTACTGCATCTACTGCGAGCCCCAGGCACTGCATCTGTACCAAAAGCTCCCCAAGTCTCTGCGCAGGCGCATCGCCCGTATGGCCTCCAGGCTGCCGGACATCAAGGGCAGGAGCTTTCTGATGCGCGGCTCCATGTCTCTGGAGGAACGGTTTATCGGAAACGCCAATCTTTTCACGGCAAAAGAGCGCGCACGGCTTCTCAAAGATAAGACAATAGCCCTCTCCCCCCAGGCATTTCTGGAGCAGGACTACAAAAGCGCCGAGGCCCTGGACGAGGCCAGCCGCATGCAGTACATAGATCTGCTCCACTGGCTTCCCGGAGACATCCTCCAGAAAGCGGACCGGATGAGCATGGCCCATTCTCTGGAGCTGCGGGTGCCCTATCTGGACAGGGAAGTCTTCCGGGTGGCCAAAAACCTGCCCGCAGCCTGCAAGCAGAAAGGGCAGGTATCCAAATACCTCTTTCGCAAGATGGCGCAGCGGCATCTGCCCGAGAGCAGCGCCAACCGAAAAAAGCTGGGATTCCCGGTTCCCCTCGGCCATTTCCTGACCTCCGAGATGGGAGACCGCGCTGTCCGGAAAGCCTTTGACTCAAAGGCCGCCGAAAAGTTCTTCAACCGGGACGCACTGGAAGAGCTGCTCGCCGGCCGGGGATGCGGCCGGGGCAACACCAACCGGAAGCTCTGGGCCGTGTACGCTTTCCTGGTATGGTACGAAATTTACTTCCCGGAAGAATCCGCCTCCTGATTCTTCCGGGCTTCTCTCTTCTAATATCTCCCCAGATGAAACGAATACAGTATCCTCTCTTTCACCGGCTTTCCGAAGAGCTTCTGGATGGCCTCCTGGTAGTAGTCCAGCTGGGTCTCATAGCGGTTCCAGAGCTCTCCCATGGAGGAGACGGAGTCTGTCTTGTAGTCAAGCAAGACAATCCCGTCTTCCTCCTGAAAGAACACGTCTATGATTCCCTGGATCAGCACCGTCTCTCCCTCCGGAAAATCCCCTTTCAGGCGGCGGGCGTCAATGCCCAGCACAAAGGGCTGTTCCCTGTAAAGATTCCCCTGCCTCTGGGCCCTCCACATGCGCCAGGCCAGCCGGGAGCCCAGGAATTTCTCGATCTTCTGCCCCCGCACCGCCTGCCGGTATTCCGCGCTGAGACGTCCGCTTACGGTCTCTTCCTCCAGGAATGTCTCCAGACCCGCGGCCAATCGCTCCGGGGACAGCGCCTGCGTGTACGCCTCATAGTGCTCCGCGGCGGCGCTGCCGCTCCCCGGCCCTGCACTTTCCTCCAAGGTGCGCCCCAGCACCGCCTCAAAGTCCAGAAGCTCCATGACCCTGTGGTAGGCATTGCCCCGGACCGCGCCGCTGATCTTCTCCTCGCCTCTGCAAAACAGCGGAATATACGGCAGGACTTCCTTTTCCTCAAAGGTATGATAGGCAGCCTCGTCGCGATCCGCCATGGCCGCAATCTTTAGCTCGGACACAGTGGTCTTGGTATATAGCTCCGAGAGCATGGCATAAGGATAGACCGCATTCAGCCGCCCGGACAGCCTTTTTCCTGCCTCCGGGTCCGCGAACTCCTCCGCCCTCTCCAGAGCCGCCTTTTTCCGGGAAAGTCCCATCTGCTCCCTGATCTGCTCCGCCTCCTCCTGCACCTGTTCCCGCACAGTCACCTGTACACAGGTCCCCGGCAGAACGGGCAGGAGAAAGTCCAGAAAGCTGCCCGCTTCCACAAAGTCCAGATAAGTCAGCCGCCCATGGCCCGCCTCTCTCATCTGCTCCCAGAGCTGCGCCGCATGCTCTGCCACGCCGGTCATGATCAGCTTCTCCCTGGCCCTGGTCATGGCCACATATAAAAGCCGCAGCTCCTCGGCCAGGCTCTCTTCCCGCAGCTTCCTGGACAGGGCTGTCCGGCGCAGGGTCTTGTTGCGGATACGCCTCCCCGGGTCCACATAGTCCGTGGCAAGCCCCAGATCCATATCCAGAATCAGGGACTGGTTCACATCCTGCATGTTGAACCGCTTGCTCAGACCTGCCACAAAAGTGACGGGAAACTCCAGTCCCTTGCTCTTGTGAATGCTCATGATGCGCACCACGTCGGCATTCTCGTCCAAAAGCTCCGCTCCGCCGTAGTCCACATCGTACTCCTCCAGCTGCTCCATGTAGCGGATAAAGTGGAACAGGCCGAAATAGCTGGTACGCTCAAAATCCGAGGCCTTGGTCAGCAGCATCTCCACATTGGCCCGCCTCCTGCTCCCGGCAGGCAGCGCCGTGACATAGTCCAGATAGCCAAAGTCCCCGATGAGCTTTGTCAGCAGATCCCGGATGGGCAGATAGACCGTACATTCCCGGTATTCCCTGATCCTGTGCAGAAACGCTGCGGCTTTTGCCCCAAGGGCATCCGGCTCCACGCTCTCAAGCCCCTCCGTCTCCTGCGGTCCGCTTTCCCCGCTGCCCTCCTCCCGGTACCCCCGGGCAAAGCGCTTCAGCGCCTCGTAGAGGCTGCAGGCTTTTGCGCCGCTGCGGATGATTGCCGCCTCCTCCTCGGAGAAACCGCCGAACAGGGACTTCATAACCCCAAACAGCGGGATGTCCTGGCTGGGATTGTCCAGCACCCGCAGAAGCTGCAGCAGCTCCTGGACCTCTGCGGCCGCAAAGTATCCGGTCTTCGAGGTAATGTACACCGGAATCCCCTCCCGCTCCAGCGTCTCCTTGAATTCCTCGTCCCAGCCGCTGTTGGTGCGAAGCAGGATCACCATATCGCTGTACCTGGCGGGACGCTGTCCGCCGGTCTCTTTGTCCGTCACCTGAAAGCGCCCCCTCAGCTCCTTGATCTTTCGGGCGATCGTCAGGCTCTCGGCCTGCTTCTCTCCCAGTTCGTCCTCCTTGCCCGGCTTCTCCACCAGCAGCAGCTCACTGGCGCAGTCCCCGCTCTCCGGATAGACTGCCCCGGGATAGAGAGCCGCCCGCTCATCGTAGGGAATCCCTCCCACGGTCTCGCTCATGAGACGGCCGAATACATCGTTCACCGCGTCTACCACCTGCAGACGGCTGCGGAAATTCTTCGCAAGATCGATTCTCACGCAGCCCTCCCGGCCAGGACAGCCCGGATAGCTGTTGTACTTCTCCAAAAAAAGCTCCGGCCTGGCCAGGCGGAATTTATAGATGCTCTGCTTCACATCCCCCACCATGAAGCGGTTGAAGCGGCCGTCCTCCTCCCCGGACACCGCTCTCAGCAGATACTCCTGCACCAGATTGCTGTCCTGGTATTCGTCCGTCAATATCTCAGCGAAATGCTGTCTGTATTCCAGAGCAACGGCGCTGGGACGGGCTTCGCTGCCCTCTCCGTCCAGCAGAATCCCCAGGGCGAAATGCTCCATGTCCGAAAAGTCGATGACCTTTTTCTCCCGCTTCTTTTCCTGCATCCTCCTGTCAAACTCCAGCACCAGATCGATCAGGGAGCCCACAGGCCCTGTGCAGGCGCTGCCCTGCCTGGCTGCCAGTTCCAGAGGAGTTGCAAAATACCGCTCCTCCATGTCCTTGATGCTGTCTTTCACGGCGGCCCGCATGCCCTTTGCCAGCTCCCGCTTTACGGGTGAGACGCTGTCGTCTTTCTTGGCAGGCAGTCTGCCGAAGCTTACGGCAGGCAGCTTTACGGCATATTCCTCCAGCGATTCGCAGGCAAGGAGCCTCTCCACCTGTTCCAGCTCCCCGTCCACCAGTTCCCCGTACATATAAGGGCCGTCCGGCGACTGGCACAGCGCCCGCACCCTCTCCAGCTTCTCCGCGCACCCTGCCAGGAGACGGCGCAGATGCGCAAGCAGCCAGACGGCATAAGGACTGGCGCACATCTCCTCCACCGTGCCAGCGCCGTAATCCTCTTTCCGCTCTTCCAGCCACCTGGCAGGCCAGGGAAAGCTGGCGGCGTACCGGGACAGATTCAATATATGCTGCTCCAGGACGCTCTCCCGCCCGCCTGTGCAGAAATATTCCACACAGTAGCGGAAAGCTTCGTCTCCGGAGGCATAGGACGCCTCCATGAGCTCCCCCAGGACCTCCTGCTGCATCAGCCGCACTTCCCCCTCGTCAGCGATGCGGAAAGCCGGGTCCAGCCCGATCTCGTTAAAATGGTTCCGCAGCAGGAACAGGCAGAAGCTGTCGATGGTGGTGATCTGGGCATTGTGCAGCAGCGTGGCCTGGCGCTGGATATGGGCGGACTCCGGATTCCCGGAAAGCCGCTTGGAGATGCCTGCCGCTATCCGCTCCCGCATCTCCGCCGCGGCCGCGTTGGTAAAGGTCACCACCAAAAGCCGGTCTATGTCCACGGGATGCGCCTCGTCGCATACCATCCGCACGATACGCTCCACCAGCACCGCGGTCTTGCCGCTGCCCGCGGCTGCGGATACCAGGATATTGCGGCCATGCAGCTCGATGGCCATGCTCTGTTCTCGGGTAAATGTAACTGCCATAGCTTTTCGTCCTTTTCTCTGATTCCATGTCAGGTCAGCCTCGGGCAAAGCTCCGCCCTGCCGTCACGGTTCACGGCTCTGCTGCCGACAGCAATGTAATGCACCCGTACAGTTGTACGGCACCAGGGCACAGACCATTGGACAGGTCCGCAAATCGTCCTGACTTCCCCTCCGGCTCCTGCCCCTTTTCATATTCCTCTCAAATTCTGTTCCGGCGAAAAACGGCAGAAATGCCATTTGACCTTAGATACAAAAGAGCTCCGGATGATCTCTCTGATTTCTGATACTATGGTAATCCATTCTATGGCTGTTGTCAAGTTTTTTTGGAACCGCCCGTAACCAGGGCACGGCTGCTGTTCACGGCTTCGCCGCTCACAGCAACATGATGCACACATACAACCCTCTCAGTTCACGATGCCGATCTCCTCCAGCGGCCAGACCCGGAACATGATCTTCCCCACTACACCGCTTTCGCTGATACATCCCACCGCAGTGCTGCGGCTGTCAATGCTGGTGGCGCGGTGGTCTCCCATGACAAAGCATTTCCCGTCCGGAACCTGGTAGGGCAGTTCGATGTCACAGTTGCCCAGCGATTTCTCCGCCACATAGGGCTCGTCCAGCAGCTCGCCGTTTACGTACACATTGCCCTCATCGTCTATGTCCACCCAGTCTCCGGCACCGGCAATGACGCGCTTTACCAGAATGTTGTTATTGTAATAGAACGCAATGACGTCGCCTGTCTTAAACCTGGAATTGCTGATGGCTACCACCACGTCCCCGTCCTGCAGGGTCTCCGTCATAGAGGTGCCGTTGATCTGCAGCACCGGCAGCAGCAAAACGGCCACCAGCACAGAGGCCGCTGCCACCACCAGAAGAGAAAACGCGGTGCTCCGCAGAACTTTCCCGTAATTGCGCTTGTATTTTTCTTTCTTCAGCTCCGCTTCCAGCTGTTCCATGGTGGGAACTTTTACGGCTTCTTTGCTCTCCTCGCTCATTTCCGCTCCTCTATGTAATCCCTGTCGTGGGCCTCCCGGACGTCGTCCAGATACCGGGTCACGGCTTTCTGCGCCGCGTTGAAGACGGCGTTCAGCTTCCTGGAGACTTCCTCGACGGAGAGGTCTCCCTCAAAGCCCAGGAGCTCGCCTGAGCGATAATGGTCTATCTCTGTGGTCAGATCGCCGATGCGGGCGTCCTTTTCGTTCAGGCGGCCGATGAGCTTCTCTATCTGGGCGTCCTTTTCGTTCAGACGGGCCGTGAGCTTTTCTATCCGGGCATCCTTTTCATCCAGGCGGGGTTTCAGCTTCTCTATCTGATCGTCCTTTTCGTCCATGCGCTCGATGAAGCGGGTCCTGGTTTCCTCCAAATCTTTCAGCCGGGCTGCTGCCTCGTCCAGCTTAGTCTGCAGCTGGGCTGCTTCTCTTCCCTGGGCCAGCAACAGTTCCAACAAATCCTGCCGGCGTAACTTGTGCAGCTGTTTCTCTGTCATTTTCTCCGCTCCCTGCTATCGTATTGGGTTCAGACCCGGCCGCTTTCCGCAATCTCCGGGCCGCGGGCATAGTCTGTCTGATGGTCATTATAGCAGACAAAGCGTCTAAGGATGCGTCTAAGATTGGGGGGATGAGGGGAATCTAGAAGTCATCTCCCATCCTCCTGAGCGCCTCCTCCCTGTCCATATCATCCAGCTTCCGCTTCTCGCAGCCCGGCATGGCCGGCTCGAAACCGCAGACTTTTTTGTAGGCGCAATAGGTGCAGGCCTCCTCGCCGCCTTTCTCGTAAGGGTTTAAGGAGATGGTGCCCTCCAGGATCTCCCGGCCGATTGCCGCGATCTTGCGGCTTACATAGTCGGATACGGTGCGCAGCTCCTCCCTGTTTAAGACGGAAGAGCGGGCGGAAAAGCTTCCGTCCTTTTTCCGCTCCACAGGAATCACATCGGATTTGGCCTCCATCTCCCGGTCCAGCAGCTCGACTATGCCGGGCTCGCTGTTCACTACACCGCTCATGCGCAGCCGCCTTGTGATCTCTTCGTTGATCTCCTCCTCGGTGAGCTCCACGGCAGTCTCCACGGCCGGGTCGTCGATGCGGTAGTACAGCAGCGCCGCCGGCACCACTTCCTTTCCCCGGTGACGTCTGGCCTCCATCTCCGCCGCCGCGTTCATGTACACTACCAGCTGAAGCTGCAGGCCATAGTACAGCGCCGCCAGGTCGAATCTCCTGTGGCCTGATTTATAGTCGATGACCTTGATATACACATTTTCCCCGTCCTCGGCCACATCGATTCTGTCAATGCGTCCCTGGAGACGCATTTTCTCCTGCTCCGACAGGGTCACGTTGACGCTTTCCAGCCGGTCGGCGTGATGGAACGAGAGCTCAAAGGATTCCGGCACGAAGCTCCCGCGCTGCAGCTGCTTCTGGAGCGTCAGCACTGTGCGGGTCAGGATACGGCCCATGCGCGTGATGGCATATTCGTTCCGGGCGCTGCTGTAGAGGACTGTGCTTCCGTAATCAGCCGCGTAATGCTCCAGAGCGTCCCGTATCTGGCTCTGGGCAAATTCCCGGGGAAAGTCAAACCAGGTATATCCCTGATTTTTGAGTCTGTCCGCGAACTGCTCCAGGATGGCATGGTACACATTGCCCATGTCCACGTTCTCAAAGGAGAATTCCTGCCGCTCCTGCAGCGTCAGCCCGTACTGCAGAAAATGCCGGTAGGCGCAGGCCGCATAAGTCTCCAGCCTGGTGACGCTGTTCTCCAGCTCCACCCCGTAGAGCGCCCTTGCCACCGCCGCGGGCAGGCCCGTATCCCGATACCGCTTAAAGGCAGCCTCCGTGAGGAAATCTCTCTTCCCCCTAAGCCCCTCTTCCCCATATGCCTGATAAACGGTGAAAAAATCCCGCTCCTCTTCTTTCGGCGTCACGCCCTCCACGTATTCCCGCAGCCCCCTGGCCAGGTATCCCGCCCCCTCCTGGCCCGTCACAATCTGCTCCAGAACGCTTCTGTTCTGGGGATACCGCAGAGGAATCCCCGGGAAGATCTTTTTGACTACATCCACCAGATAGGCGGGCCGGATAGACTTCCCGGCGCTGTTTACCTTGGAGTAGGCCAGGTACAGCCGCTTTGAGGGTTTTGTCATGTTCAGATAGAGATAGAATCTCTGGATATACATCTGCTGCCTGGGGCTGGGAGCAAGCTCCAGATCCGATTCCCGCAGAAATTCCCTGTCCATGTCCGATATGATGCCGCCCTTGGAGGCACCTTTGGGAATATTGCCGTCGTTCACCCCCAGGAAAAAGAGGATCTTCACCTGCTGAAGCCTTGTGCGCTCCATATCCCCCACCAGCACCCGGTCCACGTTCTGGGGAATGGTGCCCACCTGGATCTCGTCAAAGCCGGCTTCCAGGATCTCCGCGAACTCTTTCAGCGAGATCGTCTCCTCCCCCAAAAGGGCGTAAATCTGGTCCAGAAGCTCCATCACCAGGCGGTAGATCTGGGCGTATTCCTTGGCACGGACCAGCTCCCCCGCATCCTCGAAACGGCTCTGGAAAGCGGCAAGCTTCTGCTGGACGCGATTCTGTACCAGGAAGTCGTAGAGACTGCTCACATAGGTCTTCACCGGCTCCTTTCCGCTCAGGTGCAGCATTTTAACCTGCTCCATCATCCGTTCCCGCAGGGCGTTCAACTCTGCCAGAGCCTCCTCGCCTGGGTTTTCTTCTCCCTCGGAGCGCTCTTTCTCCAGGCGTTTCATCTCCCGGGTCTTGCGGGTGAAAAGACGGCTGTAGGCGCCGTATCCCCTGATTCCCGTCTCCAGGCAATAGTTCTCCAGACGGTCCGTCTCCTCCGGCTCCAGATCCGACAGGCCGCTTCGCAGATAGTGGAAGACGGATTCGTAGGAGAAATTCTTTTCGTACAGGGCCAAAGCGCTTTTGATATACTCGATCATAGGATTCAGGGTGATCTTCCTGGTGCGGTCTATATAGCAGGGGATGCCCATCTGGGCAAATTCCGTCTCCACATAAGGGGCGTAGCCTGCCAGATCTCCCAGAATCACTGCAATATCGCGGTAGGCCAGGCCCTGCTCCTGCGTGAGACGGCAGATCTCCAGGCCGGTCTGGCGCACCTCCTCTTTCGGATCCGTGGTCTCAAAGAGCCGGATCTCCTCCTGCTCCTCCCCGTAAGGCGGGATGCCGTAGCGGAAGAGACTCTGCTCCAGATGGCGCAGGGCAGGGGACTGGCAGAACCGGTGGGGCCCGTTGGAAAGGACGCGGCACTGCCCCGCCCCCACGTCCTGAATGGTCCGCTGCCGCGCAGATCCCTCCGGCAGCACAAACACATCCTGCCTGCGCTCCACGTCCAGCTCCCGGGCTTTTCCGCTGAGATCAGCCACTGTCTTTTTACTTAAATAGAAGAGATTCTGCTCCCCCTCCTGCCTGTAAGGGTTCTCTCCCTCCCCCATGGTCAGCGTGACGATGACCTCGCCGCAGCAGCGCATCAGCTCGGCGATCACTTTCGTCTGAACGGGCGTGAACCCGGTAAAGCCGTCGAATACCACCACGCTCCGGGGCAGAAGCTTTGACTTGGGCAGAGCGCGGCGCAGCACGTCCAGGGTCTCCTCGGTGGTGATGAAGCTGCCGCGGATGTACTCCAGAAAGCCCCTGTACAGAGTCTGCAGATCTCTCAGTTTCTGTACCAGGGCGCCGCGCTTTTTTGCATAGTCAATAAGCTTCCCCACGTCCTCTGTGCCGATGCCGTACTGCATAAACTCGGAGATGGCGCTCTTCACCTCATGGATATAGCCCTGTCTGTGGAGGAAGCCGCCCAGGGCCGGCAGCTCATCCTTAAGGTTCGCCGCCACTTTCTGGAGCACCAGGCTCTTTCCCGTGTCGTCCAACACGGGAATCTCCTGTCCGCCTACCTCCTCCAGAATGCGGTGTCCCAGACGCCCGAAGCTGAGCGCGTCGATATTCAGGATGCCACCCTGGCGGTTTAAGAGAACCAGGTCCTTCTGGGTCTGCATGGTGAACTGGTCCGGTACGATGATCAGGAAGTTTTGCCCGGGGCTTTCCGCCGCCCGGCCGGTGATTTCCTCATATAGGAGACGGCTTTTTCCGGCCCCGGAGGGTCCGAAGTAGAATTGCAGGCTCATAAGCTGTGCGTCCTTTCCCTGTTTCGCAATTCCCTATGCTCTCAAGTCAAGTTCAACCGGACAGTGATCCGATCCCATGACGTCCGGATGAATCTTCGCATCCTCCAGCCGGCCCGTCAGACTCTGTGAAGCCACAAAATAGTCGATGCGCCAGCCTACGTTCTTGGCTCTGGCCTGGCCCATGTAGGACCACCAGGAATACGCGTCTTTCAAGTCCGGATAGAAATGGCGGAAAGTATCCACAAAGCCGTTCTCTATCACCCGGGTAAAGCACTCCCGCTCCTCGTCCGTAAATCCGGCGTTGCGGCGGTTGGTTTTGGGATTCTTCAGATCGATTTCCTTATGCGCCACATTCAGATCCCCGCAGTAGATGACGGGCTTAGTATTCTCCAGGCCCTTGATATACCGCAGGAAAGCCGCCTCCCACTCCATGCGGTACTCCAGCCTTGTCAGCTCCCGCTGGGAATTGGGCACATAGACTGCAATTACATAATAGTCTTTGTACTCGGCCGTGATGACCCGCCCCTCACGGTCATGTTCGGCCTCGCCGATGCCGTAAGTCACTTTCAGGGGCTCCTCTTTCGTGAACAGCGCCGTGCCCGAGTAGCCTTTCTTCTCCGCATAATTCCAGTACTGGTGGTAGCCCGGCAGCTCCATCTCTATCTGCCCGCTCTGGAGCTTGGTCTCCTGCAGACAGAAAATGTCCGCGTCCGCCCGGTTGAAATATTCCATAAATCCTTTCTGCATGCATGCCCGCAGTCCGTTTACATTCCAGGATATCAGTTTCATTTTCCCTCGTTTCCGCCCCGCCCGTCTTTCCCAGGGCCTTTCTTTTTCCAATATCATAACACGGCCGCCCCGTTTGCGCCAGCCCATCCTGCGCAAAATGTGGCTGTATGGTTACCGTGAGCGGCAAAGCCGCGAATCGCAGCTTGAATCCCGCCATGTATCATGCTATACTGGGTGCAGCTTTTATATCCGTTAAAAACGTTCCGGATGGTTCAGGGATATAAGCGAAAGCAGAAATATGCCACAAAAACAAGATAAAGGCAGGCCATTGATATGAATGCAGATTTGAACCGGTTAAAGCGCAAAAAGCTCTTTCTCTTCGATATAGACGGCACCCTGGCCATCGGGGACACCCTCTACGACGGCAGCGCCCAACTCCTGGCGCACATTGACGCAATCGGCGGAAAGGCTTATTACATCACCAACAACTCCACCCGCAGCGGCCAGGACTATGTGGAGAAATTCCGCAGGGCTTTCCGTCTGGAAACCCGCTCGGATCAGTTCATCACTTCCGGCTACATGACGCTGCGCTTCCTGAAAGAGCATTACCCAGAGGGGAAAATCTTCGTCCTGGGCACGGCCTCTTTCCGGGAGGAGCTGGAAAAAAGCGGGCTGCACATCACAGAGACTGCCGGAGAGGACATCGACTGTGTGGTGGCAGCCTATGACAGCGAACTGAATTATGACAAGCTGGTACAGGCCTGCAAGGCACTCTCTGCGCCGGACATGCCTTTCTACGGCACCAATCCGGACCTGTGCTGCCCCATTGACTTCGGCTTCATTCCGGACTGCGGCGCGATCTGTAACATGCTCACGGACGCCACCGGCAAAAAACCCGTTTACCTGGGCAAGCCCAGTCCCGGCGTGGTGGAGCTGTGTCTGTCCCTGTCCGGGTTCTCCAGGGAAGAGACGCTGGTGGTGGGAGACCGACTCTACACCGACATCGCCTGCGGCATTAACGCCGGCGTGGACACCTGCGTGGTGTTCACCGGGGAGGCGAAACCGGAAGACATGGCGGACACTCCCTATCCCGCGGACTACTGCTTTGCCGATATCAGAGAGCTTCTGGCCCACTGTACATGAATAAACCCTGACGGCTTACCCCCGGGCCTTAGACCATGCCTTTCTCAATGATGCCAAAGCCCAGCGGATACGGCCCCGTATGTACGGCGATGGTGGCGCCGATCTGGTAGATCGGGATGTCCTCTTTCATGACATACCCCTTTTCCTCCAGAACTTCCATGGTGTGCTCCCTAAAGAAGACTGCCTCCTCGTAGTCATACCCGAACCCTATGGCAATGCTGTAGCGCTCGATCTCTCTTCCGTTTTCCTCCAGGTAATCCAGCAGGAGATCGATGGCTCTCTGCGTAGTGCGCTTTCTGCCTCTGCCGATGCCGGAGGGGAAGATCTCTCCCTCTCTCAAGGTGATCACAGGGCGGATGTCCAGTACGCTGCCTGCCACCGCGGATACTTTTCCGATGCGCCCGCCGTGCCTGAGGTACTCCATATCTCCCACCGTAAAGAAAATCCGCCCGGTGCTCTTAATCTCCTCCAGCCTGGCCACGCATGCGTCGTATGCCATGCCGCTGTCCCGCAACTTGGCCGCCTCCAGCACGTACAGACCCTGGAGCACTGTGTTTATGGTGGCGTCGATGACCGTAATCTCTGCGTCCGGCAGAGACTCCCGTACGCTGGCCCTTGCATTCAGGGCGGACTGCATGGAACCGCTGAATTTGGTGGTGATGCAGATACAGATGACGGGAATCCCTTTCTGCGCATAGGGCATGAATGCCTCCTCGTAATCCTGGGCGGAGGGCATGGAGGACTTGGGGTACACCCCTTTCCTGTCCACCATCTGCCGGTAGAAGTCCCGGACGCCGATCTCCACATTTTCTTTCAGATAGCTCTCCTCATCAAAGGACACGTAAAAGGGAACCACCGTAATATTCTTTTCCGCCGCCAGCTCTTGGGGCAAATCGCAGGAACCGTCACTGACAATATGATACGCCTCGCTCATGAACCTATTTCCTTTCCCATGATACTTGACAGCGGGAAACCGCTCTCGCCTCCCGCCGCATTTCCTGTAAAGTATAGAATACCACTTATCACGGAATTATTCAACTGATTTCGAGACGAAAAATATGTTTTGTGGTTTTCATAACCAGATGCCATTTAAACCCCTGTGGCTGACTGCGACCCCGCCGCTGTCCCCGGCCGCAAGACCCAGGTTTTCCGCCAGGGCCCTGTCTCTTAACATTCCGGCTTACGGCGGCTGGCAGAAGAGACCCGGCTCCTACCGGGCGAACAGCGCCGTAGACAGATAGCGGTCCCCGGTATCGGGCAGCAGCGCCACGATTGTCTTCCCCTGATTCTCGGGGCGCTTTGCCAGCGCAACAGCCGCCCACACGGCCGCGCCGGAGGAGATGCCCACCAGCACGCCCTCGCTTCTGCCCATGCGCCGTCCTGCGGCAAAGGCATCTTCGTCCGCCACCGGGATGACCTCATCACAGATCTCCATATTCAGAACCTCCGGGACAAATCCGGCGCCGATCCCCTGGATCCCGTGGGTTCCGGCCTTTCCGCGGCTCAGCACAGGGGAGGAGGCGGGCTCCACGGCCGCCACCTTTACCTGTGGATTTCTGCTCTTCAGGTACTCGCCCACTCCGGTCAGCGTTCCCCCCGTTCCCACACCGGCCACGAAGATGTCCACCTGTCCCTCTGTATCCTCCCAGATCTCCGGGCCTGTGGCTGCTCTGTGGACCGCGGGATTGGCCGGGTTCACGAACTGACCCGGAATGAAACTGCCCGGAATCTCCCTGGCCAGCTCATCCGCTTTCTCGATGGCTCCCGCCATTCCTTTCGCCCCCTCAGACAACACCACCTCCGCGCCGTAAGCTCGCATCAGCTGGCGGCGCTCCACGCTCATGGTGTCCGGCATGACGATTATGATGCGATAACCCCTGGCGGCGGCCACGAAAGCCAGGCCTATGCCCGTGTTGCCCGATGTGGGCTCAATGATAACGGAGCCTGCCTTTAACAGGCCTCTCTCCTGGGCATCGTCGATCATGGCTCTTGCCACGCGGTCTTTCACGGAGCCTGCCGGATTCAGATATTCCAGCTTGGCCAGGATGCGTGCCCCCAGCCCCTCTTCTCTCTCAATGTGCGTCAGCTCCAGCAGCGGAGTCCCGCCCACCAGCTGGTCCGCAGATGTATATATTCTGCTCATATCAGACTCTCCTTTTTACGTTTTTTCACAATCCACGGCCATTGTTTCTCACCCCAGCGTATCCCCGTACACCCGCAGCACATTCCCGTAAAAGATCTGATCCAGCTCCCTCTCGGAAAAACCTCCCTTTCGGAGAGCCTCCCACAGCTTCTCCATGCTCTGGGCTCCGGGCAGCTCTTCATGGGTGGGGATGCCGTCGAAGTCGGTTCCCAGCCCCAGCACATCTATGCCGCCCACATTGGCGATATGCCTGGCATGGCGCACTGCCGCCGAGACAGAGCCCGGATTTGTCTCTCCCATCGGCTTCTCCTCCAGGAAATCCGCGCAGAAGTTCAGCCCCGTGACGCCGCCCCGCTCCGAAAGCTTCCGGATCATGTCGTCCGTCAGGTTCCGCACATTGGGGCATATTGCCCGGGCATTGGAATGGCTGGCCACAAAGGGCTTCTTCGTCACTTCCAGCACGTCCATAAAGCCAGCGTCCGACAGATGGGACACGTCCGGGATCATGCCCAGGCGCTCCATCTCCTCCACGAACTCCTTTCCTTTCGCGGTGAGGCCCCCTGTCACGTTGGGGGTGTGCATGCAGGCATTGCAGGCAGCCTGGGCAGCCTGGCGCTCCCGCTCCCACGCCGGCGTATCCGGATCGCATTTCTGCCAGCTCTCCACGGCCTCGTCCAGCTTCCGGCGCAGTCCGGGATCGAAATTGGGCTGACCGATTTCATTGGGGAAATTCCAGGTAAGCGTAATCATCCGGACCCCCATCCGGTAAAGCTCCCGCAGCTTCTCTATCTCGCCCCCGCAGACGCCGCCCTCCTCCACCGTGAGCAGAGAGGACAGCCGGCCGGCGGCCTCGTTTTGGGCAATGTCGCCGAACCGCAGTACCGGGGCCAGAATGTCCTGATTGCGCTCCAGTTCCTCCTTATAATACCCGTACATGGCGCACACCTGCTCCCAGGGATCGTCGCAGCGGTTCAGCGGAATGAACATGGCAAAATTCTGCAGCAGATAATGGCTCTCCTTTAACCGCAGCAGGTCAATATGGCCGCTGTTCTCCCTCAGGGACCCCGCTTTTCCCTCTCCTCTTAAGCGAAACAGCGCTCCTACGGTATCACAGTGCATGTCAATTACTTTCATCCTCATACCCCCTTGCGCGCCTCGGCGCGCATGTCAAATATCAATCTTCGGCTCCGAATCCCATTGCAGCCCGGTCTTGGACCGGGCTGCAATGCATTTATCTCATGTCTATTTGTTTATCTTCCTCTCACCGCAAAGTCCACTCCCGTATCGCTGGGCCTGTCGTCATCGAACACATAATCCTTACCGGGCAGCACCGCATTCAGGATAATACCCGTCAACGCGCCCACGGCGATACCGGAGAACCGGATGGACAGACCGCTGACATCAAAGCCCACGGAGCCGGCCGCGCTGTAATTGATGCCGATGGACAGCACCAAAATCAATGCCGCGATGATGACATTGCGCGTCTTGGCGAAATCCACCTGAGTCTCTACGATATTGCGCACTCCCACGGCCGATATCATACCATACAGCACCAGAGACACGCCGCCGCAGGTAGCGGTGGGCATGCAGCCGATGACGGCCGCGAACTTCGG
>ERZ808051.1141-NODE-1141-length-19911-cov-3.733185_pt1 | contig 19911 bp, 18 predicted proteins | sample MGYA00380199_ERZ808051 | MGnify/ENA primary metagenome ERZ808051 (study PRJEB31490, sample SAMN06133391) | mouse gut metagenome | isolation source: J11 | host: mice | place: China: Chengdu | collected 2015-05 ...
ACGGTGCAGGGCGACTGGAAATTTGATGAGAAGTATTGGCCGGACCCTAAGGCGATGGTGGATGAGCTGCATTCTATTCCTCAGAAAGTACCTGCTCATCGCTTTCCTTTACATCCTGTTCCGCACTTTCCTGCGCAGTTTTTCCCTCAACTTCTTCCTGCGTTTTCGCGCTTTCCCCTTCCATGTCACCGTCCGTTGGTGCACCCTTTAAAGGCTCCTTTTCCTCTATATTATCCGCCACGTCATCATCACCTTTCTATTATAAGTTCCGCATCCACCCTTCCAGTACCCTTTCCCCAGAAGGAATTTTTCTCCGCTTCGCTCCTATAAATTCCTTCTGGCACTGTCCGGGTGGATGCTGTTCTTTGTCTTTCTAAGTTCCGCATCCACCCTTCCAGTACTCCTCTCTGCACTGTTTGGGCAGTTACTGTCCTGTTTCTGCTCTAAGTCCTGATCCACCCTCCTACTTCTTAAATATCCCGTCAAGCTGGTTCATAAGGCTCTGTAGGGAAGCCACCACTTTTTCGTAGTCCATGCGCTTAGGACCGATAATACCGACTTTTCCGTAAACTCCCTCCTCAATGCGGTATGTTGCTGTTACCACGGCACAATCCTTCATGGATTCCAGCGATGTTTCCTCTCCGATATAAACCTGTATTCCGTGCTGTTCTCCCGTTTCTGCCGGAAGCCCTGCAATCAGTTCACCAAGCTGCTGCTTCTCTTCGAGCGCGGACAAAAGGTTGGTTGCCTTCTGCGTATCGTTAAGCTCCGGATATTTCAAAATATTCGTCGCACCGCTCGTGAAAATCTCAACATCGTCCTCCTCGCCGACCGCCTGTGAAATCGCATCCAGGATATCGCTGACAACCATACTGTACTCCTCAGCCTGCTCCTTCATCTTTATAATCAGCGGCAGGTTGATTTCCATAAGGTTTAGCCCTTGCAGGCAGGTATTAAGCAGGATATTCAGCTTTAGCACTACCTCCTTGCCCAAAGGCTCCCGCAGGGGGATAATCCTGTTCTTGATAATATTGCCCTCAAGGACAATCACGGCGAGAAGCTGTGCTTCATCCACCTCGGAAAGCTGTATAAGTTTCACTTTCTTGCTGCGGTACTGCGGTCCGGTAATCATCGTCGTATAATTTGTATTTGCCGCCAGGACTTTAGCCGCCTGCTTTAACAGCGTTTCCAGCTTATCCGCCTTCTCAAGCAGCATCTCCTTCATGCTCTCGACTTCCTTCTCCTTCTCGCACAGCATCGCGTCCACATAGAGTCTGTAACCCTTATCCGACGGAATCCGCCCCGCAGAGGTATGCGGCTGTACAATGTAGCCCATCTCCTCCAAATCCGCCATCTCATTGCGGATGGTAGCGGAGCTTAAATTCAAGTCCGTGTACCTGGAAATGGTTCTTGAACCAACCGGCTCGCCGGTCTCAAGATAATTAGAGATAATTGCTTTTAGTATTTTCAATTTTCTTTCATCTAATTCCATCCAAACACCAGCCTTTTTGGTCATCTGCTCTTTCCGGATTGTTAGCACTCGTTTCGTTGGAGTGCTAACATCTATACATAAAATATCACTTACTCCCGCGTTTGTCAACACTTATTTCTAAATTTTTCATAAAATCTGGCGGCTGTCCATTCAGTGGGCAGCCGCCAAATTTTTACAAAAGTTCAACTTGTAACATAAACTGCATATACTCCCCAACCGGAGCCATACTGTAGGAGATGGTGGTTTTTTTACCTGGGTTGGCCTTTGCCAGCGCATTTACAATGCGCTGAAGCATGGAATTAAAATCGGCAGTATCCCCGGTATAAAGGACTGTGAGTTCCGACCTTCCGGGCTCTGCCCTCTCAACAACAAGATCAATCAGTTCTTCCTCCGTCCGCGCAAAAAGCCCCTCCTTTTTAGCGTCCTCCTCAAGCTTGTCCTTTATAAAATCCCCATATTTGCCACCGGGAGCCGCAGGATAATCTGACCGCTTCCAGGTATGTTCTTTTGCCATCACATCATCCGTCACCATAAAATATTCATAGTGCACCTTCCCCGGCATATCCTTCCCGTCCAAAAGCGGGTCGTCCCAGGTCACATCCATATGGTACCAGTCCCCGTCAAGGCAAAGCAAATTCCAAACATGGGAAATTCCACCGCCCGTCCCGTAAACAAGCTTGTTTTCTATACCCAGCGCATCGAGGAAAAGTTTCATGGTTTCCGCATAGCCCTGGCAGACCGCCGTGCCGTCAAACAGAGTATCCTCGATGGAATACCTGGTATAAGTCGTATCATAGGCAGTGTTTAGCACAATATAATCATGCAGTGCCGCAATCATTTCCATATCCGTCATCCCGTCGGATATAACTGTGGCAAATATCGAATGTGCTTTTTTTGCCAGCTTTTCCTCCTGCTTGTCAAGCCCTTCATAAGTGCCATACCTGACCGCAGCCGGGAGCGAATTGACCACTTTTACTTTCTGCTCCCATATATAATCTGCAATCTTTACAGTAATCTGTGCCGTTCCCGGCTTCCTCGCAGTAAGCTTTCCCTTACCATCCACAGAAAGCACCTCGGGAGCACTGCTTTTGAAGGAAATATTTTTATAAGTCTTCCCATTTAAGTCAACAGCACCCTCCTGGCCGGGCACAAGGTCGGGAATGGAAATAGACGGGCGGGACACCGTAACCTTGCAGGAAAGACGCATCCCGCCAACCGTTGCCGTAACGGTTGCATTCCCCGGTTTTAAAAACGTCATTTTCCCCTTAGAAGAAACCTTTACGGTACCCGCATCCGAACTGCGGTAGGAAACTTTCCGCCCGGTTCCCGAAACCGAAAGCTGGTATGTATTCCCAACTCTTGCAGTCAGCTTTGTTTTATTTAGTTTTGGTGCCTCCACGGTCACCGCACACTGAAATTTCGTCCCGTCAACCGTGGCATAAACTATGGTTTCCCCCGCCGAAACCCCTGTGACCATGCCATCATCCGATACTGTCGCAATCTTTTTATTCTCCGCTTCCCATACCACGGACTTATAGTCCCCGCGCACCTGCAAGGAAAAAGTTTCCCCTTTGCTGATCGTAATTTTCGTTTTGCTCAACGAATTCGAAGCCGCACATACCGATACTGCATCCTGCGGGACAAACAAAAATCCTCTCACCGTCCCAAGCGAAAGCAACCCCGCAAGCGCAACCACCATAATCCCTTTTATCCTTCTCATCCCATACCTCACTCATCCAGCAAAAAATCGCAAAAAACAGAGTTGCTCACATCAATCCCCCGGTCGGTCAAAGATACCCTGCCCCCCTCCACTTTAAGCAGCCCCAGGGAAACATGCTTTTTTATCACTTCCCCGTACACATCAAAAAGTCCCACACCGAACTGGCGCAAAAACTCATCCTCCGACACGCCGCACGTCATACGCAGACCAAGAAACATAAACTCTTCCATTCCATCCTTTATGGAAAGGCGGGTACATTCCCCAAAGACCTGCTCCCCCCGCTCTGTCAGGTGCAGATAACGCGAAAGGTTCCTCTCGTTACAATAGCGGCAACCATCAAAAAAAGATGCCGCGCCAAGCCCGAATCCAAGATAACTTGTCCTGTCCCAGTAGCAGATATTATGCCTGCATTCCATACCTTCCTTAGCATAATTTGAAATCTCATAGCGGTGATAACCCGCTGCCAAAAGAATTTCCTTTGTGCACACGTACATCTCCCGCTCATCTTCCTCATCTGGAAGGCATTTTTCGCACTCTCCCTTATGTTTTTCCCCCGCCTTTCTGCCATAACACTCATAAAATGGGGTTCCCTCCTCAAGAATCAGGCTGTATGCCGAGATATGCTCCGGCTTAACCCCCACCACCGCCTTCAATGTCTTCTTATAAGTAGACACTGTCTGCCCCGGAAGCGCCGCCATAATATCGACATTAATATTGGAAAAACCCTCTTCCCTTGCCATCCTGTAACTAAGCAGGAAATCCTCAAAGGTATGAATCCTGCCCAAAGTAGCAAGCTCAAGATTATCCGCCGATTGCAAACCGATACTAAGGCGGTTGATTAGGGCTTTCCGGTATCCAGAAAGCTTTTCCCTGGTTAAAGTTCCCGGATTGCATTCCACTGTAATCTCCGCATCCGCAGAAAAAACCAGCTTTTCGCGCAGTACTTTGAGAATCCCCGAAAGTTCCCCCGCCGAAAGAAGCGACGGTGTACCGCCCCCAAAAAAGACCGAGCAGACATTATATCCGGACAATACCTCTTCATTTCTTTTTACAAACCCGGAAATCTCCTGTTTCAATGCCCTGACATATGCCTGCCTCACCTGCTCTGATGCGGGCGCTGACAAAAAATCACAGTACCCGCATTTCTTAATACAGAAAGGAATATGCACATAGACAGCAAGCTTCTTTTGCCCTTTTTCCATCCCCCCACCCCTGCTTACAGGCTGTACAAAGCCCATATCATCAATCCTCATCCAATTTTAAGACGCTCATAAATGCTTTCTGCGGAATCTCCACATTCCCGACCTGGCGCATACGCTTCTTTCCTTCCTTCTGTTTCTCAAGAAGCTTTTTCTTGCGGGTGATATCGCCGCCGTAACATTTTGCAAGCACATCCTTTCGCATGGCTTTTACCGTTTCCCTGGCAATTACCTTGCTTCCGATCGCCGCCTGGATCGGAATCTCAAAGAGCTGGCGCGGGATCTCCGCCTTTAATTTCTCACACATCCTGCGCCCGCGCTCATATGCGGTTGCCTCCGGCACAATAAAGGAGAGCGCATCGACCTCTTCCTTATTAATCAGGATATCAAGCTTTACAAGTTCCGCCCGCTCGTACCCCTTTAGTTCATAATCAAAGGAAGCATATCCTTTTGAGCGCGATTTGAGCGCATCAAAAAAATCGTAGATAATCTCGTTTAACGGCAGCTCGTACTTTAACAGCGCGCGCGTCGTTTCCATATATTCCATCCCGAGATAATTCCCGCGCCGCTCCTGGCAGAGTTTCATAATTGCCCCGACAAACTCCGTTGTCACCATAATCTCGGCACTGACAATCGGCTCCTCCATATAATCCACTTCCGACGGATCCGGCAGGTTTGACGGGTTTGTAATATCCACGACCTCCCCGTCCGTCTTATAAATCTTGTAGATTACGCTTGGTGCCGTTGTAACCAGATCAAGATTATATTCCCTCTCGAGGCGCTCCTGTATTATTTCGAGATGCAAAAGCCCCAAAAAACCACAGCGGAACCCAAAACCTAATGCCACGGAATTCTCCGGCTCAAACCCTAGCGCCGCGTCATTTAGCTGGAGTTTTTCCAGGGCATCCCGCAGGTCAGGATATTTCGCGCCATCTGCGGGGTACATGCCGCAGTAAACCATGGAATTGACCTTCTTGTATCCCGGAAGCGGCTCGCTGCAAGGCTTCTGTGCATTCGTGACCGTATCCCCGACACGGGTATCCTTTACATTTTTTAAGCTTGCCGTCAGGTAGCCGACCATCCCCGCCGACAATTTTTCACACGGCAGAAACTGCCCCGGAGAGAAAGTCCCAAGTTCCACAACTTCCGCCGTCGCCCCGGTGGCCATCATCTTGATCGGGGTTCCCTTTTCCACACTTCCCTCCATAATACGGCAGAATATAATCACACCCTTGTACGGGTCATACACCGAATCAAAGATCAGCGCTTGAAGCGGATTGTCTGGATTCCCGCCGGGTGAAGGAATTTTTTGTACCACGGCTTCGAGCACATCCTCAATATTGAGTCCGGTCTTGGCGGAAATCAGCGGGGCATCCTGTGCCGGAAGCCCGATCACATCCTCAATTTCCGCTTTCACACGCTCCGGGTCGGCGCTTGGCAGGTCAATCTTATTAATGACCGGGACAATATCGAGATTGTGGTCAAGTGCCAGGTAGACATTTGCAAGCGTTTGTGCCTCAATGCCCTGCGCCGCATCCACGACAAGCAGCGCACCCTCGCAGGCCGCAAGGGAGCGCGATACCTCATAATTAAAATCCACATGCCCCGGTGTATCAATCAGGTTGAAAATATACTCTTCCCCATCCTTCGCCTTATATACCGTGCGCACGGTCTGCGCCTTGATTGTGATGCCGCGCTCCCTCTCAAGTTCCATATTGTCAAGCACCTGCGCCTGCATCTCCCTGCTGGTCAAAAGCCCCGTCTTTTCAATAATGCGGTCTGCCAGCGTTGACTTGCCGTGGTCTATATGTGCGATAATACAAAAATTTCTTATCTTCTTCTGATCCATCTCGTACTTCCCCATTTCTGCGGATTTATCCCAACCAAAACCCGCCTCTTTATTCCCGGAATAAGAAAACATCCACTAATTTCCGGTCACGGTAATTGTAACATAAAATAAGCACTTTGTAAATTTTTTTCTTCGCTCCCTTTCTACTGCCCGCGAAGCACTGTATCAAGAATCTGCGCGAGCGGCTCCATTGCATTGTAAGCCTCCTCCACTGTATTCTGGTCGGTTCCCAGCTCAATCAACATACATCTCTCCCTGAAATGCTGGTTATAGCGATAATTTTTCAGATAAATCCGAAACATTAAGTCCGGGTAGAGCACCCTCCCCACCAGGTTGGTCTGAAGGCTGAACGCAAGGTTTCCGGAAAGGTTTTTGTTTTCCAGATAGTCAATGGGTCCCGATGCATTGCGGCAAAGCCCGTTAAACAGCATTACCTGCGCTGTTTTTTTCCCGTTCACTGTCGCCACACGCTTCGCTCCCCCATCCCGGTGCAAATCAATCACAACCTGCACTTCCGGATGCTCCTCCAAAAACGCCTCAATCTGCGGTCTTGCCGTGCTGTACGCCTGGTTGCGGTTATCCTTGCCATCCTTCCTGTCGTAAGCTGTCATATCATGGTAGACCGTATAGCCATAGCCGCGCAGATATTCTGCCAGTGCCTCCCCAGGACCCCTGACCGTATCCATCACCTCCCCGCTTTTACTGTCCGCATAACCTTCCGAGGCATGTGTATGGTAGATTAGAATCTGGTATCCCCCTTCCGATACCGGGTCAATGGTGAGATCTTTTGAAAGCAGTGACTCCCCATCAAAAAGCTCCGGCAGCGTACTTGTAACGGAATCCACTATGTAATAAGTAGAGATTAAATAATTGGGATCTATAAGTTTTGACATACTGAAATTATTTTCAATTAACATTCTTGCAGCAAGTGCCCCCTTAGCGGGTATATCCTCCTCAATCAACGGAGGTACCGTGGCGGGAACCACCTCTCCCTTTGCGTAGGATATAGGAAGATAGTCCCCATATGCGGCATTCTCCATCATAACGCTCTCAAGCAGACCTTCCGCCACAGATATGGAAAATTCCTCATCCGTATTTTTATCCCCTTTCTCCTGCCAGTCCATGCCCCCCGCTACATTCTCTTTGAGAAAATCTCCTGCCTCCTCTTTCCCATCCCCCTCCTCTTTTATTGTATCGCCCTTTTCCATTTCCCCGCCAATATTTTCTGTCCCGTCACAGGAATTATCCTCCCATTCTTCCCCCGATATTATATTTCCTTTATCCCCATCCTCCTGTGCAATCACATAGCGGCTGTGACACAGGATATGTTCTGAAATAAACCGGAAAGGTCCCCTGTCTTCCTCGTGGTATTTAAGATAGGAGAACACTGTCCTGTCATTTAACAAAAGTCTTTCCCCGATCTGCCTTGCAAGTGGGGCATCCTGCGGTATGAGGCGCTGCCACAGGGAGCGCGCCAGCCCGCCAAGAGCGCGCAGCCCAAAAATAAGAACTACTGTGCCACAGACAAGGACAAATATTTTTTTCCATTTTTCCTTCTGCCTCCGCCTCATATCCTTCCCCCATTTCAAATATCAAAAAAACAGTAATTGATTGCCTCAGAGATTGTCCGGCTTATCTGATGGATTTCCTCATCAATCGATTTCGGCGTAACAAACATGGTATTTACCTTGCGCATTCCCTCAACACCTGTCAAAAAAAGACCGATCTCCTTCCGGTTATAACCCTGTTCCTTTAAAAGCCCTTCCATCGAATCGCGCACAATGGTAACCGCATCCACCACGGTTGGCACACCGATGGCAACAACCGGACAGCCAATACTTTCTTCATTTAACGACTGCCTGTTGTTTCCAATCCCCGCTCCCGGGCAGATACCCGTATCCGTCAATTGCACCGTTGTGTTCAGGCGCTCCACACTCCTTGCCGCAAGCGCGTCAACCACCAGCACCAAATCCGGCTTTATGCGCTTTACAATTCCCTGTATAATCTCCGCCGCCTCCATCCCGGTCTGTCCCATCACCCCCGGCGCTACGGCGCTCAAAGCGACTTCCTCCCCGTCTTTGTTCTTTTCCAGGTGCTTGTTCAAAAAGCCCTCCCCGTATTCCATTAAAAGATGGCGGGTTACGAAAAGCTGGTCGGTCACAAGGGGTCCTAACGAGTCCGGTGTCACCTCCCGGTTGCCAAGCCCGGTTACAAGAACCTGACACTGCCCTTTATCTCCCCGCTTAATCCTGTCCCCGCACAAGAGCCCAAGCTGCCTGCCCACCTCCTCGCTCACCTTCCTGCGCCCGTCCTCCCCACCGGAAAATAATTCCGCCGCCTCCACTGTAATATATGTTCCAACCGGTTTTTTCATCACCTCTGCCCCGTGCTCATTAAGTATCTCCACCCTGGTCACGCGCATCCTGCCGTCCTCACAGAAATCTTCTTTCAGTACCACTCCCTTGACTTCAACATCGTCCTCCGTAAACCTCTCCTGCACCTCAAGTGCGAGATCCGTCCGAATTTCCCCTTCCATAAGTATGCCCTTCCTCTCTTTTTTATTCCTTTCTTATTTTTTGTTATTTTCCATAAATTTATGCAATTTTTCTCTTGACATCCGACAGGAAATGATTTATGATTCAATCGTATGTTTTCCGGGAAACGTCCGTGTCCGGATTCCCCGAAAACTTTCATGCGAAAAAACAATATCGTTTGGAGGTGTACAAATTGGCAAATATTAAATCCGCTAAGAAAAGAATCTTAGTTATCGAAACCAAGACCTTGAGAAATAAGATGGTAAAATCCAAAGTAAAAACCCTGACAAAGAAGGTTGAGGCTGCTGTTGCCGCTGCGGACAAGAACGCTGCTGCCACCGCGTTAAAGAACGCTGTCGTAGCGATCGACAAGGCTGCTGCAAAGGGTATCTTCCACAAGAATACCGCAGCAAGGAAAGTTTCCAGATTATCGAAAGCCGTAAACAAAATGGCGTAGTGATACGCACAAAAAATCCCGCAGGACTAACCCACCCGCGGGATTTTTTTATATTTGTCAAAGGAATTTCAATTGACGGGTTAAAGCTATTCAGTTAAAGGAGAGCAGCCTGCCCACCTCTCGCAGTTTTTTCATATCGCCCTGGTCGCCTCTTTAAGCCATGCTGCCTCATCATCACTAAGATGTGGTGCGATATTTTCATAGACTTTGCTGTGGTATGTGTTTAACAACTCCCTTTCCCTCTCGGACATTTTTTCCGGCAGCACCGCTTCAAGGTCAATCGGAACCATGGTCAGCGTTTCAAATTCCATAAACTGCCCGTACTCCGTCTTTTCCGCTTTCTTGCAGACAATCAGGTTCTCCGTGCGTATCCCAAATTTCCCCTCAAAATACAGTCCCGGCTCATCCGAAACCACCATGCCTTCGACAAGTTCTGTGTATGTTGTCCGCTCCTGTTCCCTCACCCTCCAGTGGAAACTGACCGGTCCTTCATGCACATTCAAGAAGCATCCGACCCCATGCCCCGTGCCGTGGTTGTAGTCAAGCCCCTGCTCCCACATTGGGAAACGTGCCAGATAGTCCAGGTTCGCGCCGCATATGCCGGACTTGAATTTTGCCCCGGCAAGATTTAAATTCCCGCGAAGCACCAGCGTGAATGCCTCCTTCTCCTCCTGCGTAAGCGCCCCCAAAGCGACCGTCCTTGTGCTATCGGTCGTTCCTTCAAGGTACTGCCCACCGGTATCCATCAGCACAAGCCCGCTCGGTTTCAATTCCACATTGCTCTCCTCCGTCGCAGAATAGTGGATGATTGCCCCATGCTCCGCATATCCCACAATCGGCTCGAAACTCGGTCCCATATAATGTTCCTGCTGCCTGCGGAACTCCTCAAATTTGTCCGCCACCGAAAGCTCCGTCATCTGAGTCTTTCCAATATTTTTCTTCAGCCAGTAAATCAGCTTTGTGACCGCCACGCCGTCCCGTATATGAACCATGCGCTCATTATCAACTTCGGTTTTGTTCTTGATACATTTTGGCAGCAGGGTAAAATTATCCCCGGTCAGAAGTTTAACACCCTCACCCCGGTTCATCATCACTGCATAATTCGTCTTTTTCTCATCAACATAGAGCGACTTCCCGTCCGGTATCTGCTTTACAAAATCATATACCGCATTGTACGGCGCAAATGCCACACCGTCCGCTGCAAGCGCCTGGCGCACCTGGTCTTTAAGTGTCTGCTCATTGATAAAGAGTATGGCGGAGTCCATGGTCATAACCAGGTACGAAAGCACCACCGGGTTGCACGCCACATCCCCCCCGCGGATATTTAAGAGCCAGGCAATATCATCGAGCGAAGATAATACAAAATAATCTGCCTTCTTCCCCTCCATTGCCGCGCGGACATCGGAGAGCTTCTCGGCGCGGGATTTGCCCGTGCAGGAAAGATCAAGCAGCATAACCGGTTCCGCAGCAAGCGCCGGGCGGTTCTCCCAGATTTCCCCCACCAAATCCATATCGTAAACCAGGGTGATTTTCTTTTCCTTCTTCTCAAAAACCCTGTTCAGATTCTGCGCCGTCTTAAAATTAACTGCCCTGCCGTCAAAACCGAGCTTTGCCCCATCTGCCAGTTTATCTGCCAAAAATTCCGAAAGCTTAGGGACACCCTCCTCCTGCATCTTAAATAATGTGATACCCGTATTTTTAAGTTCCTGCTCCGCCTGCAAGAAATACCGACCGTCCGTCCAGAGTCCCGCCATGTCCTTCATAACCACAAGGCTCCCCGCAGAGCCGGTAAACCCGGACATATACTTCCGGCACTTAAAAAAATCGCCGACGTACTCAGAACCATGGAAGTCCTGTGTCAGTATCAAATAGGCATCAATCCCCTCGCGCTCCATAACGGCACGCAATTTTTCAAGCCGCTCCTTAATCATCTTTTTTCCCCTTCCTTATTTCATCCGATATTCCAGACATTCATAAACCACGACGCAGCCTTCCACAATCTCCTCCGGCAAAAGCGCCCTCGCCACCAACTTCAACTCGCTATCGGGCTCATCCACGCGCTTCAGATTCGCATAATCTCCGTCGATTGTTACAACAACATACTCATAACTTTCCATATTTCCTGCCTCTTTTTAATCCGCCATCCACAAGCGCCACACACAAAACCATACCAAACGGCAAAAGCCGGCACCCACAAAATATGCAGGATACCGGCAAGATCTGCCGTTATTACTCTAATGGTTTCCCGGTCAGGAGTTCATAGCCCTGTAAATATTTTCCAATTGTCTTTTCCAGTACATCCTGCGGCAATGTCCAGTTATTGTCCGGGTTTGCCTTGAGCCAGTCGCGCGCGAACTGTTTGTCAAAAGATGGCTGCCCATGTCCCGGCTCATACCCTTCTACCGGCCAGAAACGCGAACTGTCAGGGGTCAACATCTCATCGGCAAGTACAATGTTCCCCTCCTCATCAAGCCCGAATTCAAATTTCGTATCCGCAATGATTATACCGCGGGCAAGTGCATACTCTGCACATTTTTTATAGAGCATAAGTGTATAATCACGCAGTTTTTCCGCATACTCCCTTCCCTTGCCTGGAAAGCGCGCTTCTAAATATTCGACACTCTGTTCAAATGAAATATTTTCGTCATGTTCACCGATTTCTGCTTTTGTGGACGGCGTATAAATCGGTTCCGGGAGTTTGTCGGATTCTTTTAACCCCTCTGGCAGACGGATGCCGCAAACGGTTCCATTTTCCTTATAACTCGCCCAACCACTTCCCGTTATATAGCCGCGCACTATGCACTCCACCGGAAATATTTTTAATTTCCTGCAAAGCATGCTGTTCCCGTCAAACTCCTCCTTGCGGAAAAATTCCGGCATATCATTTACATCAACTGAAATCATATGGTTTGGCAGGATATCCTTCGTCATCTCAAACCAGAACTTAGACAACTGTGTCAGCACGGTTCCCTTCTTTTCTATCTTGTTGCTTAAGATTACATCAAAACAACTGATGCGGTCGGTTGCCACAATCACCAAGTTCTCCCCGATATCATAAATCTCCCGCACTTTTCCCTCTTTAACCGGTTTAAATTCCTGCATATCGCTCCTCTTTTCTGCGCTGTATTATATTATATTTTCGTTCCGGTATCTCCCCCACAGGGCAGCGCGCCCTCTGCGGACTTTCCGTGCAAAACTGCGCCATCCATCCGGCAAAGACATTATTCTTGCAACCTGCCACGCCTTTTTATGATTTCCGGCCACTTTTTGTCCGTTTCTTACAGTTTATTACATATTTTCTAAAAAATCAAGAGGTGGGATAGATTTTCTCCTGGGGCAAAAGCCCGTTTATATCAATCCCCATCTTCCTCTTCCCATCCAATTCTTTTACATAACCCGTTATATCGGAAATCCCCCGAATCCATCCGTCCACATATTTTCTTACTGCGTCCCCGCGAAGACCAAGCTGGATCGAACGGTAATTTAAAGGATTGCCATAGATATCCCGCTCCGGGTCCCACTGGCATCGGAGAGCGGAGTTTTTAACCTGCTCTTCCCACTGGCTGCGGCTTATACCAAGCATTTCACTGTACGATGACGGGACGGCATTTTCAACGATATAATCAAACGCTTCCCGTTCAAGCTCAATTGCAAGGACATATTCCTGATTTTCCTTTGTAGCCCAGCCACAACGGTACATCATCCACAAAAATGACGGCTTAATCCATGTCATCCGACCCATCTTAAAATTTTCCCCGAAGGTGCCTTTTTTAACTGCTTCCTCCGCAATATTTCTGCCATATGCCTGATAGACCCTGACAGTATCTTTTGTATACACTGCCCTGATTTGTCTTTCTCCCGCTTCCATCCTATTGCTCTTCCTCTGCAATCACCGGCTCAAGGATTTTTATCATCTCGTCCACATGCTCTTTTCCTATTACAAGCGGCGGCACAAACCGGATAATCCGCTCTCCTGCCGAGAAGGTTATAAGACCGGCACCCATCGCTTTTTTAATGATTTCTTTTACCGGGCGGTCAAATTCAAGCCCCTGCATCATCCCTCTTCCCCGGCGCTCCTTGATACAGGCGTATTTTTCTGCCAGTACATCGAGCTGCTTTTCCAGATAAGCCGATACTTCACGCACATTTTCAAGTACCTGCTGCTTTTCAAAGAGTTCAAAAACCTTTGAGATGGCTGCCGCCGCAAACGGGTTGCCGCCGTAGGTGCTCCCGTGATCTCCTGGCACCAGCGCAGCCGCATACTCTTCTTTTGCCACAAATGCGCCGACCGGAACACCGCATCCAAGCGCTTTGGCAAGCGTTACCACATCCGGCTTTATTTTGTACTGCTCATACGCCATCATTGTCCCGGTACGTCCCATGCCACACTGGATTTCATCGAGAATTAACAAGATCCCCTCCCTGTCACACAGGGCGCGCACTTTCTGCAAAAATTCATGTTCTGCCGGGTAAAGCCCTCCTTCTCCCTGCACGGTTTCCATTATAATAGCACAGGTTTTCTTTGTGACTTTCGCTGCGACATCTTCATAGTTGTTATAGTCCGCAAATACAATGCCCCCAAGTGTCCCGAATGGTTCACGGTATTTCGGTGTCCCGGTAACGGACAGTGCACCCATGCTCCTCCCATGAAATGAATGGTTCATCGCGATTATCTCGCCGTCCGCCTTCCCGCATTTATTATAATATACTTTCCTTACCAGCTTGATTGCCCCCTCAACCGCCTCCGTTCCGCTATTTGTCAGGAACACGCGGTCAAGTCCCGTCATCTTTGTGATTTTTTCACAGGCTTCTGCCGCCGGGACATTGTAAAAGTAATTGGATGTATGGAGGAGTTTGTCCACCTGCGCTTTGAGCGCATTATTATATTCCTGGTTGTTATAGCCGAGGGCAAAAACTGCAATGCCAGCTCCAAAGTCCAGGTATTTTTTTTGATCCCGGTCATAAAGATATACACCATCCCCGCGTTCCAACACGATCGGATAACGCCCATAGGTGTGCATCAGCACCCGATCCGCCGACTCTATCCACTGTTTTGAATCCATTCTGCCTCCTGATTTATTAGTCCTTAAAAATCCCCGATGGAGCCTGGGATTTTGCTGTTTTTAGTTGCACAGATTACCTTCAACCGGGTTTAGTTTACATTCGTGCCCGCTTCGTTATCGTAAAGAATTGATTCGTCATTGATAATTGCCGTCCCGATTCCCTTGTTGGTAAAGAATTCGAGAAGCAGACAATGCTCCAGCCTGCCGTCCAAAATATGCACGCGGGAAACTCCATTCCTGACTGCGTCAATACAGTTTTTAAGTTTTGGCAGCATTCCCCCGCCAATAAATCCTTCCCCGATCAGCTTATCTGCCGCCGGAAGGGTTAATACTGAGATTAATGAAGATTTGTCCGCCGGATCGCGGTACACTCCTTCTATATCCGTGAGGAATGCCAGTTTTTCCGCACCGACCGCGCACGCAATTGCACAGGCAGCATCATCCGCATTGATATTGTAAGCATGGGAGTCTTCCCCTCCAAGCCCGATCGGTGCAATTACCGGGATATAGTCATTTTTAATCAGTGTGTCAATTAAATCGGTGTTTACTTTTGTTACATTGCCAACATAGCCGATATCCTGCCCACCCGCCATCTTTTTTTCCACTACCAGGGTTTTTCCGTCCTTGCCACATATCCCGGCGGCTTTTACACCGAGTTTTTCCAACATCTGCACCAGATTTTTATTTACTTTGCCAAGCACCATTTCTGCGACTTCCATTGTCACTTCATCCGTTACACGCAACCCTTCGATAAACCTGGCTTCATGCCCCAAAAGCCCGACCCATTTTGTGATTTCCTTGCCTCCGCCGTGCACGATGATCGGCTGCATTCCCACGAGCTTTAACAGCGCCACATCCTTGATTACACTCATCTGAAGTTCAGGGTCAAGCATTGCGCTCCCGCCATATTTTACGATAACTTTCTTATTGTTAAATTTCTGAATATACGGAAGTGCCTCAATAAGGGTTTCCGCCTTGGCTATTGTCCGCTCCATATCTTTTTCCATGTTTTTCTCTCCTATTTTAAGTTCCGCAGAATCTCCTCCAGCACCCATTATCCACGAATCAATATTCCCTCCGCTTTGCTCTTTGTATATTGATTCTGGCGCTGTCAGGGATTCTGCTGTTTTTTTAGTTCCGCAGCATCCCTTCCAGCACCCATTATCCACGAATCAATATTCCCTCCGCTCTGCTCCTTGTATATTGATTCTGGCGCTGTCAGGGATTCTGCTGTTTTTTTAGTTCCACAGAATCTCCTTCAGCACTCCTCTTTAGGAGCGGTAGTCTGCATTTATTTTTACATAGTCATATGTTAAATCGCAGCCCCATGCGGTTGCTGATGCTTCACCCTGCTTTATGTCCGCGATTGCTGTGACTTCTTTTGCGGAAAAAATCTTTGCTGCAAGTTCCTCGGAATAATCGGTTGCCATCCCGTTTGCCACAAGCTGCAATTTTCCCAGTTCCGATTCAATATACAGTTCCACTTTATCCGCATCAAACGACGCTCCGGAATACCCCATTGCGCAGAGCACCCTGCCCCAGTTTGCATCATTGCCATATACCATCGCCTTTACAAGGCTCGAACATGCAACCGACTTGGCAAGTGTTACTGCCTGTTGTTTGTCCTTTGCATGAATAATTTTGACTTCAAATAGTTTTGTTGCTCCCTCTCCATCCCCCGCCATACTTTTTGCCAAAAATTCGTTTACAATTCGGAGCGCTTTCTTAAATTCCTCATAATCCAGGTTTTTCTCCCTGATCTCCTCATTTCCCGCAAGTCCGTTAGCAAAGAGCAGCACAGTGTCATTTGTTGAAGTGTCGCCATCCACCGAGATCATATTGTAGGTGTCTTTTATATCTTCGGAAAGTGCTTCCTGTAAAAGTTCCTTGCTGATTGCAAGGTCTGTGGTTAAGAATGCAAGCATGGTGCACATATTAGGATGAATCATGCCCGAACCTTTGCACATGCCTCCGAGTGTTACCTTTTTATCTCCGATAGTAAAGGTTACCGCTATCTCCTTATTTATCGTGTCCGTTGTCATAATTGCTTTTGATGCCGCCGTCCCCGCTTCCACAGTTTCCGATAGCTGCGGCACCATCGCTTTTGTTCCGGCTACAATGCGCTCAATTGGGAGCTGTTTACCGATAACCCCCGTCGATGCCACAAAAACAGCATCCTTTTGGATGCCAAGGCACTCCCCCGCTGTTTTTGCTGTTTCCTCGCAGTAGGACAGACCCTCCGCCCCGGTGCAGGCGTTTGCAATCCCCGCATTGACAACAACAGCCTGGGCAAATTCTGATTTTTCTACTATGTTCCGATCCCAGAGGACTGGAGCTGCTTTTACAATATTGCTCGTGAAGGTTCCCGCGCATTTACATGGTGCTTTGCTGTAAACCATTGCCATATCGACCCGGTTCTGATATTTGATTCCCGCCGCGGTACACGCAGCAAGGAATCCCTGTGCTGCTGTTACGCCACCTGTGATAATTTCCATTTTTTTCCTCCATTTTATTAGTTCCGCATCCGCCCTCCCAATTCCCTCCCCCTCAGAGTGCTTTTCCTCCGCTTCGCTGCGTAAAATCCCTCTGGGCATTGTCCGGGCTCCTGCTGTTTTATTAGTTCCGCATCCGCCCTCCCAATTCCCTTCTCCTTCAGAGTGCTTTTCCTCCGCTTCGCTGCGTAAAATCCCTCTAGGCATTGTCTGGGCTTTTGCTGTTTACTCGTTGAATTTTGTTATATTTGCTTCGTTTAGTGTAAAGTCATAATAATTCAGGTCGTCGCGGTATGTCCAGCCCACGCTTCGCCAGAAACGGTTTCCGACCTCGTTTGATTTAAATGCGATCAGGGATACTTTATTGATTCCCTCCGCTTTTAAAGCATGCATGGCAAAGGTCGCCATCTGTTTGCCGATCCCGCGCTGCCTTTTATCCTCCGCCACACAGACATGATAAAAGCAGCCCCGCCTCCCATCGTGCCCGCACAGGATTGCCCCAATCACCCGGCCATCCTCCACTGCCACCACGCTGGTAGCAGGATTTCGCTTTAAAAATTTTTCCACGCCCTCGCATGAATCATCCACGGTGCGGATACCAAAACCATGGATGCTCATCCAAAGCGCATATACCTGCGGGTAATCCTCGATTGTCATTACACGTACTTGCATATCTTCCCTCATTTTCCTGTTCATTTACATGACGATTACTCTTATTAAAACAGAATAATCCTGTTTTATTATCCCCAGCACCCAGCAATACTCCACATTTCCTATGGAGTTTAGGATAATACATAAACTTTATAAACCCCCATTCTCCCTACGGGAAAACCGGAACCAATTCAAGCCCCATTGCTTCCGGCAAACCGAACATCAGGTTCATATTCTGCACCGCCTGTCCCGCCGCACCTTTTACCAGATTGTCGGTCGCACCCATCATAATCACACGCCCTGTGCGCGGGTCGGTCTTAAAATTCACATCCACATAATTGCTGCCTTCCACAAAACGCGTTTCCGGACAGACACCACTATCAAGCACACGGACAAATTTCTCCGCCGTGTAATACTTCGTGTAGGCAGCACGGATTTCATTATCCGTCACGCCCCCACAAAGTGAAGCATAGGCTGTTACCAGAATCCCCCGGTTCATCGGGACAAGATGCGGCGTGAAATTAAGTACCAGAGGTCTTCCTGCCGCAAGACCAAGCTGCTCCTCAATCTCCGGCGTATGACGATGGCTTGCCACACCATATGCCTTTATATTTTCATTCACTTCACAATAAAGATTAGGTACTTTTGCTGAACGTCCCGCGCCGGATGTCCCCGACTTCGCGTCAATAATAATCGTATCAGGGTTGATTAACCCCTCCTTTACAAGCGGATAGATCGTCAAAATCGAGCAGGTCGTATAACACCCCGGATTTGCAAGCAGCCTTGCATTCTTGATCTGTTCCCTATTGACCTCGCAAAGCCCGTAAACCGCTTCCCCGATAAACTGAGGACTTGCATGCTTTATCCCATACCACTGTTCATAGACCGAAACATCCTTGATACGGAAATCTGCCGACAGGTCAATAATTTTCACCTTTGAAAGTATATCTTCATTTACCAGCGATGCGCACAGCCCCTGCGGAGTTGCCGTAAATATTACATCCGCCTTTTCGGAAAGTTCCTCCATATTGTCATCCATGCACTTCGCATCCACAATCTCAAACATATTCCCGAAAACTTCATAATATCTTTTGTCTATATAGCTTTTCGAGCCGTACCAGACAATTTCCGCCTCCGGATGCTGCAACAGAAGCCGTACCAGCTCCTGCCCCGCATAGCCGGTCGAACCAATAATCCCTGCTTTAACCATATTCCCTTCCTTTCTGCTGCCCGAAAACAAAATTCAAAATCCGCTCTGCTACAAAAATCCGGACAGCATTTCAGTCCTGTTTATCATTTTTTATAATTATACATCTACATTGTATATTATGCAAGTAAAATTTACATTTTCTATTCTTGCCATACCGAATATTAAAAAGGACACGGCGGATTTCAATATAAAATATACCCCGCTTAGAGAATCTCCGATATTTTTATACATCACTACGAATATTCATGCATTTTCCCTCAATTTTTTTAATTCCTGCACTATCGCGGACAGCGGAAGCCCGACCACATTATAATAATCTCCGTTAATTTCCCGGATATAAGCCGCCATCCTTCCCTGTATCGCATATGCGCCCGCCTTGTCCGCATATTCGCCACACGCTAAATATTGCTCGATCTCCGCTTCCTCCATCGGATAAAAAACAACCTCGGTACGAACGGCAAAATTTACAAAATCAGGGAGATCATCCAGCCTCTTACCCTTATGGCACAGCGCCACCCCGGTATAGACGGCATGGACATCCCCCTGTAACCGCAAAAGCATCCTTCTTGCGTCCGCAATATCCATAGGTTTATTTAATATCTCCCCGCGGTGCGCCACAACAGTATCCGCACCCAGCACAACAACACCCACCTCACCCGCATTTTTCATAAAAACATCCTGCGCCTTCCCGAGTGCCAACGCCTTCACATAACGCGCAGGGTAATCCTCATCCCCTGTTCCAGCGAACCAATTCCCTTTAGTATTACCGAAAAAGCTTGCAGCAAGCTTCTTCTGCACGCTCTCCTCATCAAAATCTGCCACCTGCACAGTAAAAGGTATCCCCGCCTGCGAGAGTATCTCACGCCGCCTCGGGGAAGCGGATGCCAAAATCAGCCGCTGATACATAAAATATCCCCCTTGCTTTCTATTCATCTATTGGATGCATTTATCTAATATGAATATTTCAATCCACATTGCCTGCTGAACTTCCTGCTTTAAAGTACCATATCCTTCCCGCCATGTCAAGGCTTCGCGGTTATTTTTCCCTGCATCGTTTTATGCCTTTACTGTTCCAATGGCAGGACATCCACCCCTACATCCTTTATATCAGTATGACTATGGTAATTTCAGCTCAATTTTACTAAAATCTTTTCTTGCATAAACGACGCAAATTTTATGTTACAAACAGGTCAATTATCAAACCGCATTCTCCATTTAAAAAACTCTTTTTTAAATTCCTTACT
>ERZ808051.1142-NODE-1142-length-19903-cov-4.072027_pt1 | contig 19903 bp, 18 predicted proteins | sample MGYA00380199_ERZ808051 | MGnify/ENA primary metagenome ERZ808051 (study PRJEB31490, sample SAMN06133391) | mouse gut metagenome | isolation source: J11 | host: mice | place: China: Chengdu | collected 2015-05 ...
AGGAGAAATAAAATGTCCATCATAATAGATAAATTAAATTATATCTACAGTCCTGGAACTGCCTATGAAAAGCAGGCGCTCAAAAATATCAACCTTGTAATAGAAGACGGGGAATTTATTGGGCTGATCGGACATACCGGTTCGGGCAAATCAACGTTGATCCAGCACTTAAACGGGCTGGTAAAAGCGACAAGCGGGGGTGTGTACTACAATGGAGCCGATATTTACGATGCGGATTACAACTTAAAAGAACTGAGGACAAAAGTAGGTTTGGTTTTCCAGTACCCGGAACACCAGCTCTTTGAAACAACCGTGCTAAAAGACGTTCAATTCGGACCCAAAAACCTTTCTTTAACACCGCTTGAGGTTGATTTAAGGGCATACGGTGCACTAAAGCAGGTTGGAATCCCGGATGATTTGATTGACGCGTCCCCGTTTGAATTATCGGGTGGGCAAAAGCGCCGCGTGGCGATTGCCGGGGTGTTGGCGATGGAGCCGGAAGTTTTGATACTCGATGAACCGACGGCGGGGCTTGACCCTAAGGGGCGCGATGAAATCCTTGACCAGATCGCAAAAATCCACAATGAGCGCCATATCACGGTGATACTTGTATCGCACAGTATGGAGGATGTGGCGAAATATGTCGGGCGGATAATTGTGATGGATCACGGGATGGCAGTGTATGACGGCACGCCAAAGGAGGTTTTTTCGCATTATAAGGAACTTGAGCAGATCGGGCTTGCAGCGCCGCAGGTCACCTACGCAATGCATGCGTTAAGGGAGCGCGGCATACCGGTAACAACCGAAGCGACAACCGTTATGGAAGCGGGGGCAGCGATACTTGAGGTCTGGAAAGGAATTAAATAAATGCCTTTACTGGCAGAATGAGTGGAATTTATGATACGTGATATAACAATCGGACAATATTATCCGGCGGACTCGGTACTGCACCGACTTGACCCGCGCGTGAAACTTGCGGGGACGCTCTTATATATCGTGAGCCTCTTCCTTGTAAAAAATCTCTGGGGCTACCTGATTGCGGCGCTCGCATTAGCGGCGGTAATCCGCGCGTCAAAAGTGCCGTTTGGCTATATTGTAAAGGGTTTGAAGGCAGTGGTGATTCTCCTGCTCTTTACGGTATGCTTCAACCTGTTCTTAACTTCCGGGACACCGGTATTTGAATGGAAATTTATCAAAATTACCAGGGAGGGGCTTTATCTGGCGTTTTCCATGGCGGTGCGCCTGACACTCTTAATCCTTGGCTCCTCACTGATGACATTTACCACAACGCCGAACGAACTGACTGACGGGATGGAAAGCCTGCTCTCACCATTAAAAAAACTGCATGTCCCGGTGCATGAGGTGGCAATGATGATGTCAATTGCCCTGCGGTTTATCCCGATTTTGCTTGAGGAAACGGATAAGATTATGAAGGCGCAGCAGGCGAGAGGGGCGGATTTTGAAACGGGCGGGATTATAAAGCGCGCCAAGGCGATGATCCCGATCCTTGTGCCACTCTTTATCTCGGCATTCCGGCGGGCGGGTGATCTTGCCATGGCAATGGAGGCGCGCTGCTATCGGGGCGGCGCGGGCAGAACAAAGATGAAACCGCTGCATTACCACGGGCGCGATATGGGGGCGTGGATTTTGATGGCAGCATTTGTGGCGGTGGTCGTGGTGAGCCGGAAGTTTTAATACAGAAATATCCTTACGGCTTAGAAGAGGCAGAAATATTTGGGCTTGCTGAAAAAGTAATATAAAAATTGAAAAACAATAAAAGAAATTGATAATGTAAAATATTTCCATATACGGCGAAACGGGAGGGGATTATGAAGCGTGTTATGCTCCGTGTGGCATATGACGGGACAGAATATTGTGGGTGGCAGAGGCAGCCAAACGGTATTACGGTTGAGGGGATACTAAATGCAAGACTTAGCGCGCTGCTTGGGGAGGATATCGAAGTAATTGGCGCGAGCAGGACGGACGCAGGAGTGCACGCGCGCGGCAATGTCTGTGTGTTTGACACAAAGAGCCGTATTCCCGGGGAAAAATTAGCCCATGCGTTAAACCCGAGTTTGCCGGAGGATATTACCGTCCAGGAATCGTGCGAGGTTGCGGCAGACTTCCACCCAAGACACTGTGACTGCAATAAAACTTATGAGTATCAAATCTACAATGCCACCTTCCCAGATCCATTGCTAAGGAGGTATTCACATTTTCTTTATCGCCCCCTTGATGTATCTGCAATGCAGCAGGCGGCAAAATATCTGGTCGGGGAACATGATTTTAAGAGTTTTTGTTCCGTTAATACGCAGGTAAAGGAAACAGTCCGGCGGGTAAATTATCTTGAGGTTTTGGAGGGGGGGATACGCCCTTACGGCTTTAGGGCAACAGGCGAAACATCGGATGGCATTATGCCGCGTCTTATTACCATCCGCATCAATGGGAACGGTTTCCTCTATAATATGGTGCGTATTATTGCGGGGACATTGATTGAGGTCGGCTATCATAAACGTACCCCAAAGTCGCTTGCAGAATCGCTTGCGGCATGTGACCGGAAGGCAGCCGGTGCGACTGCGCCCGCGTGTGGTCTGACACTATTAGAGATACAGTATGGGAAAACAAGTATGTTCCAAGAAGGATGGCAAACCAAAATCAGCAAAGAACGGGGATTTCTATGAATATACAGATATTTGGCACAAAAAAAGATTTTGATTCCAAGAAAGCGGAGCGTTTTTTTAAGGAGCGCGGAATCAAGTACCAGTTTATTGATATGAAGGAAAAAGGCATGAGCAGGGGTGAGTTTCTATCTGTATGCCAGGCGGTCGGAGGGATTTCGAATCTGATTGACGAAGGTGGTAAGGACAGGGATTTATTGGCTCTGCTGAAACATCTATCCGCGGAGGATAGACAGGAAAAGATACTGGAAAACCAGAAAGTTATACGTGTTCCAGTAGTCCGCAACAAAAATCAGGCAACCGTCGGCTATCAGCCGGATATCTGGAAGAATTGGGAGTAATCAGGAGAGTTGGAAATAATTGGATCTAAGAGGAGAGGAAAAATGGACGATCGGGCACTTAGCAAGGAAATTTCCTACGCACTGCGCCATGCGCCGTGGGAGTATGAGCTTGAGATGGATGAGGAGGGGGCTGTTCCCGTTGTGCAGCTTCTCGATGCGCTGCACCGGAGTGCAAAATGGAAAAATGTATCGGAGGAGGACTTTGCAAGGATTATCGCGCAGTCGGACAAGAAGCGTTTTGAGTTGAAAGATGGAAAAATCCGGGCGTATTATGGACATTCCATACCGATGAAAATCAAAAAAGAAAGGCAGATGCCGCCGGATATCCTGTATCACGGGACGGCAAGGAGGTTCCTTACTTCCATAAAGGAAAAGGGGCTCCTGCCGCAAAACAGGCAGTATGTCCATCTTTCCCAGGACATGGAAACAGCGGCGAATGTCGGGAGCCGACATGACGCGAAGCCGTGTATCCTGGTGATCGATGCGAAAGCGGCGTGGTCTGACGGAGTAGGGTTCTATCTGGGCAATGAGAAAGTTTGGCTGGCGGATGCAGTGCCGTCAAAATATATTCGTGAGGGTAAGTGAAGTATATAAATATCTAAACTAAAAAGAAAGTACATTATAGTATTTGAATATGTGGAAGAAAAAGAAAAAAGTTGGATGGAATCTTTAAGAATTTTAACCTATTAAAGAAGCTCCGCTTCTAAGTCGTAAAGATGAAGGCGGCGGGGAAGGGAACTTTATAGTGTCAGGTGGGGGGATAAACTCCATCTGACATGCGATAGCAGCATAGGATATGAAATTTTTCCTTTGACGGACGGGGAATAGAATGGCAGAAAGGGGAGATGGCATGGTTTCGTATTTAAAAGGGGATTTGTTTGAATATGGCGCGGATTGTCTGGTCAATGCTGTAAACTGTGAGGGAGTGATGGGGAAGGGACTTGCCCTGCAATTTAAAACGCGTTTTCCGGAAAATTTTAAATCCTATGTAAAAGCCTGCAAATCGGGTGAACTTAAAATCGGGAAGATTCATTTTTTTACCGAGAACGGAATTACCGTGGTCAATTTGCCCACAAAGGATAAATGGCGGCAGGCATCAAAAATAGAATATATAGAAGAGGGGATGCAGTGCCTTGTCAGATTGCTGCCGGAACTGGGTGTAAAAAGAATCGCAATTCCATCGTTGGGGTGCGGGAACGGCGGGCTTTTATGGGAGGATGTAAAAAAAGTAATTGAGGGGAAAATAAGTGGGTTGGAAGAGAAGTATGATTTTTTAATATTTGAGCCGATGGAACTTTAGCACGCTGTTCTCTTGACTTTTGTTTACGGGGAGAAAAAGAAGCAGCATCGGGGTATGAAATTATGTAAAAATGCGGGATGGGGGGATAAATCTTATGAAAAGAAATATTTGCATATTTGAAATAAAGAGAAAGGCAGCAGGATTCGCACTGCTGCTTTGTCTTTTTTTGATCTTTGGTTTTCTCTCTGGCTGCGGGAAAAAAGGGGAGGAGAAAAAACCTGTTCCGACCGGGGAATTGTCCGAAGAGGAAGGCGCAATCTCTGATAAAACATTGCAGGAGGGGAAGGGTTCTTTCGATGCCAAACCGCTTTTTCCCTCCGACAGAGAACCCTTATTTATTCCCGTGGTGGTTCCCCCTTGCGAGCCAGAAAGGGAGGAATTTGAAATTGAGGGGGATGTTTTGGTGTCCTACCGGGGAACTGCGCAGGATGTTGTTGTACCGGAAGGCGTGAGGGTAATAGGGGAGGAAGCATTTTTTAACGCATCCGATCTTTTATCCGTCGTCCTGCCGGAGGGTGTGACCACGATAAAAGATGCCGCCTTTAATGGCTGTAAACAGTTAAGTAAAGCGGTGCTCCCGAAATCTTTAGAAACCATCGGGGATAGGGCATTTTCCGGTTGTCGGACTCTTGAAACCATCGACTTGCAAAATGTTTGGCATATTGGCTCCTATGCTTTTTATAAATGCCATGCGCTTACCTTTGCTGATCTTACCAGGGTTAGGGAACTTAAAACAGGAGCATTTATGGATGCTGGTCTAAGGGAAGTGGCAGGTATGGAAGAACTGGAAGAAATTGGAGATTCGGCATTTGGCAACACATTGTTTTTGGATAATTATTGGGCAACATGCAGCAGTGGATTTCTTATCCGCAATCATATCCTGATTATGGCATGTAAGAGCGATGACAGGCTTGAGATACCGGAGGGGGTTGAGGTAATTGCACCCGGTGCGTTCCGGAATATTTCTGTAAACATACTTGTTATTCCGGAGAGTATAAAGGAAATTAAGGGGGGAGCATTTGATTGTTATCTGCGAACAGTCTATGCACCCACGCACGGGATAGAGATCGGATATAGGGCATTTGGAGGAAGTACAAGTAATATGAAAGTTTTGCCGCTTTCCGGCAGGGAGGATGAGAAAACCGATTGGGATTTTTTGATTGTAGGGAATACTCTGCTTCGATACAGGGGGAGGTCAGAGGACATTATTATCCCGGATGGTGTGAAGGTGATCGGGGAGAATGCGTTTTACGAAGGAGCGGATATTGTAAGTGTTTCTCTGCCAGAAGGTCTTACCGCAATCCGTCAGAAAGCGTTTAGCGAATGCTACAGTCTTAGCACGATTCTTTTGCCGGACTCGCTTTGCTTAATTGGAGAAAGTGCGTTTTTAAATTGTAGCTCATTGAAGGAAATCAACTTGCATAATGTGCAGGAGATAGATGAAGATGCATTTCGCGGTTGTAGTCAGCTTGAATCGGTGGATTTAACCAGCGCAAAAGTAATCGGGAAACAGGCGTTTTTTTGTAGCGGGATAAGCAGGATTTTTGGTATGGGGCAGCTTACCAGTTGCGGGGGCAATGTATTTGGCAGTACACCTTTTTCTAGTGAAAGTATGGACAAGATGCAGGTGATTGGAAACGTGCTACTCAACGCAAAAGGCTGTGAGGGGGATATTATAATTCCCGAAGGAGTTGAAATCATTGCAGACAGGGCACTGGAACGTGCTGCTGTCACCAGTGTGAAATGTCCTGATTCATTAAAGATCATCGGCGAGGGGGCATTTTCCTCCTGCACGGATTTAGAGCAGTTTGTTATGGGAGATCAGGTGGTTTCTCTTGGTGACGCTGCGTTTTTTGGAAATACTAATTTAAGTGATATCCGCCTGTCAAAGAGTCTTGAAAAAATACCGGAAATGGCATTTATGGACTGTGAAAACCTGCGGATGTTAACTATTTGGCAGGGGTGTGACGTATCCAACTTAAAATTTTCCAGTTCACAAAATTTTACTTCTAAAATGCAGTGGCGGCTGATTACCATGCCTTTAGGGGAAATGGTACCGAAATTTTTAAAGGGTGCGGATAGTGCAAATTACAGAATATTTACAACAGGGATTGAGCCGGGTTCGAGCTTGAAACGAGCCTCTAAGGAATATGGTTTTCAAATTTCACAGCTTGAACTTGTGAAAAAGGAAGTTAGTTTAAGGGTCGGGGAGGAATACCTGCTAATTTTTAACAGCGGTGCAAAGGCGGACTGGTTTTCGCAAGATGAAGCAGTGGTTTCGGTGGATGGAAACGGGAAATTGTGCGCGAAGACTGCGGGGAAAACAAAAGTTGTGGGCACAATCTATGGTGAGGAGTATGAGTGCAGGGTGGTGGTAGAGTAGGGAAAAGAATATATTTTCTGTATACTGTTGACATTTATAGAAAGTTGCGACATAATTTTAAGTAGGGCGAAACAGAGTGGGGCGATGTTTTGTGGCAGGGGGTTAGTCGGCAGTAAATAATACGAGGAGGGATTAGAAGATGGAATTTTCAATGTTTAAGCAGGCATTACAGAAGAATTTTGCAAAGATGACAAAGGATGTGCCACATTTGTTTGAGGTGGCGGTGGATAAGGATGAATTCTGGAATCTTTATCTTGATAGTTATCCTGCCGGGACGAATGAGATTTACCGGACATGCAGGGAGCATGATTGTAGTTGTTGCAGGCATTTTATCAGGAAAATCGGGAATTGCGTTGCAATTATAAATAATGAAATACATACCATCTGGGATCTTGAGGTTGGGGATACGACATTCCAGCCTGTGGCAGATGCACTGTCCGCCTATTTGAAGAACCGTGCTGTAACCGATGTTTATGTAAGCAGGGAGAAAACGGTCGGCACGGATAAAAACTTCGGGCAGCGGGAAGACGGGAAAGTGGAAACTTACGAACATTTTTATCTTGACCTGCCTGATAAATTCGTGGTAGATAAAAGACATTCGGCGGGTGATATCCGCGGGGAATTCAGGGATACAAAAAATGTGTTTAAGCGCTCGTTAGAAGAGATCACACAGGAAAGTGTGATAACTGTTCTAGAACTGATTTCACAGAATTCCCTTTACCGCGGTGAGGAGTGGAAGGGTGCCCTGGATCAGTTTTTAAAATATCAAAAAGCTTATGAGAAAATTAAGTCCGAGGAAATGAAAGAGAATTTTTTGTGGGAGAAGTCCGCTGCGGCGGGGGGTGCGGTCGGTAGAATCCGCAATCACAGTATGGGTACATTGCTTATCAATTTAAGCGAGGGCATGGATTTGGATGAAGCGGTGAAAAAATACGAGCAGATTGTTGCGCCCGCCAATTACAAGCGCCCGAAGGCGATCTTCACCAAAAAGATGCTTGAGGATGCAAAGAAAAAGATTGAGGAACTTGGTTATATGCCATCCCTTAAACGCCGTTTTGCCACACTTGATGATATTTCCATCAACAACATCCTTTTTTCCAACCGGGACGCGAAAAAGCGTATTTCCGATGTGGGCGATGTGTTTGCAGAAATGGAGCAGGAGATTGCAGTTGACATTAAGAAATTCTCCAGGGTGGAGGAAGTGAGCGCGGAGAATTTTATTAAAAATGTACTGCCAGTGGCAAGGGAACTTGAAATCTTCCTGGAAAACAGACATCATGCCAATTTGGTGTCCCTGATAGCTCCAGAGAATCCGGATGCGCCGGTTATGTTTAAGTGGAAGAATGGTTTTTCCTGGGCATATTCCGGCAATATTGCGGACAGTGATATCAAGCAGAATGTGAAATCCGCAGGCGGGGCGGTGGACGGTGTCCTGCGCTTTTCCATACAGTGGAACGATATGGGTGACTGGGATCAAAACGACCTTGATGCGCACTGCAAGGAACCAAGCGGCGAGGAAATTATGTTTAACCATAAAACAAGCCGCACCGCGGGGCAGCTTGATGTGGATATTATCAACCCGGTTCAGAACCACCCGGCAGTGGAAAATATTACCTGGGCGGACAAGAACACAATGGATAAGGGCAAATATCTGTTTTTTGTCCATCAGTATACGAACCGCGGTGGAAAAAATGGTTTTAGGGCGGAGCTGGAGTTTGATGGAAATATTTACCAGTTCGATTACGCGAAAGAGCTTAGGCAGAATGAGAGAGTTCCGGTTGTGGAAGTGACATTTGACGGCGAGAATTTTACGATGAAGGCTTTACTTGACTCCAATGTTTCCGTAAAGGAATTGTGGGGGGTAAAAACGAATCAGTTTGTGCCGGTAACAGTTGTAATGTATTCCCCGAATTACTGGGATGAACAGGAGAGAATCGGGAACAGGCATTATTTCTTTATGTTAAAGGATTGTATAAATGACGAGAGGCCGAACGGAATGTTTAACGAATATCTGATTGAGGAATTAATGGAACACAGGCGGGTATTTGAAGCTCTCGGTTCTAAGATGCATGTGGAGGATATGGACGACCAGCTATCCGGCATCGGATTTTCGACAACGAGAAGAAACGATGTGCTAGTCAAGGTAAAAGGGGCGAGCGAGAGAGTGATAAGGGTGAAGTTTTAGCGATTAGTGAAGTGGGAATCAAATATTGTGCGGTGAGCATAATACCCAGAAAAGGCTTGTGTGGGCGGCACAGGATAGAGAGGGGATTTATTATGGTTTTGGTTTAAGGAGGCTTAAAGATGACGGAGTACACGAAAATTGACACGATTTTTGAGCGTGATATGGAGGGGACAAAAAAGCTGATTGAGGGAAAATACCGCAGTGAAACCGTAGAATATCTCAAGGATAACCGGTGGATTGGCACGGAAAAGATTGACGGCACGAATATCGGAATTTTCTGGGATGGTCACACTGTATCCTATCAGGGAAGAACCGAGAGGGCGCAGATTCCGGAGCATCTGATGGATAAATTGGCTGAGATGTTCGGGGGCACAGTCAATGAGGAATTGTTTGAGCAGAAATTTGGACAGATGCAGGTGATTCTTTTTGGCGAGGGTTATGGTCCTAGAATCCAGAAGGGTGGTGGAAAGTATCGGGAGGATGCTTCCTTTATACTCTTTGATGTTTATCTTCCGCAAAAGAATCTGTGGATGAAGCGCGATGCAGTGGAGGATATCGCAAAGACATTTGGGATCGATGTGGTTCCGGTAGTTTATGAGGGAGATCTGCCAGGGGCAGTTGAGTATATTAAGGGAAAGCCAAAATCCACCATTGGGACAGCTAATATGGAGGGAATTGTATGCAGACCGGCAGTTGAGATGTATGATCGGATGGGGAGAAGGCTGATGGTAAAGATTAAGGTGTGTGATTTTGAGTAGCGGGTGCATCGGCTTCGATACAAAGTTTGAAAACCTCGCAGTTGATACGCAGAGTAATTGGATATTTTATCTGTTGGAATCGAACTATGGGGGTGTAGCGGGGGCTATTCGGATAAGGAGTAAAATATGGGTGGGAGGTATGGTTGTTTAGGAATAAAGATTTTGGATAAAGGCGGGACAAAAGGAGTGGGAGAGTGAGAAAATAAGGGAATGATTAAAGGTGTTTTCATATGGAGGTTTAGAATGGATAGTGAAGAAATGTTTATTAAGGCAACCAGGAAAAAAATGAGATTTCCGTACAAGGGGCAGGCGACAGTTGAGGATTTATGGGATTTGCCGGTTACAGAACTCGACAAGATTTTTAAGCTTCTGAACGCGGAGGCGAAGAAGGCGCAGGAGGAGAGTCTTCTTGAAACCAAATCTGAGGAAAGTGAGAAACTGGCGGTTAGGATCGGGATAATCAAGTATATTGTTTCTGTGAAGCTTGAGGAGAAGAAAGAGGCGGAACTGGCAAAGGAGCGCAAGGAACAGAAGCAGAAGATTATGGAAATCCTGGCAAGTAAGCATGATGAGGAGTTAAAGGGGAAATCGGTTGAGGAGCTTGAGAAGATGCTGGAGGAGCTTAAATAGGGGAGGGGATAACGAAATAAAAGAGGATGTTGAACTTATTAATGTACTAAAGGAGGTGTGGGAATGGCAGACACACCGAATATAAGATTTAAGGGATTTTCGGATAATTGGGTGCGGCAGAAACTGGGAGAAATTTCCTCCTCCTACTCCGGTGGTACGCCCAAAGTTGGAAAGAGTGAGTATTATGGAGGGGCGATCCCATTTATCCGGTCGGGGGAAATTGCTGCGGACAAAACAGAGTTATTTATCACAGAAGATGGTTTTAAAAATTCTTCCGCGGCAATGGTTGAGGAAGGCAATATCCTTTATGCCTTATATGGTGCGACAAGTGGGGAAGTAAGCCGTGCGAAACTAAAAGGTGCCATAAATCAGGCGATACTGGCAATTATACCGAATCCTGGATATAATGCGGAATATCTTATGCAGTGGCTTAGGAATAAAAAACAATTTATTATTAATACCTATCTGCAGGGCGGGCAGGGAAATTTATCCGGAGCTATTGTAAAAGACTTGATGGTCGATATTCCCGGTACCGCTGAGCAGAAAATGATAGGAGCCTTTCTAAATAATGTTGACCAGCTTATTATCCTTCATCAGTGTAAATGTGACGAAATAAGAAAACTAAAGAAATACATGATGAAAAAAATGTTTCCTCGAAACGGCAAGAAGATTCCACAGATTCGATTTGCAGGGTTTACTGATAATTGGGAACAGCGGAAGTTAGGGGATGAGGCGACAGGGATAATTGCAGGTGGTGATATTGATAGGGACTTAATTCTTGAGAAAGGGCGCTATCCTGTAATTGCCAACTCTTTAACAAATGATGGTATAGTAGGATACTATAATTCAGAATTTCGAGTTAAGGCTCCTGCGGTTACCATTACGGGGCGTGGGGATGTTGGTCATGCCAGGGCGCGAAATATTGATTTTACACCCGTTGTACGGCTTCTTTCTGTGAAATCGGACCACGATGTTTTTTTCCTTGAAAATGCAATTAACACATTGCATATAGCCATTGAGTCCACAGGTGTCCCGCAGCTTACCGTTCCGCAACTTGCAAAATATGAATTGTTTTTCCCAAAAACACTCGAGGAAGAAAAGGAGATCGGAAGATATTTTTGCCGCTTCGACCAGCTTATTACCCTGCATCAATGTAAGTGCAATGAACTAAAAGAATTTAAAAAGTTTATGTTAAAGAATATATTTCCATAGTGGATATTTAGAAGCGAAGATTTTAATAAGTCAAAAAGACAGGGGTATAAGTGTGTTATAGAGTGGAAGCTTACATATTTAAAAAGCCTGCAATTGAGAGGGCGGAGGGTGGCAGCAACGGGATAAAGTTTCGAAAAGAGTAGTATGATGAGATTAATTGGAGTAAAATATGCAGATACAAATCAAAGATGATTTTGACTTGGAAAAAATTGCAGTCAGCGGTCAGTGTTTTCGAGTCAGGCAGTTTGAGGATGGTACATTTCGTTTCATAACGGGGGAGCATGTAATTTACATACGCAGGGAGGGAAAAGATCAGTTTTTTGTTTCCTGTGACGAGGATAATTGGAAAAATATTTGGAGTGTTTATTTTGATCTTGGACGCAGCTATGGAGAAATCTATCGTGCGGAGTGTGATAAGCATCCGTTTATACAGGAGGCGATGGGTTATGGCAGGGGACTAAGGGTTCTGCGCCAGAATCCATGGGAAATGCTTGTAACATTTATTATTTCGCAGAGAAAGAGTATTCCTGCCATATCAAAGTCAGTGGAGATGTTGGCGGCAAAGTACGGGCACTGCATTGATACGGGGTATGAATCGCTTCGCACTTTTCCGACACCGCAGGAAATGGCGTGTGCGTCGGAGAATGAACTTATGGAGTGCAGTCTGGGATACCGCACAAAGTATGTGCTTGACGCGCTGCATCAGGTGCTGGCGGGCAGTCTTGACCTGGATTCGGTTTCGGCTTACAGTGATGAAGATTTGCTATCGAAATTGCAGAATGTCCACGGTGTGGGGAAAAAGGTGGCTAACTGTGTCAGTTTGTTTGGTTATGGGAGAACTGGCTGCGTTCCTGTTGATGTCTGGATTTCAAGGGCAATTGAGAAAGAGTGTAAGGGAGAGGACCCGTTTCATCTTTTCGGGGAAAATGCGGGGATTATCCAGCAGTATGTTTTCTATTATGAAAAGCGCCATCCACAGAAATAATGGAGGGCGCTTTTTTCTGATATCAAACAGGGGAGTTAAAAGAATCTTTATTCATGCGTTTGCCGCGAAAAATCCAGCCTTCCCGATTGACAAATTCCTCCCAAGATATTATGATAGCAATAGTTTTAACTTAATAGATTTGGAGGACAGGACATTGCAGAATTATGCAGAAGAAATAAAAAAGAGAAGGACATTTGCCATTATTTCCCATCCGGATGCCGGAAAGACCACTCTGACGGAAAAATTGCTGCTCTACGGGGGGGCGATCAATCTGGCAGGTTCGGTCAAGGGCAAGAAAACTGCGAAGCATGCGGTTTCAGACTGGATGGAGATAGAGAAGGAGCGCGGTATTTCCGTAACTTCGTCGGTGATGCAGTTTAATTATGATGGTTACTGTATCAATATCCTTGATACGCCGGGACACCAGGATTTCTCGGAGGATACTTACCGCACGCTGATGGCGGCGGATTCCGCCGTTATGGTGATTGACGGTTCAAAGGGCGTTGAGGCGCAGACCATCAAGTTGTTCAAGGTCTGTGTGATGCGCCATATCCCGATTTTTACTTTTATCAATAAGATGGACCGTGAGGCGAAGGATACGTTTGAGTTGCTTGATGATATTGAAACAGTACTCGGGATTGCAACCTGCCCTGTAAACTGGCCGATCGGTTCGGGCAAACGTTTCCAGGGTGTGTATGACCGCAATACGAAAACGATTTCGCGCTTTACCGCAGCAAATAACGGGATGAAGGAAGTGGATTCCGTTGAAGTGACGATCGGGGATGCGCGGACGGATGAGATTATAGGGAAGGAGGCACATGATATCCTTTCGGGGGAAATCGAACTTCTTGATGGGGCGGCACAGGAGTTTGACCTGGATTTGGTGCGTGCCGGGGAGCTGACACCGGTGTTTTTTGGTTCGGCGTTAACGAATTTCGGTGTGGAAACCTTTTTAAAGCATTTCCTTGAGATGACGACAACGCCGCTTCCGCGGGTTTCGGACGCGGGTTCAATCGACCCAGTGACAAATGATTTTTCGGCGTTTGTGTTTAAGATTCAGGCAAATATGAATAAAATGCACCGCGACCGCATTGCATTTATGCGTATCTGTTCGGGCAAGTTTGATGCCGAAGAGGAGGTTTACCATGTGCAGGGTGCCAGGAAACTGCGTCTTTCGCAGCCGCAGCAGCTTATGGCGCAGGAGCGCAAAATTCTTGATGAGGCATATGCGGGGGATATTATCGGCGTGTTTGATCCGGGAATTTTTTCAATTGGCGATACTTTATGTGCACCCGGGAAAAAGTTTGCCTATGAGGGGATTCCTACCTTTGCACCGGAGCATTTTGCAAAGATACGCCAGGTGGATACGATGAAGCGCAAGCAGTTTGTCAAGGGTGTGACGCAGATTGCGCAGGAGGGCGCGATCCAGATTTTCCAGGAGTTTAATACCGGAATGGAGGAGATCATCGTCGGGGTGGTCGGCGTATTGCAGTTTGATGTATTAAAATTCCGTCTGGAGTCAGAATATAATGTGGAGATCAGGCTTGAGCCATTGCCATACGAACATATTCGCTGGATTGAAAATAAGGATGCGGTGGATGTTGCAGGGCTTTCAGTAACTTCGGATACCAAGCGTGTAAAGGATATGAAAGGCAATCCTCTGTTGCTTTTTGTACATGCATGGAGCATCGGGACAGTACAGGAAAGAAATAAAGAATTGAAACTGTCAGAATTTTCCAGAAGCTAGTGGGTCACAGGTGCGGGGGAGGATTTTTGCGGAACTAAAAAACAGCAAAAAACCGGAACCGCGCTGGAATGCATTTTTTTGCGAAGCGGAAAAAATGCATTCCGTGAAGAAGCGCGGGGGAGGATTTTTGCGGGATTAAAAAAACAGCAAAAAACCGGAACCGCGCTGGAATGCATTTTTTGGCGGAGCAGAAAAATGCATTCCGTGAAGAAGCGCGGGGGAGGATTTTTGCGGAACTTAAAAGTAGGAGAAAATATGGGGATTGATGTGATTATTCCGGTTTACAGACCGGACAAAAAATTTCATAAGTTGTTTGCAGCGCTTTTAGCGCAGACTGTAAAACCCGACCGGATGATCCTGATGAATACCGAGGCGGAAGGTTTTACCTGCAGGGACATTGAGAGGCGCTTAAACCGCCTGATGGGGAAATTAAAAGTGTACGGAAAAAAACAGATCGCCGTGCAGGTGGTGCCAGTGAAAAAAGAGGAGTTCGATCATGGCGGGACGCGCCGGAAGGCAGTTAAATTAAGCGGTGCTGATTATTTTGTGATGATGACGCAGGATGCGGTGCCAGCGGACGATTACCTGATTGAGCGCCTGCTTTTGGCCGTGAAGGAGGAGGGCTGTGCACTTTCGTATGCAAGGCAGGCAGCGCCGCTTAACAGTACGGTCGTGGAACAGTATACAAGAATGTTTAATTATCCGAATTCAAGCTATGTCAAGACAAAGGAGGATCTGCCCCGCCTTGGAATAAAGACATATTTTTGTTCCGATGTATGTGCAGCCTATAAGCGCTCTGCCTACGATGAGGTTGGTGGGTTTGTGGAGCGGACAATATTCAATGAGGATTCTATAATTGCATCAAGGCTGATCGAGGCAGGTTATGGCATTGCCTATGTGGCGGAGGCAAAGGTATATCACTCGCACAATTATTCGCTGAAAGAACAGTTTAAGCGGAACTTCGATCTGGGAGTATCGCATATGCAGTTTGGGGAGATTTTCCGCAGTGTCCCGGCGGAGGGCGAGGGGCTTAGGCTGGTAAAGGATACCTTCTCTTACCTGGTCGGACAAAAGCGCTATCTTGATGTACTTGACCTGCTTTTCCAGAGCGGGGCAAAATTCCTTGGCTACCAGCTCGGAAAACGCTACCAATTTATCCCGCACAATCTCCTGTTATCCTGCACTTCGAATGCATCGTATTTTGATAAGGGGGAAATCTGTGCGGTGGAACCTGGAAACAGTGAACCGGATTATGAAGGCGCGGATGAAAAGCAGCATGATGGGGGTCTGAATGGATAAAATAGTGATTTTGATGGCGACCTACCAGGGGGAAAACTATTTGGAGGAACAGTTGGATTCCATTGTGGATCAGGATTATCCGTGCTGGGAACTGATGGTGTGCGACGATGGTTCGACCGACCGGACAATGGAAATCCTGCAAGCGTATCAGAAGCGATATGCTGGGAGGATAACTGTCTGCCAGAACAAAGAAAACCTTGGCGGCACAAAAAATTTCCTGACGCTTTTAAAAGAGGGGGCAAAAAGGGGAAGGGCGCGCGAAAAAGAGGGGGTGCGCACTTATTTTATGTTCAGTGACCAGGATGACTTCTGGCACAGGGACAAGTTAAGCTGCACGCTTTCGCGCATGAAGCAGGTGGAAGCCCGCTATGGCAGGAAGCTGCCGGCTCTTGTATTTACGGATGCGCGCGTGGTGGACGGGGGAAGGAAGGAGATTGCCCCCTCCTTTTTTGCACTCCAGCATTTTAATCTTTGCAGGCGCACGCTGCCACATTTGCTGATGGAAAACATGGTGATTGGATGCACCTCCATGATGAATGCCGCATTGGCAGACCTGGTGCAGGAAATACCGGAACATGCGCGGTATCATGACTGGTGGATGGCTCTTCTGGCGGCTGCCACAGGGCATACCAGCTACCTGCCAAAAGCAACCTTAGATTATCGTCAGCACGGGAATAATGTGGTGGGCACGCGGGATTTTGCCGCTTATGTAAAACAGCGCGCATGTGCGCTGTCCGGGTTAAAGGATAGCCTGCTTGCAAATTATTGCCAGGCGGAGGAATTTTATGGAATTTACAGTAAAAAAATTCCTGAACATGCTGCTGCCAAAATTCACAATTTTCTGCAAATGCGCGGGAAGGGTATTTTGGCGCGCCGTCTGACGGCGCTTTGGGGCGGGTATTTAAAGAGTGGTCTGCTGCGCAATGTCGGGCTTTTTTTCATTTTGTAGTGAATAACAAAAACGGGAACTTTTTGCAGCCTTTCTCCGTCTAATGGATGGGGGAGGCTGCGGGAGAAACTGGGGAAGGGGGACCTTGCCTGTGGAAAGGAAAGAAAAGAAGCCGGCTTATACATTGGAAGAGTTGATGAGGGAATACGGAAATGATGTTTTGAGAATGGCATATCTTTATGTAAAGGATATACATACTGCCGAGGATATATTCCAGGAAGTATTCTTGAAGGTGAATCAAAAACTGGATACATATGAAGGAAGGTCTTCTGTGAAAACCTGGTTGCTCAGCATAACAATGAATACCTGCAAGGATTTTTTAAAGAGTGCATATCAAAAGAGGGTCGTGCCAATGTTTGATTATCTGGAAGAGGGGGAGGGGGCGGAGGATAATTTCGATAGAATCGAGCAGAGGGAAACGGCAAGGACAGTGCGCGAGGCTGTGCAGGAGCTGCCGCAGCCATACCGGGATGTGGTAATCTGTGTGTATTTCAGGGAGATGGGCATGGAGGAAACAGCGAGGGAACTTGGGATTGGCACCGGTACGGTAAAGAGCAGGCTTTATCGGGCAAAGGAGAAATTAAGGCAGGGACTGGAAAGGAGGTTAGCGGATGCGTGAGGATACAATAATAAAAGAAAGTGGCACCGCTGGCGTGCCGATGGATGAAATTGACGAAACCGATCGCAAAATCATGCGGGCGCTGACCGATGAACTTTCAGGGATTACAGTAAGTGAGGAACTAATCGCCGCCACGCTTAGGAAGGCGGGTTTGTCCGCACCGCAAAATATGGAAGAAAACGGCGTATTGCAGGGATATGTACAGGAAAACCCGCTACAGGAAAAAGTGGGAGGAAATCTGTCCGCTGGTAGTGGGGGGAGTCCAAAGAAAGCAGCAAAAAAGAACCTGTCAGCATTTTATGTCAGGGGGATTACATGTGCCGCTGCGGTACTTATCTTAGTAGTATTTGGCATGTTGAAATTCGGGAAAATGGGGGCATCCAAGAAGGCGGACTTTAGTGGGGGAAGCAGTGGACAGGAAGCAGGGAATCTGGATTTGTCGGGCAGTGAGGAGAGTACGACATCGGATTATAATATAATGGATGGTGCACATACCGGTGAATGGTTTGATGACAACCATGTTAATAATATGGATGGCAATATTATTGAGGATGTGGGGGAGGGCAATTTTAATCAGATTTCACCGATGCCGGGAGAAAGTCTGTCAGATGCTTTATGTTCCGAGCCTGAAGATGAAGATATGAAGGAATGGATGTATCGGCAGTTGTTGGCTGAATTTGATAAGGCTGCGGCAATGGAAGAAGTGGATGTTGAACATAAAAAGGATCAAGATGGGGATTTTGACGGGTATCGCAGTATTTCCTGGCAGAAGGAGGAAGTGACACTTTCCTGTGTGGTTTACAGGGAGGATTATCGGATTGAAGCTGTGCTTACCTTAAACGGACAGACGCGTTCGCTGGTGCTTACAGATTGGATTTACGCTGGGGAACTGTGGGAGATGGCAGGTGAAACTTAGCAGATGGAACTCTACAGAGAAGTCAGAGGAAATTAAAAAAGCCGGCGGGCGAACCTGACCGGTTTTTTTAATTTCCTTATTTTGAGGATTTGATTCTTTAATGTTTTAGGTTACGCCAAAATATCGTCGTTTGCATCCTGCGCGAACGCTGTTTTTGCTGTACTGCTACTATCAGTTTCCTTATCGGTATCAGTTTCACTGGTGGTTTCTTTTTCCTCTTCTAAGTGATCGACTGTGATTTCTGCGGATGGTTCCTCCTCTTCGGCTTCTTCTTTAGAGTCCCCTGTAGTTATGGTGATGGATACATATTCGCGGTCTTCCGGTTCAACGGACACATCTAAATCGTCCTCGTCCTCCTCATCCACATCGTCGAAATCGTCAAAATCAGCGTCCGCATCCTTGTTGACACGGTTCTTGTAAAGACAGTAAACACCGCCCGCCGCAGCGGCAAGGGACAAGGTCCCAAATAAAAATTTTCCAAACTTCTTCATGGTTGGCCTCCTTATTCCGTTCAATATAGAACTGCTAAGCATATACTATATTGTTACAAATCATTATAATGCCTATTCAGGAAAAAAGAAAGTAAAATTTTTAGAAACGGATGGTAATTGAAGATTTTTTCGTGTATAATATAGCTTATCCGGCATGGAAATAGCGAAAAAAGTGTTAATTGCAGGTTGCGGGTTCCTTAATCAGATGCCCGTGTTTAAGAATGGGGAAATGGTATGACGGATTTTTTAGTCCGGCTTTTTATCAAAGACCGGGAAAATGTGCAGGATGGCAAGGTTCGCACGGCCTACGGTGTCCTGGCAAGTATTGTGGGGATCGCTTGCAATCTCCTGCTGTTTGGGATAAAACTTGTGGGCGGCATCCTTATGAACAGTATTTCGGTGATGGCGGATGCGTTTAACAACCTTTCGGATGCAGCCTCCTCAATTGTAAGTTTTGTGGGCGTAAAGCTTGCGGGGCGGCCGGCGGACGAAGCACACCCGTTCGGGCATGGGCGGTACGAGTATATTGCTGCATTTATTGTTGCATTCCTTGTACTTGAAGTGGGATTTTCCTGCCTGAAAAGTTCAGTTGGGAAGGTGCTTCATCCGGAGAGTGTCCGCTTTGACTGGGCGGTCGTGTTGCTGCTCGTGCTCTCCGTGCTGGTGAAGGTCTGGATGGCACTTTTTAACCGCAAACTTGGGGGGAGAATCCACTCGAAGGTGATGCAGGCAACGGCGGCGGACTCTTTTGGGGACGTGCTGGTCACGGGGGCGACGGTGCTCTCGCTTTTAATCGGAAAATGGACCGGGTTAAAGGTGGATGGCTATATGGGGGTTATTGTTTCCCTGGCGGTGTTATTCGCCGGCTTTAATATTGCAAAGGATACTTTAAAGCCGCTTCTGGGGGAGGCGATTGACCGTGAGGTATACGATGGAATTACCGCGAAGGTCGAGGGCTATGAGGGTATTTTGGGCAGCCATGACCTGATTGTGCACAATTATGGCCCGACGCATTCGATGGCAACCATCCACGCGGAGGTTTCGAATGAATCGGATATTGAGGAGGCGCACGAGCTGATTGACCGGATCGAGCGGGAGGTGCTGCGCGACATGAATATTTTTCTTGTGATCCATATGGATCCGGTTGAAGTGAGGGATGCTTCCGTGGTGGAGCGCAGGCGGATGGTCGAGGAGATTGTGGAAGAACTCGAGCCGGATGCCTCCATCCATGATTTCCGCGTGGTGAACGGCAAAGAGCAGGTCAATCTGATTTTCGATCTTGTCGTCCCTTATTCTTATGACGATGCGCACGAGATGGAACTGGTACACCGGATTATGGACCGGGTCAAGGGGCAGGATACGCACTGTGAGTGTGTGATGAACCTGGAAAACAGCTTTGTTCAAAAAAAA
>ERZ808051.1143-NODE-1143-length-19899-cov-4.832459_pt1 | contig 19899 bp, 15 predicted proteins | sample MGYA00380199_ERZ808051 | MGnify/ENA primary metagenome ERZ808051 (study PRJEB31490, sample SAMN06133391) | mouse gut metagenome | isolation source: J11 | host: mice | place: China: Chengdu | collected 2015-05 ...
AAGCGGCCAGGTAAGTAAACAGAATGAAGGGCAGGCAGGCGGTAAGGAAGGTAAGAGCAAGGAGCAGGTAAGCAGTCAGGACAGTAAGCAGAGTAAGGGACAGGTAAGCGGCCAAGGAAGTAAGCGGAGTAAGCAGCAGGCAGGCGGTAAGGAAAGTAAGAGTAAGGGGCGGGTAAGCAGCCAGGTAGACAAGCAGAATAAGGAACAGGTAAGCGGTCAGGGCTCTAAGCAGTATGCAGGGCAAAGGTATAATCAGGGGAGAAGGCTTGATAAAGGGCAGGAGGGTAAAACGGCGTCAAATGGGGCTCAGAATCCGTCACTGAGCAAGAGCAGGGCAAGGGACATTTGTCCGGTGTCTTCTTCCTGCGGAGGCTGTAAATGGATAGGCAGGAGCTATGAAGAACAGCTGCAGGAGAAGACTAAAAGGCTGCGCATGCTGATGGAGCCCTATTGCAGACCGGAAAAAATCATTGCCATGGATCATCCAGCACACTATCGGAACAAGGTACACGCGGTCTTTGGCGAGGACAGGAAGCATAATATTATTTCCGGCATTTATGAGGAGAAAAGCCATCGCATTGTTCCTGTGGATAGCTGCTATATTGAAAATCAAAAGGCGGATGAAATTATTGTGTCTGTCAGAGAGCTGCTGCGCTCCTTTAAAATTCGGCCTTATAATGAAGACACCGGATACGGTCTGCTGCGGCATGTTCTGGTTCGTACCGGGCATGTGACCGGGCAGATAATGGTGGTATTGGTAATCAGCTCTCCTATTATGCCCTCCAAAAACAATTTTGTGAAGGCGCTTTTAAAGCAGCATCCTGAAATCACAACCATTGTGGTCAACGTCAATGAACGCAATACCAGTATGATTTTGGGCGATAAGGAGCAGGTTCTTTACGGCAAGGGCTACATTGAAGATGAACTTTGCGGTAAAACCTTTCGGATATCTCCCAAATCCTTTTATCAGGTGAATTCCGTCCAGACTGAGAAGCTGTATGAGAAGGCTCTGGAGTATGCGGGACTGACCGGACAGGAGACCGTGCTGGATGCCTACTGCGGAACAGGTACTATAGGCATAATAGCCAGTGAAAGGGCAGCCAAGGTGATCGGTGTTGAACTGAACAGGGATGCGGTGAGAGATGCCGTCAGCAACGCCAGACGAAACAATATATCCAACATCAGCTTTTATCAGAATGATGCCGGGAAATTTCTCATGGGGATGGCAGAGCGCCATGAGAAGCTGGATGTCCTTTTTATGGACCCGCCCAGAAGCGGCAGTGACGAGGCTTTTTTAAGCTCTGTGGCCGCGATTGCCCCCGGGAGGGTCGTTTATATTTCCTGCAATCCGGATACCCTGGTGCGGGATTTAAAGTTCCTGCAAAAGAAGGGATACAGGGCTGAGAGGTGTGTTGGCGTGGACATGTTTCCGTTTACGGAGCATGTGGAGACGGTGGTCTTGATGTCACGAGCGGACAGATAAATGCGCCGAAAAAGGCTTGAAATAAAGGGATTCCGATAGATTGCACCTGAAAGGGCAGTCTGCCAGAATCCCTTTTTTCGTTCTGTGACAATAGTTTTGATTACTGGGCTTTCGAGTATATGTAACAAGAGAACTGCGTTTTACCCTTGGTGTAACAAGGCAACTATTGTCACAGGGTATTTTGCGAAGGCGTAACAAGAAAGCTATTGTCAGCCTTTTGGTTGGGTTACCCTTTGTTTTTCTTGTATGCCGTGGCGAGTTTCTTCTCAGCCCGTTTCAACTTCTGGGTGATATTATTCTCGTCTGCACTGATACGGGCAGCATACTTACGGATAGTCTCTTCGTCCATGCGAACAGCAATAAAGGCATCTGCCCATTCCGGCTTCTTTGCCAGAACCTTGCGTACATAGCCACAGATTGCTTCGTAGCTTTCACGCTCGTCACGGTCAATTTCATCTTTGCGGAAGATTCTGTCGTCAGCAACCTCGGACATTAAAGGTTCAGATGTATCGGTATCTTCTTCGTCGTTATCGTTTGCCGACTGTGCTTTAGAATTGCCACGGTGCCTGTCAAATTTGTGCCAGTTGTTGTATTCGGGGCGGTTGTACTGGACGTCAAACGCTTCTTGGATCTTCTGTTCCTTCTCACTGTCGGAAAGCTCTTCACCTTTGAGGGATAGGCTAACCCACAGCTGTTCTGTTGCTTTTTCGTCCAGATCAAGAGTCTGAACCGTCTCGTCATAACGAATTTTTAACTTCATTTTTACGGCTCCTTTCAGATTCGTTGTGGAATCCGCCAAGAGCCATATTGATGTCCGCTAAGACACAAAAAACGGCAGGGAAACTACCATTCAGGTCGTTTCGCTCTGCCGTATTGCGGTCTGGCGGAAATCCAGTTGTTTAATTGTTTGTACTGTACTTGATACCTACCGAACCGGGAGGGATAACAAGCGTGGTGATGCATTTGCCTTGCTTGATTTCTACCAGTCCGTCATCTTCATTAACTGTGCAAGCCAGTTGGTGAGCGTTAGGATGTTTGATTTGGATAGGTTGATGCTCGCTCTGTAGTTTCTTGATAGAAACAGAATCGTCAATAATATTGACATTTGGGTACAATGTAGGCAAAAAAAAGAGTGTTTCCAAAGACTCTTCCGGAAATGCTTTGATCAGCCCGCTAATGACTTTGTTCCCACCGTTTCGCTTACCGTTCAGCAGTCTTGTGGTTTCAGACCGGGATACACCCATCTGCCGTGCCAGTTCGCTTGCTGACCATCGCCTGACCGCCATCAGTTCTTTTATCCTTTCGACATTTGGCTTCATGCTCCGACCTCCTTTTCTGTGAAATATACACCTATTATATCACTTGTGTTTCTGAATGTCAACATCACAAAGGAAAATGTTCCCTTAAAGAAATTTATAGCCGAGCGGCAATTGTCTTCTAAAAAGTGTTGCTTTTTGGCAACATTCGTGATATAATAGGTGACAAGGAGGTGCAAAACGAAATGAGCAATGTAGGTGATTTTATAAAAGAACGCCGATTAGCAAAAGGAATGTCCAAAAGAGCACTCGCAGAGAAGGCAGGCATTAGTCATTCCGAGGTGCATCGTATTGAAAATGGTGAACGACAGAATCCGTCTGTGCCTATGCTCATTGCTTTGGCGGATGTATTGGGCATTCCCCAGGACGATATTCTTATGCTCGCCGGGTACAAGACCGACGGGAAAAGCACTCCGTTGATTGAGCGCGTGTTCCCTGACCTGAAAACACCGAAGCAGCAGGAAACCGCACAAAAAATTGTTGATGGTCTATCTCGAAACAGCGATTTGAAAGATTCGCAATATGATGAGCTCGTGAGACAGGTCGAAATGTATTTGGATTATGCTAAGAAAAATCCAAATACCTGATCAGCCTCGTTATACTTACGCAAGGCAACGAGCCTATCGATTACTATGCGAGCTGGAAATCGAAAGACTACCTGTTGACCCTTGGAAGGTTGCGACATCCCTTCCGAATGTCCATGTATGCAAATGGACAGATTTAAGGGATAACTGCAACGACGATGATCCGCTCTTTATTGATAAAGAAGGTGCGGACGCAAAGACACAGCATTTGCGGGGAGAAGCGGACTATCTTGTTGTTTATGATGACCGTGTTGAGAATTACCAAAGAGTAAGGTGGACGATAGCCCACGAGATTGGTCACATTGTATTGGGACACCTGGTTTCCTTTGAAGCAACAGCTTTGTGCCGAGGAAGTCTGACGGAGAAAGACTATAAGGTTTTGGAACGGGAGGCAGATACGTTTGCGGTCAATCTACTGGCTCCTATGACCATCATAAACAGACTGCCATCTATCCAGACGAAAGCGGATATCATGAAGCTTTGCAATTTGTCGGGAGAGGCATCGGATAACTGTATGGAAGAATTGCGGCTATTAAAGAGCGGGAAAAAATTGACCTTCCCAATAAAGGAAGAGGATGTCCTGCACCGTCTTTTCTTTCGCTTCATCAACGAGTTCAACGGGACTGAGATTCCTACAGCGGAATACGATGACCTGGAGATTGATGAAGAGTTTGATGATTACATTGAATGTGATTATTGGGGATTCACCCTGATGGCAATCAGGAAGTGGAAACTCGAAAAGGAACTGTACGCTGCCCTTGAGGGCAGTCTTGCACTTTACGACTGCGAGGATATGGTCGTATTTGTGAAAGATGCAGGTAAGGTAGATTTCGTGGCACAGAATGAGGGCATCATTCTTGAAACGCTGCAGAAGTACTCCGATTCCTGCATTAAGCGCATTTCGGCATATGCAGCCAAACTGCGAACCGAAGCCGAGTAACGGCTAATAAAACGTAAGGGAGAATTTATCATGCCTAAATTAACAATATCTCAATTGGAAAGCCATCTGTTGAAAGCGGCAGATATTCTCCGTGGCAAAATGGACGCTTCTGAGTTTAAGGAGTACATTTTCGGAATGCTCTTTTTGAAGAGACTGTCCGATAACTTTGCGCAGAAACGCAAGGAACTGGAAGCGGAATATAAGGATGATTTGACGCCGGAAGAACTGGAGGATTTCCTTGAGGACAAAACCTCTTACGGCAGCACCTTCTTTGTGCCTCGTGAGGCGCGTTGGGAGTGCGAGGATAACGGCGATGGCTGGACGGGACTGCTCCATGTCAAAGTGGATGTTGCCGCCAAGCTGAAACGCGCCCTTGTTGCCATAGAGAAGGAAAACAGCCAGCTTGATGGCGTTTTGAAGAACATCGACTTTGCAAAAAAGGTCAAGAACAAGCAGATTATTACGAATGAGCGCCTGGTTCAGCTTGTCTGGCATTTCAACAAGCACAAGCTGACAAACGATAATTTTGTGTTCCCCGACCTGCTTGGAGCGGCCTATGAATACATGATCAAGAACTTTGCGGACTCTGCCGGAAAGAAAGGCGGAGAATTCTATACTCCGTCAACGGTCGTTCAGCTGATGGTACGAATCATCAAACCGCAGGAGAATATGGAGATATACGATGAGGCAGTTGCGTGATTGATACAATTTAACAGGGTGAGTACAGAGAAAATTCGTAGAAATAAAGGTATTTTAGATGAGACTGCCAATTGCAGTCTTTTTATGTTCACAGAAAAATTTGTTATGGTAGGGTGGATAGTAGATGAATACGATTGAAATTGCATACCTTCTTAACGATTAGTAAATGGAATTGTTATATAGTATATAATCGTTAATGGGTACAAAACCCAGAAACGAACCGGAATGCTCTGTCGGTGGAGCGTTATATGGAGCGGTGTAGAGGATAATTTATTGTGAGTGTCGTATCTGGAAAATCTGCCAGAATAAGAAAACTTGTGTAATCAAGGGTATTGTACTATTTTTTTGATAGAAAATGTGATAGTGTATTTAAAACAGACATGTTAAATATATTGCTATGAATGATGAAATGAAAAACAGGAAATATGGTGGTAACATGGATGTCTTGACAAAAGAACAACGACGTAAAAATATGCAGAATATCAAATCAAAGGACACATCAATTGAACTGGCATTAAGGAAAGCTTTATGGAGAAAGGGATACAGATATAGAAAAAATTATAAAAAACTTCCTGGTAAGCCGGATATTGCGCTGGTGCGGTACAAAATAGCTGTATTTTGTGACAGTGAATTTTTTCATGGTAAGGACTGGGATGCTTTGAAAACTCGGTTAAGCCATTCTGATAAAGGAGAATATTGGATAAAGAAAATTGAGAGAAATATGGCTAGGGATGACAAAGTGGAAAAAGAGCTTCAGTATCTTGGATGGAAAGTTATACGTTTTTGGGGAAAGGATATCAAGAAAAATCCAGAGGAGTGTGTTAAGGTAATACAAGAAGCTATTTTTGATGAAATGATTGAAGAGAGTGAATTGTCATAATGCAAAAAGGCTTGCATAGTTCGCTTCAACGAAATCCCTATTTTGCGTTAACAGTGTAAGTGGTTCAGTTGAAACGGTGTAAACTTGTCATTCCAAACTTTATAAACTATTATTTCACAATAATCATACTGTTTAAAGAGAAATTAGCGAACTGGTGGATTGAAATTTGCAAGCCTGCACCTCATAATCAAGGTGCAGGCTCCTTGTTAGCTATTTTGCAAAAACATCATCTAAAAAAGTTTCAATAAAAGCTTCCGTAACTCCCTTGAGTTTGCGTTCCTGACAAAGTCCAAGCATTTCGCTGACTGCTGAATATGGAAAATAGAACGCATGAAGATGGTCGAATTCTGGCTTGTTAATTTCACGAGTTACTTTTTCGCGGTATTCGTCAGGCGCAACAATGATATATCGCATACCACGGTATTCTGGAAGAGTTTTCTTGAAATTCGACATACGGGTTAATCCTGAAGTGACTCCCGTAGATTGTTCTACTTCAAAAACAGCAGGAATGCTTTTGTCTCCTAACCAGATTGCATCAATAAGTTTCCCGGCAGCGGCTGCACCATCAAAAGCTCCTATTGTAGGAACTGTCCTAAGGTCCGTAATAATGCTTTCGTGCTCAGATAGCATTTTTCCTTTATATCGTATGCCAGTATCATTTTGTGCGATGAAAGTTTTAAGGGATAAACAGCATCCAATTTCATAAATAGCCATTTGCATTTGTGAATGGATTCTGTTTTCATCTGTATCTACTTTGCCGGATTTCGGAGTATGTGCGGGCAACTCTAAAGCATTGTATACAACATTTTTGGATGGTATCTCATTAATTTCAAGGTGTTCTAATTTCCTTTCGCATAATACACCTTTGTCATGAGGGGCTTCCGGTAAATAAATTACATGCTTGTGTCCTGCCTTAATTTTTGTTTTGCCATGAATTAATTCAATTCTTCCGGGATAACAATAGTAAAACGGTGGGGTATGGCACAAAAGAGTTTCTAATGCAGACCTGGTGTTGTAAGACGCACCTAACAGTCTGTCAATATTAATGGGAATTCCGTTTGTAATTGCATTTGCAATACGATTCATCATTGCAGTTGAAATAGTCTGGGGTTCGGCTGTATTTTTTGTTTCGCCTTTTGTGGGATCCCAGCGTTTAATAGTAATAGGACCATACGGCCGAACGACTTCTTCGATTGTAACAACTGTATGTGTTGAATCATTAACGTATGGATACTCTATTCCCTTGGGAAGGGAACTAAGTAGATTGACCATGTTCGCAACTGTTAATCCGCTTGTTGTGAGTAGACTCATAATTTTTCTCCCTTTAAGTGTGTAATGTATTTTTGATAAATGCATTGTATCACAGTTTTAGGGTTTTGTACATAATAAAACCCGCATAAAATATTAAAACTTTATAAAATATACACATAAATAAGGAAAATAGTTAGATTTTTAAGGTTTTATTTGCGATAAAAACCCCAATATTAGTCATCTCTTGTGTTTTTGTATTATTTGATTTAGGCAGAAACAAAATAAAAATATTAGTTGATATTATTCGCTTTGTGGTATAAAATAGAGAATGAAAATGAATTAGTTGTTGGGAGATTATTATGGAATACATGACAATCAAAGATGCAGCAGAGAAATGGGGAATTACTCAAAGGCGCATTCAGGTTTTATGTACAGGAGGAAGAATAGTGGGAGCTGTGCGGTTTGGAAAGGCATGGGCAATACCAGTCGATACAGAAAAGCCATCTGATGCAAGAGTAAAATCTGGAAAATATATAAAACATCAAGGAGAAGAGAAAAACATGAGTGATCAGAAAATTAAGTTGTTTTCTTTTTTTTCCGGGAGCGGATTTCTGGATTTGGGTTTTGAAAAGGCAGGGTTTCAGATAGAGCTTGTAAATGAATACCAACCTAATTTTATGGCTGCTTATAAATATGCCAGAAAAAAAATGAATATTAAGCCTCCTAAATACGGCTACTACAATACGGATATAAACGAGTTCCTGGAACAGAGACAAAAGGAATTACAAGAAAATTTGGCGGATGCAAAAAAGGATGGCTCACTTATCGGATTTCTGGGAGGCCCTCCCTGTCCCGATTTTTCGATTGCTGGGAAAAATAAAGGCAGAGATGGAATAAATGGTAAATTGTCTTCAAGTTATGTAAAATTGATAGCTAATATGAAGCCGGATTTCTTTCTGTTTGAGAATGTAAAAGGTTTATGGAGGACGGCGAGGCACAGGGAATATTTTGAGGAATTGAAAAAAGTATTATATGATGCAGGATATATTATGACTGAAAGGCTGACAAACGCAATAGAGTATGGCGCTCCACAGGATAGGGACAGGATTCTTTTATTTGGTATCCGGGAAGATGTGCTGACAGGGCTGGGGAAAAAGGATATATCAGATTTCCCCTGGGACAAATACCAAAAGTATAAGGTAGATGAAGTAAAACAGAGACAGTGGCCGGAATTGGAAGAATTTCATGCGGATGTGGAAACTCAATGCCCGCAGACCGTGATAAAAGAGCTAACGGTAGAGTATTGGTTCAGAAAGAATGATGTAGAGAACCATCCAAATGCCAAAGACTATTTTACCCCGCGTGCGGGATTGATAAGGATGCAGACAATTGAAGAGGGCGATGTGAGTAAGAAGTCATATAAAAGATTGCATAGATGGCGTTATTCACCAACGGTTGCATATGGAAATAATGAAGTGCATTTACACCCCTACAAGGAAAGACGGTTATCGGCAGCCGAAGCCATGGCATTACAGACTCTGCCAAAGGATTTTGAATTGCCTGCAGATATGTCACTGACAGATAAATTCAAAACAATCGGTAATGGTGTTCCATTTTTGCTGGCAAATGGAATCGCACAAACCATAGATGATTTTTTGAGAGGATAACAATATGAGAAAATTTAAAGATATTATTGAGGATATAAAAGGGCTTATTGGCATTGAACTTTCCAGCCTGTCAGGAATTGCTGCTAAGATAACGGTTACAGAGGTGAACGAGGAAGAAAACCGCGTGATAGTATCTGTTGCAGGTGGGGACAAGGATTCCCGGTCATTTGAAGAACTTGAAAAAATTTCTGCTGTGCTGCTGGCAGGTAGATTTGCTCATGTCGACAGTATCTTAAATGGCAGTGGCAGTAGCAGAAACCGCCCAGAGACGATTCTGGCCAGTCTTCCTTATGTTGAGTGGGCAAAGCTGGAAGGGAAAAAGTATCTTGCTTATGTGGAGAATGATACACATCCTATCGGAACGATCAAAAAAATGACGGATGAGGAAATTGCAGATTTCAAAAAGAGACAGGCATATTCAGAAGAAAATGACGAATTATCAGAAAAAACTGAAAATGAATATGAGAGAGCAGCTAAACTGCTTACTGATTACATATCTGAGACAGGAATTGAAGGTCCTGTTTCGCGTGAAGAATTTGATTATAATAGGGAATTGTTTTTGAGTAAGTTTGCACCGGAAAAGTTGAAAGCACTACAAGGTGACGATCTGTTGACGAGTGTTTTTTATACAATGGGTGATAATACGGATTCTCTGTGTTGCTGGATTGAAATGAATAAAGACTGCCGTGCGGTATTCGGGAGCATTGCAGGTGGTTCGGCATACAAATTCGGGCTGTTCCAAAGGAAGGAAACGGGGGTGTGGACTACAGGAAGTCCTAACAGCCCGCAAGAATTAAGTGAAGATGAAGCAGTTACACTCGGTAAGGAAATAAGGGATGCGTTGATAAAAGGAACGGAGGTTATACAAAACGCAACATTGAATACACTTGCTGACTATGAAAAGCTCGATGATGACCTAAAGGCAGCAGTTGGGGAAAAATATTATAATTGGGCGTGGTTTCATAAATATTATTCGATAATTTTTTCAGAAAAATTGAGCTGTTTTCATTCTCCGGATTGGCAAAAACATGCCCTTCGGTGTTTTCTGATTCAACCGAGCGAAAAATATTATGCCCGGAGCGGACAGCTTGCAATGATTCAGAACTATGGGGGGCTGTTCTATACAAAGTTCATTTCTGCCCTTCGTGAGCGATTCAGTCCGGCTGTTGTTCAGTTTATGCGACTGGGAACATCTGACAGTAGCAAAAACTATGCTGCAGAATGGAAAAAAAGGTCTGTTGTTGGGATTGGCTGGGCTGCTCTTGGGAGTCTGGAAGAATATACTGCAGGGGACAGTTTAGATAAAAGCTCCATCACTCAGAAACTGTCAGAAGAGTATTATCCAACGGATTCAAGGACTGCCTCCCGTAAGGCAGGCGAACTTGTCCGCTTTTACGATTCGGATGTTAATACAGTTTTTGTGGCAATGGATGGGGAGCGCCTTTATGGCCTTGTGGATGAAGTAGGGGCATATTATTATGATGCTTCTTCTGATATGGCACATAATAAAATGGGCAAATGGCATATGCTTTTTTCCGAAAATGATCGTATGCCAGAGAAGAGTGAAGGGTTGAGGACTTCATGTGTACAGATTAAGGATGACAGAAATCTTCTTTATCTGTATGAAAAGTATTTTTATGCATCTGAGGATTTGGAAAATGAAAAGGAGCCAGATGCGGAGGAGACTAAAATGAAACCATGCTTTGAAATCGAACTTGCTCCAAGAACGGAAAAACTACATCCCATGAACTGTATTATTTATGGTGCGCCAGGAACAGGAAAAACATATTCAACAGCAGAATATGCTCATGCGATTATTGAAAACCGCTCAGTCGATTACAGCAAAAAGAGCCTGGCAGAGCGTAAAGCAGTAATGAAAAAGTACAATGACTACGTAAAAAAGGGACAGGTAGTGTTCACAACTTTCCATCAAAATTATGGATATGAAGAATTTATTCAAGGCTTGCGGCCGGACACAAAAACAGAGAGAATGTCTTTCAAAACTGTAGACGGAGTATTTAAAAAGATAGCGGATCAAGCGCTAAATGATGCAGAGAATAATTATGTGATAATTATTGACGAAATCAACCGCGCCAATATTTCAAAGGTGTTCGGAGAACTAATCACTCTTATTGAGGATGATAAAAGGTGGGGAGAGGTTAATGAAACTTGCGTGACATTGCAATCAGGAGATGTGTTTGCAGTGCCAAATAATCTTTATATAGTTGGGACGATGAATTCTGCGGACAAGTCGATTTCACTGATTGATGCTGCCCTCAGAAGGAGATTCTCTTTCGTGGAGCAGAAGCCGGATGCTGATTTAGTAGAGGATGCTGTTTTGCGCAGTATCCTGCTCAAACTGAATAATCTTCTTGCTGATGAGCTGGAAAGTTCTGATTTGTTGATAGGGCATTCTTATTTCATGAACAAAAATGCGGATGATTTGTGTTCTGTTTTGAATAACAATATTATCCCTTTGCTGTATGAGTATTTCTATGACAATAAAAAGAAGGTTGCCGGGGTATTAAAAGAGGTTATAGACGATGTAGATATTGAGATAGTAGATGATAAGATTGGGCGATTGAGAGTGAAAAGGACTGAAGAATAAATATGGTGTTGAACAGATATGAAGAATCCCAGATTCCGAATCCGAAATTACCTGTCTCATGGCAGTCAGCAAAAGCATTGGAGGAGCTGGAGGATTTCCTTCAGCATAATTGGGAGCAGAGGGCTGTTTTTTATGAGGATGGGAAAATAGAAAGCAGGCAGCAGTTTCTCGGCTTTATCGGCCAGCGGGGTATTAGGACAAAAAACTACATAGGTACTATTGTTTTTAATGGTGAACAACTGAATATCTTTCCAAAGGTTTTCAGGGAGAATAAGTATGAATCAGATACGGCTGATTTGTCGTTGAAGCACTTAATGAATAATCTCGTCCGGTGGCTTGAATACTGTAACAAGATGGCATATCCGTTTATAAACATAGCCACAGAGTTGAATGATGCGGAAGATTTGAAGGAACTATTTATTACACTCTATATAGGCTATGTACGGAGTGCCGTCGAAAGGGGGCTGTATTTTCAGTATGTTGATGAGACAAAAGTCCTTAACAGTATCAAAGGAAAGTTCGACATTAAAGACTATTATGTCAATAAGATACCCAATGGGCAGGCAGACAAATTCTTATGTACGTATTCTAAATTTGAATTCGACAATACTGTTAACAGGATTATAAAGTATACCTGTAAGTTGCTGTTCAACATTACTTCAAAAAAGAACCAGAAAGCAATCCATAATATTCTGGTCAGACTGAATGAAGTGGCGGATGTTCCTTGCCAGCCGGGTGCCTGTGACAGAGTCCGGCTCAGCCGGATGCAGGCGTATTATCGGATAATCATGAGTATGAGCAAGATGTTTTTACTGAATAAGACATCTGGCTACACGATGGACATAAACGAGTCCTTTTGCTTTCTGTTTCCCACAGAATTGTTATTTGAGGGGTTTATTGGTGGTTTTATGCAGGAAGTCGTGGAAGGGTACAGAGGAAAGGTCCGGCTTCAGCAGAGTGAGATGCATCTGATTGAAGACATCCAGTACGCGGGGCATTCTCTTGGAGCGGCCTTTACTATGAGGCATGATATTCTTGTGGAGTTTGAGGACAAAGTATTCATTTTGGATACCAAATATAAACAGGTTTCCCGTTTTGAAGGTGACACAGAAGAAATCAAGCGTATTGTTTCTGAAGAACCTAAACAGACAGATATTTATCAGGTATGTGAATATGCCCGTAAACGAAACATATCAGATGTGTATTTATTGTATCCTATGTTTCGGTATGAGGAGAATGAACCGCATTTTCCGATAGGCAAAAGCCAGGGTGCAACGAGTGATATAAATATTCATTTTGTACGTCTTCCATTTGTTTTTGAAGAGGATGAGCAAAAAATAAAGCTGCAGCTTACGGATGTAATTACAAGAATCCTGTTATGCAAGGAGTAGACAGATTCAAGTAAGAACTATGTAAATGCATAAGCAGAGGAGGGGGATGGCGGTGAGGAAGAAATATAAAGATTTTAAAGAGTATATGCAGCAAAACTATTACAATGAAATATTTCAAAGCGTGGAGAAATTCGCATATGCCAACAAGGGCAGGCTAAATTTTGAGAGCGGCCATATCTATGAGGTTACATACCAGAAATTAGATAGTATAAGAGTTACGGGAGTTACTTTCAAAGAAGCAGAAAATGAAATGCTGGAAATCCGTGTGAGTGTTGATGCGGAATTTGAAATCTATGGAAACACAAAATATGGAAGGGAGTCTGATTCAGCTACTCTGTGTTTCTGTGTTTTCTTTCATGCCTTTTTGGAAAATGGTCTTCATGATATTGCGGACTTTAAAGTGGAGGAATATGAGAAAAACAAATATGAGCGTGACAGAAGCTTAAGCCAGAGTCTTGTGCCATATATGTATGAAGAGGATGTGGAGAAGCATGCAGAAGCCTTCCTCCATAAACATTTTCCAAAAGCACTGTTGCAGCCGATGGCGCTTCCGGCATATGATATCCTTACTGCAATGGGAATGAAGATGTATTATGCCCCATTGGAATCAAATGTTTTTGGGAAAACCTATTTTGCAGAAGAGAGAGTTAAGGTTTATACTGATGTTATAGGAAACGAGACTGTCGAAATTATAACCAGTCCAGGGACAATGCTTATAAACCCCAATGTGTATTTCATGTATAATATTGGGACAGCCAATAACACTATCATTCATGAATGCGTACATTGGGACCGACATCGCAGACCGTTCGAATTGCAGAAGCTGCTTGAAGGAGATTGCAGCTATATTACTTGTGAAATTGTTGAAAAATATGATGGCATGGGAGAGGATGCATCAACATTTAAGTGGATGGAGTGGCAGGCAAACCAGTTGGCACCAAGGATTCTGATGCCAGCAGAAATGACCAAAAAGAAGCTTGATGAGTGTCTCCGCAGGTTGCATACAGAGAATCCGCTTACGAGGAATGCGGAATTATTCGAAAAAGCTGTTGGTGAACTGGCAGCGTATTTTAATGTGTCGATGATTGCGGCAAAGATAAGAGTAGAAGAGTTAGGATTCGATCAGGCACAGGGTATACGTGTATTTTGCAATGGCAGGTATCTTCCTCCATTTTCATTCCCTAAAGGGATAATTAAGAAGAATCAATCATTTGTAATTGATGAAAAGAATGCCCTGTTTGTGATGTTTGTTAATCCAACATTGCGGGAACTGTTCCTTGAAGGGAAAATTGTTTATGCTAACAGCATGATTTGCCTGAATATGCCGAAGTACATTATGCTTAATGAAAGCGGCACACCTATTCTTACAGAGTATGCTTTGGAACATGTACATGAATGTTGTTTCATTTTCAACCGTAAATTTAATGTTAGCAATAATTACAGCGATACATTTTATCGCAGGTGTTTTCTTTGTAAAGATGTAAATTCAGAAACATTTATTGAGGCAGATTATGACCCTGAAAATAAATCTAATCAGTCAAAGGAAAAGAGAAAAGAAGAATTATCCAAAATTGCTGATTTTTCAGAGGAGTTAGCCGAAACGATGGGAAATTTGCCTGGGTCATTTTCAAAAACCCTGAGAGCGCATATGAAGAGGCGGAATATCAATGAGGAAGAGCTAAGTTACCGATGTAATATCAGTACGGTTATGATTAGCAATTATTTAAACCATGAAGACCAAGAAAAGAAGTTTGCGAGCGTTTTGGCTCTCTGTATAGGGCTGAATCTGCATCCAATTTATATGGAGGATTTGATAGAGAAAGCAGGTTATTCTATGAAAAAAGACCAGGCACACTTTTTTGTAAAGTTTCTTATTTGGAACCATCCTGATGATACGATTGAAGAATGGCAAAAGAAACTTGACGAAAGCCATATAAATATCAAACTTCCTATGCGAAAAAAATAATTTTTTTAAAGTGGTACTTTAAGCATAGAAATGAAAAATAGGGATTTCAACATTCCAGTATTATGAGGAATGGTTGGAATCCTTATTTTTTTGGCCTTTTTTGCTTAAAGTGCGGCTTAATGGGCTTTTTTTCTTAGTGGATATAAAATGGCACTATCAAAAGAAAGAAATAGAGAATAAAAAATTGGGTGCTGAGATTGGAATACAGATTATTCTGCTTTTCAACCTGAGCATCCAAAAGATGTTCAGATAAAAAATGTAAAAGCCATAACGTGCGCACATTTGGCGAGGATAAATAAAATCTCAGAAATTTTCAAGAAATATTGTGGGAATTTCAAGATTTTATAAAATCTCGTCTATTTACCGTGCGCCAGATGGGATTGTCCTCGCCAGGTGTTGCAGCCAAGGCGGAAGGGACAATCCTATGAAAATCAAAGTAAAAAGAACCGTAACTGTCAATCCGAATCCACTGCACTATCAGCATCCATATTATGTACAAATTGAGGATGGAGACGAGGATTCTATTAAGTATTATAAGAGAAACGGTGTTCCTGTCTCCTATATCCGTTTGCCACATCGTATGCCGCATTATTATGCTGTATTCAGTGCGGCAAGCCAGGAAGAAGCGGACTCAATGAACCGTTTTTTCAACAATTGGGACAAGAAGGAATACCGCGATGCAAAGGCGCAGATGGAGAAAGAATCCTCCTATGAGAAACTCGTAGAGGAAGGGTTCGATGCGGCGCAGGCAGGAACGAATCCAGAGGAAATCGTGGCGTACAGGACTGTAATCAATGCTCTGAATAAAGAACTGGACGAGCTTACGGAGGAGAAGCTCCGTTATTGCCAAATGGTAGCCCATAAGGAACCGGAGCGTGAAGTGGCAAAAGAAATGGGGATTCCCCGCACAACATTGAGCGGGCGGAAAAATTCCACACTCAAAGAACTGGCTAAGAAAATGAAAGATTACAGATAAAAGAGATGTCCCTGGCAATAGCACGGATTGCCGGGGACTTTTCTCAGTCTTTTTTATAAAACGGTGCTTCAAAGCCATCCGCCCGGAGCAGCAGTCCGGGAATCCACTCAGGAGTCCTGCCCATCTGTCTGCATATGGCATCCAGATTGACATCCTTGCTGCATTCAATGATAAGTTCATCATGCACGTGGCCACAGATGAAACAATGGGAAAGCATCCGCATGGCGTACATCAAAATATCCCTGGAAACCGCCTGGACGATGTTTTCCACAAATTTGGGGCCGTAACTTTCAATCCGCTCCCATTTCTTATTTGTTCCCACGCCTTCATAGGTGACAGATTCACCGCCGAAACGGTTCTCGCCAATCAGGGGCTTGATGTAGGAAAGCCGCCTGCCGGACGGGAGGGCGAAGAAGAGCATCCCGCTCTGGTAAATGAACCTGATTCCATGCGTCTCCGTGGCGGTTCTCATTTTGATGGCATCCTTTACGGCCCGGTCAACATCCCACCAGAACTGTACGATATTTTGATTGGCAGAACGCCAGGCATCCACAAGGGGCTGGAGTTCCTCCTCGGCAAGCCCCATTTCCAGCGCACCCATGGATTTCAGCGCACCGACAGAGCCTCCATAACCAAGGGCCAGTTCCGCGATCTTGCCCTTTTGCCGGAGGTGCGAGTTCTGCCCGTGTTTTTCAACGGTCACGCCGAACATGGCAGATGCGGAAGCACAGTAGATGTCCCCGTTGTCCGCAAAGACCTTTGTACGCCATGTCTCACGGGCGAGGTGGGAAAGCACCCTTGCCTCGATTGCGGAGAAGTCCGACACCACGAATTTGTATCCCGGTCTTGGGATAAAGGCGGTACGGATGAGCTGGGAGAGCGTGTCCGGCACATCGTCATAAAGCATACTCATGAATTCATAATCGCCGGATTTGACCACGGAACGGGCTTCCTCCAGGTCGGCGAGATGGTTCTGGGGAAGGTTCTGTAACTGGATGATACGGCCTGCCCATCTGCCGGAACGGTTGGCCCCGTAGAACTGGAACATCCCCCTTGCCCTGCCGTCCGCACAGGAGGATGCCTGCATTGCCTGGTATTTCTTGACAGAGGACTTTGCGAGCTGCTGCCGGAGCCGGAGGATGTCCGCCACATCTCCCGGCACAGTTTTCAACAGTTCAATGACGGCTTTCTTGTCAAGGGAGTCTGTATTTATGCCTTTACCAGCAAGCCATTCCTTCATCTGCTGCACGGAGTTTGGGTTCTCCATTCCTGTATTCTCTTTCATCGCTGTCATGAGCGCCGCCCTGCTGAAGGCATCGAACCGGATGGCGTTTCCGACAACTTCCATATCCAGGCGGATGCCCCTGTCGTTGATTTCCTGGTCGAGACGGTATTCCTTCCAGATAAAGTCCGGGACAGGGAACCTCGAAAGCCTGTGCTGGATGGACATCTCCACCTCCACATCCCGCTGGTTATATTTTTTGAAGGTATCCCACTTTTCCGGGTCATGCCCTGGCAGGTTACGTGTCCTCCCGCCATTTGTTTTTGTGGCGGGACAGGGCTTGCAGAAATACCGTATCAGTGCCTTCCCCTCTTTCATCTTCTGGTCTTCCAGCCCAAGAACCGCGCCGGCCCCTTCTAGGGAGAGAGGAAGCCCCATGTATGCCGACCAGACCATGGAACACCGCCAGGAGGACGGGTCAAGGTAATTCCTAACCGTGTCCCCGTCAATGCTGTAGGATGAAAAATACTGCGGGTGGTTCCGCTTAAGCCAGACGGAGAGGAACACTCTCTCGAAAGCGGCGTTATATGCCCATTTGGTGACGGACTCATCAGAAAGCGCGGCAAGAATCTCTTCCGGGATTTCACCGCCGCCTGCCACATCGTATACAGTGACAGGCCCGCCATTGACGGAGCAGGCGAAGAGCAGCAGTTCGGCATCCGGGGATTCCGCGTATTTGTAGATGCCGCACCTGCTGATGTCAATGCTGCTGAATGTTTCCAGGTCGATGCTCATATACTCTATTTTCATTGGCTGCCTCCTATAGGACAAAAGCGGCAGGGAAGATGCCCATGCCGCCTGGTGTTGGTTATTCCTGTTTCTTTTTCTTCCTTTTCCGGATAAATGCTTTGAACGCTTCCAAAGCCATGGATATGACCATGCCGATGAATCCGCCGACAATGATATAGGAAGCCAGTTGGATCATAAAAGGATAGTTTTCCATATGTTTTCACCTCGATTGTCTTGGACTGCCGGACGGCGGGAAGCCCGCCGCCCAGGTTGGTGTACGCCTTATGACAGGAAATCGTCATCGTCTGCGGAAGCGAAGTCGTCTTCGGCGCGGCTCTTCCCGCCGAGGGGTTCCCCGTCACGGATTTTCTGGAGATTGTTCAGGCCGCAGGCAATCCCCTTGTTGCCATTGGTGTTGAACGCGTAAAAGTTTACAGACGCCCTGCCGTAAACACCGGAGTAGACCTCGGAGCGCTCAAGGATAGGCTGGCGGTCCGCATCCACGATGCCGGGAGCCGTGGAAGAATTTGCGTTGATGAAATAGGAATTTGCATACGCCGCATCGTCCGGCCTCTCCAGGTCGCCGTCGCGAAGGGGAGTCTTGATGGACTTGAGGGGCGGGACGGTCTTGCCGCTGCCCTTCAGCTTGGACTCGCCTTCCTCGTAAGCGGCCTGGATCGCGGCTTTGATCTTGTTTACGGTCGCCGCGTCATCCTTCGGGATGATGAGGGAGACGCTGTACTTTGGCGCGCCCCCGTTGATGGATTTTGCGTCCCACACATTTGCGTAGGACCATCTGGTATTCACTCCCGTGATTACCTTCGTTGGATTGAACATACTCTTTTCCTCCTAATTTTCTTTGAAGTCATCGGTTGCCGTGTTGATTGCCGGGCGCTTGTCTTTCTCCGGCACGAGGGCCGGCTTGCCCGGAGGCTTCATGACCAGCCCGCCAAGCAGTTCGTCAAATTTCTTCTTCCCAAGCAGTGAGGTCATCGCCGTGATGCCGAGGATCTTTTTCTCGTAAGGCTCGTACCCCGCGCTCTGGACTGCGGAAGCCACGGCCATTTCATCCGTGAACCTGCGGTTCGACTTGCCTTCCACGACCTTGAAGCCGTCATACTTCACGCCGGAGAGCGCCTGCTGCAGGGCATAGTCCTTGATGTCGCTGCCCCAGGAAACGAGATCATCGATCCGGGACAGGATGGCGGCGATTTCGGACGGCTCCAGGGTGTCCGGCACCGCAAAGTCGTATCTCGCCATCTCAAGGTTATGTTCCGCCCGTTTGCGGCACGTCGCCTTGACCCTGCAGAACTGGCAGTGTTCCCCCGCATGGAATTCGCCGCCGCCTTCATATGCCAGCTTTGCGGCTGGGGCAAGCGTGTTCTCTGCCCAGGCGAGCAGTTCGTCCTTGCCCATGGAGGCAGTGCTGATGTTGTCCCTGCGGGGCTGGAAGATGGTCATCTTCACCGTTTCGATGTCATAGATGCCATCGTAGGTGTCCAGCGCGCCGAGCGCATAGCACCGCATCTGCGGGTTGTCTTCGGCATTGACCAGGACGCCGACCCCGTACTTGAAGTCGATGACATGCAGCTCCCTGTCGGAGACTATGACGCAGTCCCCGGTGCCGAAGCCGTCCGGCACCCACCTGGAAAAGTCCAGGCGCTCCTCGATAAGCACCTGCGGGTCGGGGCAGAACTTCTTCGCCTGTTCCAACTGCTCTAAGACATAATTCCGGTACTCATCGGTGCAGTCATCCATCTCCGCGTCAAAGTTCTCCAGGTGTCCCTCCGGGTTTTGCAGTTTCCTTCCGAGGGCTTTCCCTACCTTGTATTCGCAGAGGGTATGTGCGTCCGTGCCCTGCTGCGCGTAAGGGCTGGCCCGTTCCTCTACACTGGCGCAGGCCAGAGCCGACGGCGGGCAGTTGAGCCACCTGTGGCTGGCGGAGGCGGAGAGCAGCGCGTGTTTAGCCATTGCCGATCCCCTCCAGTTCCGCAAGCACCTCCGCATATTTCTCCGCGGGTATGCTGCTTAACTGCCCTGTCCCGGAATACTTCCTCACCAGTTCCTTCACCGCGGGCTTGTACGCCCCGCCGTCCGCATTGGATTTGGCTACGAGGAGCTTCCTGA
>ERZ808051.1145-NODE-1145-length-19871-cov-6.836466_pt1 | contig 19871 bp, 16 predicted proteins | sample MGYA00380199_ERZ808051 | MGnify/ENA primary metagenome ERZ808051 (study PRJEB31490, sample SAMN06133391) | mouse gut metagenome | isolation source: J11 | host: mice | place: China: Chengdu | collected 2015-05 ...
TGTCTAATATCATTTGTCTGTAGTCTTTTGAATATGCCATCTTATCAGTGTATCTTATTTATGGGGCTATGACTATATAAGATAATATTGATGTTTTTGCCACAAAAAAAGCGCCCCTTTTGGGACGCTTTTTTTTGAAAATTACTTCTAATTTAGGCTTATTGCTTCTCAGCTCCGAATGTACCTTGGAACTTGGTTCCAGTACCTGGAATAGTACCTTTACCGCCTTCTACTGAAGCGTCTTGGTAGATACCGCCTAAGAACTTAGCATCTTCACCATAGAAGCCGCCAGCAGTGTCGATACCATTCACATTACCTGAGAAGGTATTACCATCAATGGTTGCTTCAATACCAATCTTGTTGCCTTCTGGCATATATTTGAAGTCACCATCAAAGGCAAGCTCACCTTTCACTGAGTTGTTCACAAAATCAACATCGAAGCTTGACGTACCATCAACTGGCGCAAATGATCCGCTATCACCTAAGTGAATGTTCTCTATATAAGTCGCTTGACCTGCATACGACGCTTTACCATCGTTAACTTGCTTTAAGTAGTCGATGTCTGCCTGATCAGTTAAGTGACCTTGTACAAAGACGTTCGCTATACGTGCTGCATCTCCTGCAACACTTGATTGAAGCACACCATAAACATGCCCTACTTGCATCTGATTTTCAAAGCTTTCATATACGGCTTTATAATTAAAATCAGGGTTTAAGTTTAACGCTCCTAAACCAGCATCAACTTCAACGGATCCAGTAGAACCTGTTATATCTACTTTAATAGGTGCTTTGACGCTAGTTGGCTGTACCATGTCACCACGAACTAACAGCTCATCAAAGCTAGTAAAGTTATCACCCTCACCATTATCTACAGGAACTTCTGATTTTACACCATCTGCACTGGTTATCGTCTCAGTTTTAGTGAAGTCTGAAGTGTCATCACGAATTTCCACATAACCAATAGCATCATCAAACTTTTTCAAAGACACTGAGTTAGCTGCCAGACTACTCATAGCTGTTGACTGGAAGCCGGTCATTTCAGTATCAGGTGCTACGTCTGGATTCTTTGGTACTGGTGTTGGCTCTGGAGTCGGTTCAGGCGTTGGCTCTGGAGTCGGTTCAGGCGTTGGCTCTGGCGTTGGTGCAGGTGTCTCAGCTACTTCTTTTGCCGCAGCATAAGTACCTTGTGCTTTGTCACTGGCGTAAGTACCACCAATATAATCAGCATCACCACCATAGAACCCACCTTGGGTTTCATAACCATTATTAGCATCTGCTGCACCTGAGAAGGTGTTGCCATCAATGCTTGCTGTTAAATTAATGTTATCTACGCTATCAAAGCTTAATGTGCCGTCTACTTTCTTGTTAACGAAGTCAGCTGTAAATACTGAGCTACCGTTTACAATAGAGCTATCTGGGCCAAGAGCGCGATACGTTGCATCACCGCTATAGTCAACCGTACCATCTGTCGGTACATTCTCAGCTTTAGTCGCATTACCATATACAGCAACACCATCTACAGGTAGTTCAGCACCAATTGCAGCTGTTGCGTCGGCAATACCATCAATGTGACCTGTACGTAGTACATTGCCATAATCTTTATAAACAGATACATACTCTAATGGTGCTGATGCGCCAAGTGCTGGTACTTCTACAGTAGCGCTGCCATTATAAGTCTCATAATCATCTGATGAACCAATGCTACCTTTATCAGATACTTTAACGTCCACTGGAGATAGCAAATCTGACGCTAAGTCAGCACGTGCAACAACCGTATCTCCGCCATCTTTTACTTCAAAGTCACGTGTCATCGGCGTGGTTGCAAGTCCAACTACGGCTACTTGTTGAACACCGCTTAAATTCTCTTCTGGCTGATTTCCACCATCGGTTCCACCATCGGTTCCGCCGCCAGTATCGCCACCACCAGTTTCGCCACCACCAGTTTCGCCACCACCGCTACCCGGGAGCGTAGAACCTCCAAAAACATCACCTAAATTGTAAGACTGGCTGCCACTAGAACCACACGATGCTAGGATAAAAGCTGACAGAAGCACCACACTGGCTTTTAAAGGAGTTTTTAATTTTTTATTAGCTGGAATAGCTAGATTTGGATTGTCATTAAGTGACATTCGACTTCCTCCATGAAAGGTATGAAATTAATCCATTTAATTTTGCTAATTAGATTAAAGGTGTAATCAATTAGCCATTTGATAGTTAACATAGCTAATCAAAATCAACTACTAAAGTCAAGACTGTAGTTTAATAGTTAATTAAGATTAGCTTATTAAATAAGTTTGATATATGCCTTATTACTAGCTTACTGAAGTTTTTTTTATTTGTAGATATTTACTAAGTTGGATAGGCAAATATCTACAAATCAGCTTCTTAAGCTATAAATACTACTGACTTTGGTAAGAGATCTTTGCCCCTAGTACGTAACCATCATTATCTTTAAACTTACTGACAATACTTCCGTTTGGTAATTGTCCCGTTGCATCACCAAACTTCATATATTTACCACCTGCTGATATTGCCCACTCAGGTGTTACATTATACTTTAAGCCACCGCCAATACTATAGTAGCCATCAATGGTCCCTAGTGAACTTGTTGGATCACCTGCGCCTGAATCCCAGCCAACAACCACAGAACCTGCTAATTTTTCATTAAATCTTTTAGCTAGACCCACATCTACTTTCCACTGATCTTCACTATAGCTTAATAGAGGCAAACCGTCTGGCGCAGCTGCTTTTGAGTAGGCATTATATAGTGGTGGTACAATCGAGAAATCTTTCCATGGCACCCAACGTACATCTAGAGTACCTAACAGCTGATACTTCTCACTCAATCCTGTTTCAAAGTTAAAGTTAACTGACTCAGGTGTCGTAACCTTTGTATTGGTAGTAGCATGTGGACCAATATTATTAGCCAGTTCAGAATCTCTAGGAATACCTAACTTGTCTAACGCCGTATCCTTTAAGCCTGTACCTAACAATGGCACTGTCTCTGCTATTGGGGCTTTATGCTCAATTTCGGAGCGGTAAGTTAAATTAGCCTTTAGAGCAATTTCAGGAATACTATAACCAACACCTGCAACCCAACCATAAGCAGTATCACCATTCATATTGGCGTCATAGCCTGTTAATGGGCCATATGCGTTACCACGTAAATGTACTTCTGCTTTAGCTTTTTGCAAGACAGGGCCACCATAAACTTGGAAACCTTCTGACTTATATCCTAATAATCCCGTCCATGACTCAGTATGAACACTAACGTTAGTGTGTTTATCATAATCTGAATCCTTGCTTGAAGGGTTTACAGCACCTTCAGGTGGGGTTAAGTTTAGATTATCAGGATCAGCAATTAATGGGCGGTTTGGATCTGAAATAAAGGCACTTGATCCTTCATACTCTACTTCCGCACCCCATGGCTCATCATAGAATACACCAATACTAAAGTTCTCATTAATATCTGTCTTCACACCGTAACGCATGAAGGTATAAGCATCTTTGGTCATATTACCAGTTGAAGCACCTTTCACATACTCATCTTCTGTCTTAGTAATACCCAATGACTGGCCATTTTTCATACTCCCAGCATTATCATGACCTGAAATATCAGTTTTTAGATAAGCAAAATCAATTTCAGCATAGGTGCCATCATTAAAGAAGCCTTTAATATCCTGACCAGAACGGTCAAGACCTGCAGCATGGGTAAGAGAGGCAGCGGGAAGGGCTAAAAGAGCAAGCGTTAGCTTAGAGATAGGGAACTTTTGTGACATTTGAAATCCTCCATGAAAAAAATAATAGACACACAGTACTTATTGCCAGTAGCAAAGTGATTGATAAGGTGTCAGGCATTCCGGTGCCAAGTATACTGGTTTCTTAAATATCCGATAGGTGTATTACAAATATGTAAGAGTTAGTAAATCGTGTAAATATCATAATCAAACTATTTCAAGATAGCAACCACTGTTTTACTAATTTATTCAAGGACATAAAAAAAGAGGCAACCCATGGTCACCTCCTTTTTAAACTAGCTTTAAGCGGTTACTTATCTTGATAAGATAGCTTAACACCCAGTGCAAAACCGTCGTTATCTTCGAAGTTACCTACGATGTTATCGTTAGGGATTTTACCTTTGGCATCACCGAACATTAAGTATTTACCACCAGCTGAGACTGCCCAGTTCTTATTAAAGTCGTACTTAGCACCTAGACCCACACTATAGTAACCTTCAATTGGACCTAGTGAAGTAACTGGGTCGCCCGCACCACTGTCCCAACCTACCGTACCAGATACAGCTAGGTTATCAGCCACACGCTTAGCCAGACCTAGCTCAACCTGCCATTGATCATCAGCATAATCAACTAAGTTTAGACCTTCAGGATAAACGCGCTTAGTAGATTGGTTGTAAACTGGTGGGGTAATCGCAAAGTCACTCCAAGGTACCCAGCGTACTTTAGCGGTTGCTAACGTGGTTGGGTTAATACCCGTTTGGAAATCAAAGTTTACTGATTCTGGTGTAGTCACTTTCATTTTACTAACAGCACTTGATTCCTGACCAAGACGCTCTAGTAGAGGCATTGTTTCAGCAGCGTCTACGTTATGATCAATTTCAGAGCGGTAAGTTAATGCCGCCTTCAGTGCAATTTCAGGCTTACTGTATTGCAAACCTGCAACCCAACCATAATCGGTATCTGGATTAACATTTAAGTTATAGCCTGTCGCGGCTTCATAGCCCATACCACGCAGTTTAACATCAGCTTTTAAGCGCTGAGCGACTGGACCACCATAAACTTGAAACTCTTTGTTTTGACCAAACTTCATACCCACTAGACCAGTTAGGCTTTCGGTACGAACTTCAACCTTAGTTGCTTCACCTACAGTATTTGCTTCAACTTCAGCTGCTCCTAATACTGCACCTACCTGTGTAGCTTGAGCAACAAGCTCTTGAGGTGGCTGTTTACCTTGCGCGATAAACCCACCAATTTTCTCTTGAAGACTGGCATATGCCTGAGCAGCCTGACCTGCATTCTCAAACTGACCACCAGAAATATGATTTACTGATGCATTCACATCACCTTGAGCAACAAAGATATTGTTACCGGAGTAATCAGCAGCGGCACCCCAAGGCTCATCATATAACACACCAATACTGAAAGTATCGTCGATGTCTGTTTTTACACCATAGCGGAAGAAGTCATAGTCTTCAGCGATATCTTTGATCTTATTACCACGTACATCTTTACCAGTGACATCGGCATCAATATAGGTGTATACGGTTTCAGCATAGGTACCGTCTTGTAAAAAGGCAGAGATATCTTGGCCAGAACGGTCAAGACCGGCGGCAGAAGCAACGCTTGCAACAGATAAAGCAGCAACGGCAGTAACAAGAGGTTTGATAATAAAAGTAGAGCGCATTAACTTCTCCAAAATTCCATTTATAGGATGGGCACTAAAGTTTTATGATTAGGCTTTTCACGAAATGTGAAATCATAAAACAGAGGGATAGACACTAATTATTGTTAGGTTACATTTCAACCACTCAATAATTAATTACCGGCAATACTACTTAAAGAAGAAATAAATTGCAACACTTTGATATATTTATAACTATTTCCACACGAGCCCTTCTGACTTCTCATTAACTAACTTAAACCCGCTATGAAGACAGAATAAACCCTAAGCTTCGGCTATCAATAGTGTGGCGGTACTTCTGAGGCGGCATCAAAAGGCGCTATGCCTGAGTCACTGACTCTATTTAATTGAACATACATTAGCTGCAACTGACGCTGCATATCTTGAATTTGCTTATCTTGTTTGGCAATCACTTGATCCAAACTGTCTACTGTGAGCTCTAAGTAGGCCACGTTAGACTGTAAATTGGCTATTTGCTGCTTTAAGTGATGAAGACTCTCACCGGGGCTCTGTGCTGAATTTGACATGGATTTCTTCTGAATATATAGATAAAAGAGGATTCGGCCCTACCCTTGTACAAAACCTAATAACATTAAGCTAATGACATTAAATAAGCCAAAAGGGAGGCCAAATACGATGACAGGTTATGATTCGCTGTCTGCGTGATATACTGTACTCAATTTTAACATGTAGTAGTTAAGAACATAACTTATAAAATAATGGTAATGATACATATATGGCACTTATTAATTTAAAAAACATCCACTTAGCCTTCGGTGTTGCTCCTATTCTTGATGGCATTGATCTTAGTATTGAAGCAGGAGAGCGCGTCTGTCTGATTGGACGCAACGGAGAGGGTAAATCCACTCTGTTTAAGCTTATTGATGGCAGAATCGTCCCGGACAGTGGTGAGGTCATCATTAATAGCAGTGTCAAAGTTGCCATGCTTGAGCAAGATGTGCCAGAGACCAGTGGCCGTATCCTAGACATCGTTATGGGCGGTGACAAAAAGACTGCCGAGTTATTGATTGCTTATAATAAAAAAGCCGATGAGTGTGCTTCTGGTGATATGGACGCTTGTGAAGCCATGTCTAATCTGCAGCACGATATTGATGCGGCTCATGGTTGGGACTTGGAGCGTGAAGCCCGTCAAATTATTACTACCATGGGGCTAGATCCTGAAGATGACTTATCTTCCCTGTCTGGTGGTCGTAAACGTCGGGTGCTACTGGCCCGCTCTTTGGTGACCAAGCCGGATATCCTATTGCTTGATGAGCCAACTAACCACTTAGACGTAGCGAGTATCGAATGGCTAGAGCAGTTCTTAAAAGACTGGCAAGGACTGACCTTATTATTCATTACCCACGATAGGGCTTTCGTTGATAAATTAGCCACTCGCATCATTGAGCTCGACCGTGGTCAGCTAACCAGCTATGACGTGACTCAGGGCGCTGGCGGCTATGCCCGTTATCAAGAATTAAAAGAGCAGCAACTGATTGCCGAAGAAAAAAACAATGCCAACTTCGATAAAAAACTGGCCCAAGAAGAAGTCTGGATTCGTCAAGGCATTAAAGCCCGCCGTACCCGTAACGAAGGCCGTGTGCGTGAATTAAAGCAACTGCGTGAAGAGCGTAGAAAACGCCGTGAGCAAGTGGGTAACGTAAACATCACCATGACCAGTGGCGATAAGAGCGGTAAATTGGTCTGTAAAGTCAAAAACTTACACCTTGAATATGATGGCAACGTATTGGTAGACGACTTTAGCACCACTATTATCCGCGGAGATAAGATTGGTATTATTGGGCCTAATGGGGCAGGTAAAACCACGCTTATTAAAGCCATTTTAGGTGAGTCAGATGACCAAGTTATCCAGCGTGGTACGGTTACTCTAGGCACCAACTTACAGATTGCTTTCTTTGATCAATTACGTGACCAATTAGACTTAGAAGCCAGTGTGGCTCAAAACGTGTCTGAAGGCTCTGACTTCATCGAAGTCGGCGGTAAAAAGACTCACATCATGAGCTACTTACAAGATTTCTTGTTCGCACCAGAACGTGCCCGCACCCCAGTCAAAGCTTTATCAGGGGGTGAAAGAAACCGCGTCCTACTAGCGAAGCAATTATTAAAGCCTGCCAACATTATGGTACTCGATGAGCCGACCAACGACTTAGATATGGCGACACTTGAGTTACTAGAAGAATCGGTAGCCAGCTTCGAAGGCACCATTCTTCTGATTAGCCATGACCGTGCCTTTATGGACAACGTGGTCACCTCAACTTGGGTATTTGACCAAGATGAAGAAGGCAATGGCATCGTAAAAGAGTATGTGGGTGGCTATCAAGATTACTTAGTGCAAAAGCAGCGTGAAGACAGCTTTAATGCTAAGGCTGCAGCGACTGCCAAAGCCGATAACAGCAAAAAAGTAGAGAAAAAAGAGGCAGCCGCGACTGTAACTGCTGCTGACAAAGCGCCAACAGCCCCTAAACGTAAGCTTAGCTATAATGAGCAAAGAGAGCTTGATGAATTACCCAATCAAATCTCTAAGTTAGAAGAAGAACAAGCCGATCTTCAACAAAAACTGGCCGATGGTAGCTGGTTTACCACAGATTTAGAAGCTGCTACTGCTGCTAGCGAAAGACTGGCCGCGATAGATGAAGAGCTTATGATGAAGTTAGAGCGCTGGGATGAACTGGACAGCTAACGGCTGTCTTGTAGTTGCTGGTCTTACTGGTTACTGAGTAGTTACCTTCGGGTTAGTTGGATTAAAGTCGGCTGATCAACACAGCCGGCTGACCTCACTCTGGTGAAATTTTATGAATACTCCCTCCTCTCCTACTGGCGGACCAAAAAAACAGGAGTCTAACAAGATTCCCGTACAGTCCTCCGTTCAGCACTATACGCCTCAAGCAGGACCTAAGCCTGATTCGATTCAGGCCCCTGTAAATTCGCAACCTCCAAAGCCTATTCCTATCCCAAAAGGCATGCCAACCATCACCGAAAACCACAAGCAAACTTCTGTGGCAGAAAAAAAGCCTTTTAAACTGGCCTTTTTAGCGCCTAAGTACTGGGGGATTTGGCTGCTACTGGCTTTGATATTGCCGCTTATTTATTTGCCCTTACGAATCCAGTTTTGGATTGGGCGTAAGCTTGGCATAGCGCTTTATCATTTGGTAAAAAGTCGTAGAAATGACACCTTAGTCAATCTTGAGCTTGCCTTCCCAGAAAAGATGGCAGCAGACCGTGAGCTTATGGCCAAACAGGTCTTTGTTAATCAGGGTATCGGCGTATTTGAGACCTTGTGTGCTTGGTTTCGCCCCAATGTGTTTACCCGTACAGTTTCTATTTCTGGGCTACACCATTTGGTTGAGGCAAAAAAACAAGGCAAAGCGGTACTGCTACTAGGCGGCCATTACACCATGCTGGACTTGGGTGGCCGTTTATTTGCTCAGTTCTCAGCCATTGACTGTGTTTACCGTCCACAAAACAATGAGCTGCTTGACTGGTTTATTTATAATGGCCGCCGTCATATCTTTGATGAACAGATTGACCATCACAATATGCGTAAACTGGTGAGTCGTATCCGAGAAGGCAGCGTGGTTTGGTATTCTCCCGATCAGGACTATGGGCTTAAGCATGGGGTCATGGCTCCTTTTTTTGGGGTGCCTGCTGCCACAGTGACTGCACCAAGACGACTGGCTCGTATGGGAGATAAATCAAACCCGCCAGCCGTGATGGCGCTACATACTTATAGACAAACCCCGGATAACATTCCTCGGGGCAAGCGCCCACACTATCACCTTAGTATCACGCCCGCCTTAGAGGACTACCCTACCAAGGATGAAGTGGCGGATGCGACCCGTATTAATGAGGTTTTAGAAAGCTTGATTCGCATTGATCCTACCCAGTGGATGTGGTTCCATAAGCGCTATAAGAATGGGGAGGAAGGTCGCACTTCCTACTACAACAAAAAAACACCTAGTAAATAGTTCTATTAATAGCGCTATTAATAAATGGTATAAAAGCAATAAACGGTATAAAAAACCTAGAATAAAAAAGACGCTCCTATTATAGAAGCGTCTTTTTTTATCAGGGCAGATTACTATATAAGTTAATACGTATTAGATAATCACTGAAGAGTTTAAAACATCATCTACCGTAGAGTTAAGGACAGTCAAATAATCAGTTGAGTTAAGAGTAACCAGCACATCATTTTTGGCTTGAATGGCATTGGCTGCTAAATCCGTAAAGCTTTGGAATAACGAGGATGAGAATTCAATAACATCGTTATAGCCGATATCATTATTGAAATCCACAATGGTATCAGAGCCGGCATTATTACCGATGACGAAGGTATCATTACCAATGCCGCCGATTAACCAATCATTGCCTACCCCACTCTCTAGACGGTCATCCCCTTCGGCACCATAAAGTTTATCATTACCCGCCAGTCCGTATAAGGTGTCATCACCTTGGCCGCCATGCAGGGTATTGTTGCCCTTCGTGCCGTGGATAGTGTCATCCCCTTCACGGCCAAACACGATATTACCTGTTAAGCTATCATCACCGTCACTACCCTCGGTGTGTGATCCATAGCTTTTACCTTTACTAAACCATTTAATCACCGGACGGTTATCAATCAAACCACTACTGCCAATGTCGTAGTTGTTCAAATGACTGGCGATTTCTTTTTCAAAGCTAACCGCTTCCACGTTATCGGCTTCAACCAAGTTAATGCCATCTTTATCTAGGAAGAATAAGGTATCACCTTCCATTTTGAAGACATTCCAGTCATTGCTTCTGCCTGCAACACGAACTTGGTCATGGCCTTCGTTGCCATCAATATGGTCAACCCCAACCCCAGCTTTAATAATGTCATTACCTTTACCGGCATCGATATAATCAAAGTTACTACCGCCAGCGATTAGATCATCATAAGCACTGCCCACAATAAAGGCTGAGCTGCCATAATGGCTTGAGGTATGTGACTTATCATCTTGCACCCAAGTGGTCGCTCGGCTTACCGCGGTTAAATCTGCCACAATCACCGTGCTGTCTTGTTTGGTATGCTCATAGAAAGTGGAGTTACTAATGCGGCTAATGGCGTCTGTGGTAATGCCATTAATGTGAGCATACCAGCCGGTGGGAATATTTAATAAAGAAAATAAGCTGACATCCCAAATAGGCGAAGCGTACACATCGTTAAATAACACCACGTTGTCAGTTGAGCTGCTAAAGTCCTTATCTGGGTTAACCAAACCAAAGTCAGCTGCCTTAATAGCATCTAAGATATTCGACTCGCTACCGGTAATGCGGTGCACCACATCGTTTTCATAACCAAAGTTTAAAATAACATCTGGGTTGTCATAGATGGTAGGGACAGCAAAAGCCATGTAGTCGGCCTCTTCAAAAAAGCCATCCGCCAGAACTTCACGCTCAGCGGCAATCATGTTAGTAACGGCAGCACCGGCACTATAACCACTAATCAATACATCACTACCGCTTAAGCCGTTGGCTACAGCGAAGTCTTTTACTATCCCTAAAATCGGCTCTAATAAAGCAATGCCTTTTCGGCTGTTAAAGTCTAGGTAATCTAGGACATCAACCAGATTATTGGTGCCAGAGATATTAAGGTTAATACCAACGAGCTTGCCAGCGTCATCGTATTGACCGAAGATAAGCGCTTGTGGCCCGCCCTCAGTCTTGCCGCTAAACAAGCTATCAATCTGAAAGTAACCTTCTCTATCTACCAAAGACTCACTTACGCCCAAATCACTTGGGCTCAGTTGAGCCCAACCAGCTGGAATACCTACATTGGTATCATTGGGGAATAAATCACCAGTTAATTTTCCGACAAGGTTTAACGCATCTGCACCGGGTATAAAGCCAAAGAAACTTACGGCATTGGTGTAAGCTGAGAGACGACTGGAATCGTCAATTAACTTGGCAGACTCTTCACTTGAATAGTTTTTGTAGTCGAACATTCCCATACACTTATATCCTTATAACCTGGGGTTTATTGAATGACAGTCCAGTACTTCATCCTTGAGTAATCGAGCCCAAAAATTATGTTATACATTAAAGTAATTAGCAAGAGACAAGTTAGAAATTAATGACAATCTACCTATACCCCTCTATTTATAACTGATAACTGCCCTGTTAAAGCCAATAAAACAGGCCTTTACTGTGGTCTATTAGTGACTAGAAGGCTAAAAAACAGTGATTATTTGTTATACTGAGCCGATACAATAAATTTTGTTATCCTAATAACCTTTACAACAACCTGTTTTAAAAGTTGAGTGATTTATGAGCGCATCAGAGACCCATCCAAACCAAACAGAAACCAATCAGCCAAGACGTACACTTACCGGTGTTACCACCACAGGTATTCCCCATTTAGGCAACTACGTGGGCGCCATTCGTCCTGCTATTCAGTCTTCACAAAATAGCACCAACGAAGAGGACAAGTCGTTTTTCTTCTTGGCCGACTACCACAGTATTATCAAATGCTCAGACCCAAAACAGGTTCATGAGTCTACCAAAGCCATTGCAGCAACTTGGCTGGCTTGTGGCTTAGATCCTGAAAAAGTGGTGTTTTATCGTCAATCTGATGTGCCAGAGATTCAAGAGCTGGCTTGGATTTTAAACTGCTCGTGCCCCAAGGGCCTAATGAACCGCGCCCATGCTTATAAAGCTGCGGTAGATGCCAATAATGAAAAGGCCGATGTCGATCCTGATCACGGTATCACCATGGGTCTGTTTGGTTACCCAATATTAATGGCTGCCGACATCTTAATGTTTAATACTACCCATGTGCCTGTGGGCCGTGACCAGATTCAACACATTGAAATGGCCCGTGATATCGCTGGTACTTTTAACCATAAGTACAAGCCTTTATTCACTCAGCCATCAGCAGTAGTTGATGACAACGTAGCGCTGCTAACAGGTCTTGATGGCCGTAAAATGAGTAAGAGTTATGGCAACACCATTCCTCTATTTGGTGAGTACAACCCTCAAGTTGACCCAGAAAAACAGCTGCGCAAAGCGATCATGCAAATTGTGACTAACTCGCAAGCCCCTGAAGAGCCTAAAGACGCTGATGACTCAGTTATTTTTGAAATCTATAAAGCCTTCGCAACACCAGACGAGCTTGCTGACTTACGTTCACAGTTTGAAGCCGGTATTGCTTGGGGTGATGCCAAGCAGATTTTATTTGAGAAGATCAACAGCGAGATTGCTCCCTTCCGTGAGCGCTACTTTGAGCTAATGACCAATCCAAAAGAGTTAGAAGAAATCCTGATGATGGGTGCTGAAAAAGCTCGCCGTCATAGCCGCAAGCAGCTGGATAAAACCCGCCGTGCTATTGGTATCAAACCACTTGCGAAACTAAAGTAAGGGCATTAGCTTTTGGATAGCACAGCGACTTACACCCAAGCAGATTCTGATGCTGGTGTTAATGCCAGTATTAGAATCTATACCACGCCAGTTCAAGCACTGCCTGAGGATTTATATGTTCCGCCTCAGGCTTTTGCTATTTGGTTAGAGCAGTTTGAAGGTCCGCTCGACTTCTTGTTGTATCTGGTAAAAAAGAACAACTTTGACATCACTGATACCGCTATTTTGCCCATTACTGAGCAGTATTTGGCTTATATCGATGAGCTAGATGCTGACCATTTTGAGCTGGCTGGCGACTATCTGTTGATGGCTTCTACCTTAATTGCTATCAAGACAGAGCTGCTGCTCCCTGCGCCTGAGAAGTTAGAAGATGAGCGCGATCCAAAAGCGGAGCTGATTGCACGGCTAGAAGATTATGCTCAGATTAAAGAAGCTGCCCGCCGACTTGATAACTTAATACGCCTTGAGCGTGATGTGTTTTTAGCAATGGCTAGCCTGCCTGACCCAGAAGTTATGGCGGCGGAACTACCCAATTACCCTGCAGAGATGTTGGTAGAAAGCTTGCTTAAAATGCAGTTAAAGCCCGACTATCAAATGCACAATATCAAAGTAGATCCCATCCCCTTATCTGACCGAATTGCCAGTATTAGCCGTCAGCTTAGCGAGCGCGGCGAAGGGGCTTTTATTGAGCTACTCGATGAAAATCAAGGACGACTTGGGGTCGTGGTCAGCTTCGTGGCCGTACTTGAGCTTATGAAGCGACAAATTATCGATGTGATTGCTATTGAAGAGGCACAAAACTCTACTATTGACGAGCCAGAGAATACTGTCAGCTCCTCCCCTGAAGAGTCACAGCCTCATACTTACAGTTTATCTAGCCTCAAGCTACGTTGGGTGGCTTAGCATTTATCGCTTAACATCTACATAAATTACTCTTACTCACTGTCTATTTTTAAACCTAGCGAACTTTCATGCCAAAACTTCCTAATGACCCAGCTGCCGCTATACCTAATGCTACCAACGACTCTGATCTAAATGCCTTTAACCGCTACGACTTATTGAGCCGTAGAGTTGAAGTGTTATTACATGCCTCTGAATCGCCTCTAACTGATAGTCAGCTTAGAAAGTACTTATCTTTATCTAAGCAAGAGTTAGAGACAGCTCTAGTGGTTCTGCAACAAAGACTCACCACAGGGGTGCTTTCTTTAAGCGAATCTGCCAGTGGCTATCGGTTACAAATACGCAGCGAGTACAGTAGCCTAATTCAGGAAGTGTTCCCGCAGCGACTAGAGCATTTAAGCCAAGCTCTGCTTGAGACCTTAAGTGTCATTGCCTATAAACAGCCTGTGACCCGCAGTGATATTGAGCAAGTCCGCGGAGTAACTGTATCTAGTAATATCTTAAGACAGTTATTTGATAAGGGCTGGATTGTAGAAAAAGGCTTTCGCGAAACGTTAGGTCGTCCTGCTCTGCTGCACACCACGCCTGAATTTTTGGATGCCTTTGGTCTTGAGAGACTAGAAGACTTACCCCCACTGCCAGAGCTAAACCTAGAAAGTGACTAACTAATCTAAGCTAAAATGTAGGATTGCGGTCAAAAAATCCCTATGCTACCTATGGACAGGTAGTCAGGTATTATAAGGACATAAGGCTCTTAGCGATGATAAATAAAACTCTTAAGCTCGTAACGACCGAAGACCATCAGCAAATCGCAGTTTGGGAAATAACTGCAAATGAGCCACAGCAGACCCCTAATGACTCTAAAGATAAACATAAACATAAACATAAACATAAACAAAACTTACTCTTTATCCACGGTGCTTTTTCGGACAAAACCGTCTGCCTAGGTATTGCTAGCTATTTTGCCAAGCTAGGGCACTCCTGCTTTATCATGGAATGGCGAGGTCACGGCAGTAGCAGCCAGCCTAAAGACAACTATCATCTTGAAGACATTGCTTTTTATGATGTTAAGGCCACTTTCAACTATTTACTTAATGAATTAGACCTTGATAACTTGCACTGCATTACTCATAGCGGTGGCGGTCTTTGCTTGACAATGTTTTTAACCCGCTACCCTGAGTATACAAGTAGCATAAATAGCATCAGTATGTTTGCGTGCCAGGCCTTTGCCGCTGCTACTACGCCATTGAGCTATGCCAAAATATTAATGCTAAAAGCAATGACTCGCCGATTAGGAGTTGTCAAAGGCAAAAGCCTTAAGTTAGGCACTATGAATGAAAGTTACTACCTGCTATCGCAGTGGATAGACTGGAATTTAAACCAGAACTTTACCCCCTATTCTCCCACGCCCATAAGACGACAGTTATTGCAATTGGCTCGCCTACAATCCAATAGTCGATTTCTTAAAAAAACGGGCACCCTCACCACGCCACAGCCTTTCGATTATCGTACTTTAATGCCAAAAGTGACGATTCCCATTTATGCCATCTGCGCCAAAGGAGACTCTATTTCCCCGCCTAAAGGCTGCTTAAAATATCTACAAGCCTTCAAAAACTCAAACAACCAGTGGCGTGAGTTCTCAGTGGCCAATGGCAACTTAGAAGATTACAACCACACCCGCATTTTTTTGAGTAGTCACGCAGCCAAAGAGGTGTGGCCTACTGTGCTAAATTGGGTGCAACAGCACAGTTAAAATTTAGCCGTATTTATCCTTTACTCCTCTTTAAGTAAAAAAAAAGTATAAACTTGTAAGCACATAGCGATAATCTACATAAATTAACGTATAATAAGCATCCAAAATCAGCTGCGTCTGATTAAAAAACTTCTCTACATTGTGAAATGTAGCCACTCACCGATTCAAGGATGCATACCATGCCTCATTCTGAACACCCCAATTCAACCCCAGAAAGCGATGTCTATACCGATCATAACGGTGACTATCAATTCGCCTCTTCAACCACCCAAACCAGCACTGCCGGTACTGAAAAACTTCAAAAAGCCCTAGCCCGTATGGGTCTTGGCTCACGTCGTCAGATGGAAGAAGTTATTAAAGCAGGCCGTGTCTCAATCAACCAAAAGCCTGCTACTATCGGCGACCGTGTTGAGCAAAGCGATGAAATTCGCGTTGACGGCCGTTTAATTAAATACAAATCAGAGCGTGAAAAACGCCGCCGTGTATTGGCTTACTATAAGCCTGAAGGCGAGATTTGTTCGGCCAATGACCCTGAAGGTCGTACCACAGTATTTGAGCGTCTGCCAAAGTTGACTCATGACCGCTGGATTATGGTCGGTCGTCTAGATATCAACTCTACTGGTCTGCTGTTATTTACCAACGATGGTGAATTGGCTCACCGCTTAATGCACCCCTCTAACGAAATTGTCCGTGAATATGCGGTTCGTGTATTGGGTGAACTGACTCCTGAGATGATGAAAAACTTAACCGATGGCGTCATGCTAGAAGACGGCCTAGCTAAGTTTGAAGACATCAAACAAGGCGGCGGTGAAGGGGTTAACAAGTGGTATCACGTTAAACTAAAAGAAGGTCGTAACCGTGAAGTGCGTCGCCTAATTGAGTCACAAGGCTTGAAGGTAAGTCGCCTATTACGTACCAGCTATGGCTCAGTTGATTTACCTAAAGAGCTACGTACTGGCCGCTTTATCGAACTTGATCGTAAAGACATTCACCGTCTAATTGACTTAGTTCATCTGCGTCCTCGTGAAGACATGGGGGTTCATGGTAAAGCCAAAGAGAAAAAAGAGCGCTTCCAGAAAAGACCAATGAAAGCCCGTACTATTCGTACCAGCTCTAGAAGTGGCCGCGCCAATACTGCCGGTAGAAGCTCAAACAATACCCGTGGCAGAGACACAGGCAATAGAGGCTCTAAACGTTAATTAACGTCTAGATTGTCTTTAATCTGACATCAAAAAAGCCCTTAGTTAATGACTAAGGGCTTTTTTATTTTAAGCTACGAATTCAGAATACTACCTTGCTGAACTAACAATCTATTATTGACGTTGATCTAGATAACGCTGCATGACCTGCATCTGTTGCAGCGCTTCATTTTGACAGCCTTCAAGCAAGCTATCTAGCTTAGTTTCAATTTTCATCAACACTTCTAACAGCAAACCTAAGGCTTGGGCTTTATTTTCACTCATGCTTTCTTCACCGCTAACTTGGCTATTTGCATGGGCCGCTGTTGATGCTCTATTGGCTGCTTGTTGCAGTAAGTCTTCATGACGAGCAATGCGCTGATAACTCTCGATCAGCTCTGGTACTCGGGTTTGCAATAGTTTACTGACCATAAACTCATCTTCAGAGACCATCGGCGTTTGACCGGCTTTAACTGCTTCATTGCGCCACTGCTGAAAGATATCTGCCTTACCATCAATTCGTAAAAGCTGCTCTACAATCACCGGTGGCAAGCCTTTGATTTGCTCATCAACCAAAGTCAGCTGTAGCATAGGCGGTGGTGGTAGCTGTGATGGCTCAACATATTTCAAAGTGCCCGGAGTTATTCCTACAGCTCGATGAAAAGCCAGCCAACCTTTGCGGCCCACATAACCTGCGGCTACTACGGCGACGACCCCTACTCCTATTAGCACACTCATTGATTACGCTTACCTCTTATTCAACCACCACACACTTATTCTACACCCACTAATGACTCATGCCCCAAGCAGCCGCTTTTTATTTCTCAAAACGCTGCTGCAAATAACGATTAGTGGCCAAAAGCTTCTGACCATCTTGATGATACGCTGCATCTAGTAGCCCATCAAACTGAGTTTCCACTGTGTTCAAAACTTCCATGAGGGCTTGTCTGCCGGTCATATCCGAGTTCTTAATCTTCGTGGTGTCTGCTCGGCTAGACTCAGTACTGCTTTTCTCAGCTGAGATAACGACGGTTTTATTGGGGCTACTGTCTAAGTCATGTAAGCGGCGATAGTCTGCAACTGCTTCAGGGATGTGCTTATCCATGACATTTTTAATCATGATATAAGTTTCAGTGACCGCATCTGAATCATCAATAACACCATCGTTGTTGGTATCACCGTAAAGCATTTTTAGCTTTTCGCCTTTATCATTGATACTGTCTAACTTTTGCTTCACTTCAGACGGTAAGCTTTTTTCTGGAATATAACCCAACTGCGGCATGGCCTTATACTCAAGCATTTTAGGCTGAGTCAGTTTTTTCACGCCTCGATACCCTAAGTATATGCCGGCTGCAGGTAGCACCCCATATAGTATAAACATCAGTACCATTGCAGTTGCTTGCGTCATATAACCACCCTTTGTTCTTTTTTATTATTCAAATACGGAAGTTTAGTACTTAAACAGTCTGTTTGAAACTCTAAGCTTATAACAGCCTAAATACTTTATAATTAACCCGTATTAGCCTATCCCCTATTTTAATAACTTACCCTGAGATAACTAGATGGATTATGTATCAGGCTTTGCCCTTGGCTTGTCGCTGATATTTGCGATAGGCTCACAAAATGCTTTTATCTTAAAACAGGGCTTAAAAAAGCAGCACGTTTTTGCCATCTGTTTGTTTTGCGCGGTATCTGATGCTTTATTAATCTCAGCGGGTGTTGCGGGGTTTGGGGCTGTTACCGCAAAATATCCCAATATCGTCACCCTCGCAAAAATTGCCGGTGCCTTATTCTTATTGGGATATGGTTTACAAAGTTTATATGCCAGTGTTAGCAAATCGCATGCCTTAATTCAAGACAGTAGCTCTGTGAGCAGTCTCAAAAAATCATTAATGCTATGCTTTGGCTTTACTTGGCTCAACCCTCACGTTTATTTAGATACTTTGGTACTGGTAGGTATGGTCTCAACGGGAGCGGATAGTAAGGTAGAGTTTGGATTGGGGGCGGTCAGTGCTTCTTTTGTGTTTTTCTTTAGCTTAGGCTATGGCGCAAGGTTACTGTCCCCTTTATTTGCCAAACCCAAAGCATGGAATATTTTAGACGCATTCGTTGGCGTACTCATGATTTATTTGGCATGGCACTTATATAGCAGCTGATTGGTAACAGTAAGTCTAATATGAAATCTATTAGGCAAAGGGGAGTAGATATTAAGCCAGACTTGGGAAAATAGTGCGGACGCCGCTCACTAAAATCTCGATAGCCACTGCGGCCAATAGCATACCCATAATACGGCTAATAATATTAAGTCCGGTATCGCCTAGTAATTTACTTAAGCGTCCTGCGGCCATCAGCGCCAGATAACAAAACACAGAGATTAATAATCCAGCAATGATAATCGCTAGTTTTTGTTGCCAATTGGAGACTTGTGCAGAGTAAATAATAACGGTTGAGATACCACCAGGGCCAACCATCATAGGTATGGCCAACGGCACTACTGCTGCCGCGGTGCTACCAATACTCTCGACACTATCATCAAAATCAACGTTTTCTTGATCGGGCTTAACCGGGTTTCCGTCACCATTCATCATATTAATGGCAATCAAAAACACCAACACCCCACCTGCTACTTGGAACGAGCCTACTGAAATACCTAAGGCTCTTAGCAAGCTTTCCCCAGCAACCGTAAAAAAAGTGATGGTAATAAATACAGTCAAGCTACTGATACGCGCAAAACGGCGCCTATCATGCATACTGTATCCTCGAGTCGAATCTAAAAATAGAGTTAGTGCGCTAAAGGGGTTAATTAGCACCACAAACGCTATTATTATTTTGACAATTTCGGTGTCCATAGCGGGCGCCTCAGTTTGCAAAGGGTGGCGATTTTAACATAAGCAACAGGCAACGTATAACCCAATTATTAACTTTTTTTCAATAATTATTAGGTTTATACGCTGCTTTTGTGGCCCGACGATTGAATTTTAGTTGAGCAATCAACTATAAATCAATCAGCTACAAATAGAGTTATACCACTTTTTGCAAACTATTTATATGTCACTAAAGTTAAGCCAGTAACCTGTCTTCAAAATCATTAAACATTTCAATCACTTAGTGTTTATTGGAAACCCACGCCATTGAAATCCCACGCCCGTAAACTATAGTCATAGCCCCATAAATAAGATACACTGATAAGATGGCATATTCAAAAGACTACAGACAAATGATATTAGACA
>ERZ808051.1147-NODE-1147-length-19851-cov-4.315920_pt1 | contig 19851 bp, 18 predicted proteins | sample MGYA00380199_ERZ808051 | MGnify/ENA primary metagenome ERZ808051 (study PRJEB31490, sample SAMN06133391) | mouse gut metagenome | isolation source: J11 | host: mice | place: China: Chengdu | collected 2015-05 ...
ATTTGCCATGGGGTTCCTACCGTAAGGCTTTGGAGAGATCTTATGGCATATTATGAGAAGAAAGAAAAGAGCAGGATTGAAAGAGTGGTATTTCGCGATAAAAATGCGGGGGGGGGTGGCGCGGCCATGTCACTACTTTTTTGTTAAAAAAAAACGAATATCAGATGAGCTTCATCGGAAGCTGTTTTACTCTAATCTGGCATTGCGGGATTCCTGTTTTTCATGCGATTACGCACAGATGGGACGAATCAGTGATTTCACGATTGGGGATGCATGGGGGGTAGAGGATAAAAATCCGGAGTTTTATGATAAAAGGGGAGTTTCACTATTAATGTTTCATACAGAAAAAGCAAGAACTCTTAAACACCAGATTGAGGATGCTATGTGGATGGAATCTATAGACATAGAAAACTATAAACAGGGAAATATGCAGCATCCGTCATCTCCACATAGAAATGTGGAAGAGTTTTGGAATGATTATCACAGTAAACCATTTCCTTTTATCATAGAAAAATACGCTCGAAATAATATCTTCTTAAACATCCGCTATATATTGAGGAGAATAAGAGGTGCTGTTAAATGACAAGAAAGAGAGTCTGTATATTGACATTTCATAACTCCAGAAATTATGGAGCCGTGCTTCAGGCATACGCATTGCAAAAGAAAATGGGGGAAATATTTGAAATTGTAGAAATATTGGACTATAGAAATGAAAAAATAGAACATGAACTACGACTTTGGACATGTAAGGATTTTACAATAAAAGAATTTGTGAGGGCTATCTTTGCATTAATTTTTCGACTGCATAAAAAAATAGCATTTGAAAAATATATGCATGGATATATGAAAATATCTAAACGGGTACAGCGAGAGGACTTGTTGATGTCTTCCCTGCCATATGATATTTTCGTGACAGGGAGCGACCAGGTATGGAATACAGTTTTGACGGGAAATGATGAAACTTTTTTCCTTGACTTCGTAGAACAAGACAAATGTAAAATTGCCTTTGCCGCTTCCTTTGGTGATGGACAGGCTGTGATCGACAATAGGAAAGAGTGCTTATTGAGAAAATTTCAACTGATTACTCTGCGGGAAGATAAAGCATGCAAGATAGTAGAGGAAGCACTTGGGGAAAGCATTAAGGTGTGTTGTGATCCCACCCTGTTGCTGGAAAGTGTGAAATGGAAAGAGGTTGCAGCATGTCGTTTAAAGAGAAATAAATATGTTTTTCTGTTTATGATAGATGATTCCCGGCAACTTATTGAGTACACAAGAAAGCTGGCAAAAGAGAAAGGAATGTGCATAGTCAGCAATAAAAGGTGTCTGTCTTTTTTGAGGCATATTTCACCGAGAGATTTTGTGTCGTGGGTTTTATATGCGGATTATGTAGTGACAAATTCATTCCATGGGACAGTTTTTTCATTATTGTTTGAAAAAAGGTTTGTCAGCCACAGATTTACGGAAGAGGGAAAACCTAAGGTCAGAATTATGGAATTACTTGACAAGGTAAGTCTTGGACATCGCGTTACCGATAATGCGGGGTTAGACATTGATGTGCAAGAAGACTGGGATGCAGTAGGTCATAAGTTGTCTCAGATGCGTCTGGAATCTTGGAGATTTATGTCAGACTGGTTTGAACAAAATGTTGGGGGCAATGAAAATGGCGGAGAAAATCAGGGTGTTGCAATCAGTTAATTCCTTAGGGATTGGCGGAAGCGTCATCTGTGTAATGAATTTCTTTAGACATATAGACAGGGAAAGATTTCAAGTAGACTTTGTAATTTGTGATGATACAAAAATGAACTTTTATGATGAAATCATAGAGGCGGGAAGCAAGGTTTTTATATGTAGAACACAATGTAAGAACAAATATTTGAAACTAATTTCGCAAATAAGACAGATCAAAGAGATTTTAACTCAAAATCATTATGATATAATCCATTGTCATTCTTGTTCTTTTTTCGGAATTCTTAGAGGGGCCATAGCAGGGTTTGCATCAAGGGGGGTAAAGGTGGTCTCCCATGCTCACAGTGTCGGAGAGCCGAAAGGAACGATGGCAGACAGCATGGCTCGCTACCTGCTAAAGTGGGTGTTATCAAATATCATTGATGTTGGGTGTGCGTGTTCTGATATGGCGGGAGAGAGTAAGTATACAAAGAAATTTATTGGCTCAAAGAAATATAGGATTGTCAACAATGCCATTGAAACAGACAGATATAGATATTGTTTAAGGAGACGAAATGAAATAAGGGAAGCATTGAATATAAAGGACGGAGATTTTGTCATTGGTAATGTTGGCCGCCTGGAATATGAAAAGAATCAAACATTTCTTTTGGATATTTTTGGCATTATATTAGATAAAAAACCTAATGCGGTTTTATTGTTAATAGGGGATGGCAGCTTACGGGAGATCCTGGAGGAAAAGGCAGAGAAGAACGGAATATCCTCTCAGGTAATTTTCACAGGAAAGTGTGAAAATGCGGCAGATTATTATCATGCTATGGACTGCTTTGTACTGCCATCGCATTATGAGGGATTTCCGCTTGTTCTGGTGGAAGCACAGGTCAACGGGCTTAGATGCATTGTATCTGAGAACATGTCCAGAAATGTAAACATCGCAGGAGGTGTCAAATTTTTATCACTAGAGATGTCGCCTGAAATTTGGGCCGAAGAGATATGTATGTTTGGAAATGACCGTATGAATACGGAAAATGTTAATAAAGTAATCTTAAAATATGAACTGAATAACGAAGTTTTAAAGCTTGAGACTATATATGAGGGACATTCTTAAAATAAGAATTGTGAGATGATTTTAAATGATATGTAGTAAAAAAAATTTGTTTTATGGTATCAGTCTATTCCTGACAATGAGTTTCTATACATTGAAAGATGCTAAACTATTGTCAGGTCATATGAGGATTTTACTTTTAATTGGCTTAATTTTCGGTATTGGGAAAATGGTGATATCTGCAGAAAAAATTCCTCATATTAGAAATAACAAAAGAACTTTCTTCTTTCTGCTGACAATTACAGTTGTACTTTTCTTATGTTTTTTAAGAGACAAAGATACAAGATTGGTAATTGCATTATTTATGATGTTCATAGGAATGGATGTAGAACCTGAAAAGACAATTCGAATTATGTTTTATGCGAAACTGCCCATGTTTCTTTTGGCGATGTTAATGGGAGGGTATGGACATATCAACGGTACTGCTCTGCATGGTGGCATGATTATTCTATTATATATCTGTATGTGTGGAGGCAGCTTAAAAGCGGCTGATTTTTTTGTCATATCAGTGCCTTATGTTCTACTTTCATTGTATACGAAATCATCATCTTTTGTATGTGGGATAGGATTCGCAATTATATGTTTATTTGTGATTAGAAAAAAGTCAATGAGAAAGAGATTGACATCTAAGTTTATGGTATATATTTATCCGATTGCACTGAGCCTGAATTACCTATTTGCAATTACAATCAGAGACGGCGCAGTTCCCTTTATCGGAAATAGGATGCCTGATTTTGTGAATCAGACATTTTTTCAGCTGGTAAGATGGATTGATGTTGCCACAAGCAGTCGCCTGACTTTAGCTGAGGCATCTTTACAGAAATTCGGCATATCCTTATGGGGCGGAAATGTGGATTATGGACAGATATGGCCTGGGGTTTACTTCAATTTAGATTCAGGTATGATGTGGATGATTCAGGGAGAGGGACTAATAGTGGCAGCTATTTATATGGCAATGTCTGTCATGTTGATGAAATATCTGATTGAAACGAAACGATATCACTATGTAATCGCTGCTCTGATTATTGCTTTATGGGCGACTCAAGAGGATATGCTGGTATCGATGGGAACTAATTTTCTGATGGTATTTATGGGACAGGCAGTATACTATTGCATAGAAAGGAATGCGAAAAAACATGGCTATACCTAAGGTAATCCACTATTGCTGGTTTGGGGGAAATGAACTCTCACAAAAGGCAGTTAAATGCATGGAGAGCTGGAAGAAATATTGTCCGGACTGGGAAATAAAGGAGTGGAATGAACAAAATTATGACGTAGAAAAAATTCCGTATATTAGGGATGCATATAAAGAAAAAAAATGGGCGTTTGTCTCAGATTATGTGCGACTGGATGTTGTGTGGCAGTATGGAGGTATATATCTGGATACTGATGTAGAGTTGATTAAGCCACTAGATTTCTTTTTGGAAGAAGAAGTGTTTTTTGCTTTAGAAAAGAAGAATTTATGTATAAACACAGGACTTGGATTTGGTGCAGTTCCTGAAAACAGGATTCTAAGACAGCTTATGGAGTTATATGAGAAGCTGTCATTTTATATGGAGGATGGAAGCCTTAATTTAATAGCCTGCCCTAGGTACAACACAGAGTTTTTTGTGAAAAAGGGATATCACCTAAAAGATATCACACAACGCTGTGAAGAGGCAATTATTTATGGAAGTGAGTATTTCTGTCCAATGGACTTTAATACCGGAACAGTGACTATTACCGATAATACATATGGTATCCACTGGTATGAAGCATCATGGTTTCCAGAAAGCGACAAAAGGATTCATAATACAGAGATACGAATCAGAAAGAAATATCCTGAAAGTCTGGCAAATAAGATATGCGTATTTTATAGGAAGATGTATCGTTTTGTAGAGTATTCCAGAAAAGGAATTCTGTCAGAAAAGATGAAAGAAAAGTGGAAGAAGAGATAAGGAGATAGAAATGAGAGCGGATTTGTCTAAAAAGATGATAACAGTTTTTACTCCGACCTATAACAGAGCATATATTATTGGTAAGCTTTATGAGTCGCTTAAGAGACAAACATTCAAAGATTTTGAATGGCTGGTAATAGATGATGGCTCTGTTGATAACACAGAAAATTTGATTCAAGGATTTATTTTGGAAAACGAAATAGAGATAAGATATATTAAAAAGGATAATGGCGGACAGCATACCGCGCTGAATAAGGCGATTGAGTGTGCAAAAGGACACTTGCTAATGATAGTCGATTCAGATGATTATTTGACAGATACCGCGCTGGAACGTATTTTATATTGGGAAAATACGATAGCGGAAAAGGAGGGATATGCAGGTATATCAGGATTAAGGGCTTTTCCGTGGGGCGATACAATTGGTGGTAAATGGAAACAGAAAGAGAACTATGTCGATGCAACAAATTTGGAGAGGAAGAAATATAGATTACGGGGAGACAAGGCAGAAGCATATTATACGAATGTTTTAAGACAATATTATCCGATTCCTGTTTTTGCGGGGGAAAATGATGTAGAGAAAGGAGTTCTATGGAACAGGATTGCTAATGGAGGTTATAAATTAAGATGGTTTAATGAGAGGATTTATATCTGTGAATATTTAGATGATGGTATGTCAAAGAACATTGTAGCAAACCATCTCAAGAATTTTCAAGGCTATACTTGCTGGAGAAGAGAACTTATTGATATGCAGAAATCATATTGGGGAGTTATCAGAGAGTTGTCAGAGTTTACATATAAGGCTCGCTTGAAAGGATATAACACATGTCAGGTTGGAGAGTTGGTGGACAGAAAATTATTAACAGTATGTTTTGCTAAAATATATTATAAATTACATCAACTGAAAATTATGGTGAAGAGAGGAAGCTTGCAAATTGTAAGTCATTTGAAGTTGGATAGGAAATAAAATCTGAATAAGACGGAAAACTACAAAAATGTGCAAAAAAAGCAGTTAATGATGCAGGAGAAAAGAGATAGACATATATGGCAGAAAAAAATAAGTATAATCAGAAAAATAAAATACTTGCAAATGTTTTCTGGCGTTTTGCTGAAAGATGCGGAGCGAAAGGAGTATCACTTATTGTTTCAGTAATACTTGCAAGACTTTTAATGCCGGAAGCGTATGGCACAATTGCCTTAGTAACTGTCTTTACATCCATCCTGAACGTTTTTGTAGATAGTGGTATGGCTGTTTCGTTGGTTCAAAAGAAAGATGCAGACGAATTGGATTTTTCAACAGTTTTTTATTTTAATGTAACAATATGCTGCATTTTGTATTTAGGGATGTTTTTTGCTGCACCATATATTGCAGGATTTTATGGCATCGCTGACTTGACTGCGATAGTGCGGGTTTTAGGTTTGACAATTGTCGTTTCAGGTATCAGGAATATACAGCAGGCATATGTAACAAGAAATATGCTATTCAAACGCTTTTTCTGGGCCACCTTGGGAGGGACTATTGGTGCGGCGGTTATTGGTATTATGATGGCTTACCTTGGATTTGGTGTGTGGGCCTTGGTTGCACAATATTTATTTAACACTACTGTAGATACGGTTATACTGTGGGGAACAGTGAAATGGCGGCCGAAAAGAATATTTTCAGTGAAACGTCTTAAAGGATTGTTGAGATTTGGGTGGAAAATTTTTGCCTCTTCATTATTAGGCGCAGGGTATTATGATATACGCCAGTTGATTATTGGAAAAATGTACTCATCAAAAGACCTGGCTTTCTATAATCGTGGGAAACAGACTCCAAACATGATTATTGAAAACTTAAGCATAGCTGTGGACAGTGTGCTATTTCCTCTAATGTCAAAGGCGCAGGAGGATGTAGAGCGGGTTAGGAAAATAATGCGTCAATCAATAAAGTTAAGGGTCTATGTTACAGCTCCGCTGTTAATGGGAATGGCATTTGCTGCCCCTGCACTGGTTGATTTTATTCTGACAGATAAGTGGAATGCCAGCATACCATATTTGCGTGTTTTTTGCTTTTCTAATATGCTTTATCCTTTGAGTTGGACAAATCAAGATGCAATTAAGGCAACAGGACGTAGCGATTTGTATCTTAGGCAGGATATTATCCGGAAAGTGATAGGGATAGTTTTACTATTAGGAGCGATGTGGTTTGGGGTTATGGCAATTGCATATAGCTTGCTGTTAGATAGTATTATTGAACTGATTATTTGTGCGCTGCCCGCAAAGAAACTATTTGGATATAGCTTTCTGGAACAAATTAGAGACGCTTTGTTTAGCATATTATTAGCAGTATTTATGGGAATCTGTATAAGTTTTATTCCATTGTTAGGATGCCCGTCTGCTATTACTTTATTTATGCAAATAATATTGGGAGCAGGGATTTATATTGGCGGTTCTATTGCGATGAAAAATGATTCATGGTTTTATCTATGGAATATTTTGAAAACAAATATTAAGAAAAATAAGTTAACGACTCATTGAAAAAAGACGGAATGTTGATTTTGAAAAATTTTTAAGAGGTGATTTGTATGCCTATGATAAAGAGATTAATACATAAAACAATATTTCTATTAAAGTATCATGTTCAAACGAGAAAATTACGAAAAGAAAATAAAGTTAGGATATATAGTAAATCGGCAAGTTTATCGGCTCAATATGGATATATGTCACTAGTAAGTAAAGGAAGTACGGTTTTAGATAACGTCATTTTAGGCGCTTATAGTTATATAAATAGTAACTCATATATTGAAAATGTAATAATAGGTAAATTTTGCTCTATTTCCAGTGGAGTTAAAATAAATCCAAGTGAACACCGATTGGATCGAATTACATCATATCCGATTGAGCATTTGCTTGGAGTAAAGCAAGATAATATAAATGAAAAAGTAATTATTGGCAATGACGTTTTGATTTGTACGGATGCCATTATATTAAGTGGTGTGCATATACATGATGGAGCAGTAGTAGGAGCTGGAGCAGTAGTAACACATGATGTGCCAGCATATGCGATAGTCGGGGGGTACCGGCTAAGATACTAAGATATCGTTTTTCAAAGGATACAATTCAAAAGATACAGAATATAAAGTGGTGGGACTGGACTGAAGAGGAAATTACCAGTAAAGCAAGGGTTTTTTTAGATAAATTTGAAGAATAGAGGTATCTTTGAACATGCGATTGGCACTATAATCGCTTTCTCTTTTTACCCTTTGCCGTCTGGCGAAAATCATTCTGGCTGTCTTTGCTGCGGGATATTTCGCTAATTTCCGAAAGAGACAGACCGGTTATTTGCGAGAGATATTCAGGTAATGCTCCATTTTGGAGTATGGTATTGATCAGGCGGTTCTGACCTTTTACCAATCCTTTTTCTAATCCCTCTTTTAGCCCTTCCTCCCGGGCCTCTTTCTGGAACATTTTCATGTATTTCTTCTCATTATACTCAGTCAACAGCATTTTGGTCACCTCCGCCCGAAAGGGCAATAATACACCTTATCGGAAGCAATCCCTTGGCTTCCGATAAAAGGCGCATTCTTTTGCGCCGCATTCGATTATAGGAAGCCGCATTTGCTTCCTATAATTATCCACCATGATGCCATGGTCTATACAATATGTTACCGCATTTTCCACAGCCTGATTCACAGAACAGCCTTTCTGGCGGTATGCCTTGAGGCAATCCACAAAGCGTGAATATTCATCCAGACGCCCGCAGCTCGCAGTCAGATTACGATTATGACCATAATTGATATTGCTAAAAGAAATGCCATGTCGTTCTTCATGGACATGTACACTACATTGTCCAAAGTGACAATCTGCAGCGCCTGGGCATCCCGGTATTTGGTGTGGTTCAGTGCATTGTACAGCTGCAGCAATGCCTCCCTGTCCTGCTCAAAAATATAGCAGAAGAGCCTGTCCTTTACATTGCGGTTGCCGACAAATCGCCGTAGCGGCAGCCGCAAGAGCCGCCTCTTTCGTGGAACGAATTTCATCTTGGCGTTCATGTGCGATCCTCTCTTCCTGAAAATGCTGCGGCAGAGGACATACATAACCCCATGGGCTGTCCCTGCCAGTGCGTGTGAATGAATCCGGCAGAAACTGCCTGAACGTGCGATTAGCACTCTTCACAGATGAATCATTGATGCATTTATCATAATACAGATGAGAGAAGTTGTCAAATATAACTTGCACAAATGTTCAGTATTAATTAGCGAACACTATGAATATATCAGAAGGCAAAAAAACGGCAGACAGGAAAGACATGCCAGGCACTCCTGATTGTCTGATTTTGTCGATGTGTTTTATATAAATAAAAAAGTTTTTGTGGTAAAATAATAAATAGAGTTTTCTTAAAGAGACAGAACCTGTTAGTTGCCCGATATCTAATGACTTGATGGAAAAAGGATAGAAAGTACAAAATGAGTGGTGGGAAAAAACAATCAGCTCCTAAAATTTTAAAAGAAATTGTAAGAGACGAAAATTTTTTTACAAGAGCTTTTACTGATTTATGGGACAGGTATTTTGCCAAAGATAATCAATATCTTAATTATATAGATGAAAATGGAATTAAATGGACATCGTTAGAGAAGAACTTAAATCAAAGGGATATTGAAAATCATGATTATGCAATTGCAGAAGTCAAAGGCTTATATGGCAACATACAAGACATTGATGAGATATTGGCTCATTGCCGTTATAAAGGTGTAACTTTTTACGAGTATTTATGGGAGCTTTATAGTAAAGAGAAATCTAATGATAAGGTAATAGAATGTGAAAAAAGCATTAAGGATGTATTGTACATTACTGCGATACTGAAAACTAAATATGAAACAGAAAGGGAAGAATTTACAAAAGATGTTCAAATAAAAACGTATAATAATACAAGGGAAATAAAAGATGAACTGCGCCGTCTGGAGCAAAAAATGGATGTCCAGATAATACAGAATAAAAGAAGTGAACAGAATACTTATGGAGAAAAAGGGAAAGAAATAAAAATATATCTGGCAGCATCACAGAATGAGTGCGGAGACTATATTGAAGCCTTAAAATGCTTTATAGATACATGGAATACTTCCAATAAAAAAGGAGTTCATATATCGCTCTATCAGGGTGAAAGTAATTTCGGAGAAGAAATAATCCGAAGCTGCGATTATTATCATGTAATAGTCAAGACGGTAGCAGAAGATTGGATGAAGAGATCGTATGAGATTGCACATAACCAGTATTGCAGCACTGAATTCCCTGTGGTACATTTCTGGGTTAAGAGTCTTTCAGGTTTAGAACTCCAACAGGCTCATAAAACAAGAATAGCATTCAGGGATAGATATATAGATGACTTCGGCACAGCGCCAAACGAGTTTAAGAATATTGATACTATAAAACTTAGCATAATTATGAGCATTGCATGTAATGATTTGCAGGTGGAAGAGAATTGTATAAGGGCATCTCGTGACATATGTTTTTCCTTGGACTCTATACCGGACTTTCGAAACAGTGAAACGCTTTGCAGGGAAAAAGGAAAACAGGATGCATTAAAAGATAGGTATGACAGTTTATGTGAGGATTATTATAAGGATAGTAATCCAGAGACTTATAAAAAATTGGAGAATGCGAAAAAAGAACTGGAAATACAGAGAACAAAGGTCAGCAGGATAAAAGAGAATATTTTGGAATATATGATTATGATGGCAGATAAAGGTCAAAACCGTGAGAAAATAGATAGGAGAGAAAGAGAAGCAATAGATTGTATCAAAAAACATAAGGACTATGATAGGGCAATTTTTACTTTAGATTCGCAGGAATGGAAATTAGACATAGATGCTTGTACTCAAAAGGTAAAAAATAATAAAGAAGAGGAAAGCAGCAAAGTGGTAGAGTATATTTCAGGGCAGAAGATGCTGATTTCTATTTTGAAAATGAAAGGAATTACTGGGGAGTCCGAAACAAAAATAATCAATATATATAAAGACATTACGAAACGTTCAGAAATATGGCAAATGGAGTATGATACATTATACGAATTTGCCGAATTTCTGTTTTACCAGCGCAGGTATCCAGAGGGGATTAATCAAGCAGAAAGATTGCGGAAGATAGATGAGCTTTATGATATCATTTCATCTGAAGATAAAGTAAAGATGTTTGATTTATTAGGGCAATTGTACTATTGGAATACCGGCTATGCACAAGCAGAGGTATATTATGAACAGGCGATTAAAATAATGGAAGAGGAGTCTCTGACCGCTCCGTTTACGCAGCAAAAGCTTGAAACGGATTTGAGGTTGGCACAACTGTTTTGGAAAACAAATCAATTTGAAAAAGCAGATAAGAAATTCAAGGATATTTTGGATATTATAGAGCCGATGGCGCAAGAAGAACCGGAGAACTATCAACAAATACTGTCTGATACGTATAATTACTTAGGAATTATATCTAATAAGAGAAAACAGTTTCATATAGCATTGGAATATTATCATAAGGCATTAAAAGTGCGTGAGAGACTGGTAGAACAGAATCTTTCGGATAGGAAAGGGGAACTGCGTAATCTTTTTAATACATATAACAATTTGGGCGTAATTTATAAAAAGCTGGGAAATTACCAAAAATCAATAGAGTACCACGAAAAATCCATTCATATTTGCCAAAGGAAAGTAAGAGAAAATCCCAGCGTTTATCGTCCGTCAATAGCAATGGGGTATACTAATCTAGCGATAGTGCTTTGTATGAACGGCGAAACCGAAAGAGCACTGGAACTATGCCAGGAAGCGCTTGACATCAGGAGAAAGCTTGAATCAGCAGATTCGTCTTATAGAGCTGTAGTTGCTAAAACTTTATGCGAATATGGAGTTATTTGGGGATATGCGAATAATTATCCGAAAGCGGAAGAGTGTTTTCAGGAAGCTATCAGGATTAACAAGAAATTGGTAGAGGCAGACAAGACGAGGACAGCACATGAGCCGACTCTGGCTAAGGCATATTTTCATTATGGCAGTTTACTCATTGCAAAGGGCAAAGGGAGAGCTGAGGAAAGCAATGATGAGGCAGAGGAATATCTAAATATGGCATTAGAGGTATTTCGCAGATTTGAGAAAAGCAATCCTGGATATTATGCTTTTGAAATGGCTAAGACTTGCGAAGCTCTTGCAACTGTGCTGTGTCAGTCTCAAAAGAAGCGCTTTCAGGCAGAAGCTTTTTGCCGAGAATCGATCCAATATTGGAATCTACTGGCAGGGAAATGTCAGCAGGTTTTTGGTCCTAAATATGAAAACGCAAAGAAGCTATTAGCGCAGTTAACGGATAATGCTTCGGCTACTGCCTTAAATGCAAATGAAATTCCGGCAGAGTAATCAGGATACATTATACAATCTATGCAGAAAGATAGGGGAGATGGATATGGGATATAAAGGATTGGATAAAGAATACCAGCTAAATGTAATTGTTGATCGTATCATAGGCGAGGAGTGTGATACATTTAAGTATGGCAAAACGAAATTTAGCTATAATGCCATCATTGATGAGGATACCATTGAGGAACTTTCAAAACAATTAGAGGACATGTATCCGGAGTATGTAAATAAAAAACTGTGGTTTCCGCTAACATTTTATGTGGATGATTACACGAGAGGTTCCCTGCGATACATAGTAGATGAAATAGTCGATGATGACAATCTCATGCAAATTATTGGGAATTACTTTTATAGCGAGTCTGACCGGCAGGAAATTGTGCATAGATGCGCGGAAGTAATCAAGAAAAGGTTACGGAAATATGCGGGAAGATACAGAATACAATATAAAGTATTTGAGAATGGGAATGTTGGATTTCGATATGAATAAGACTTTGCTCTGCAAAGCTGATGGCTCCTGTTTAGGAACCGCATGTCAGCGAAACAGAGATTATTTTAACAAATCACAGGAGGCAAAGACCATCTCCATGGGCTGTCCCTGCCAGTGCGTGTGAATGAATCCGGCAGAAACTGCCTGAACGTGCGATTGGCACTCTTCACAGATAAACCGCCGCATACCGCAGGAATACTGCGATTGCGGCGGTTTATAATCTGCCCGACTGTCAAAAAGGGATGATGCACGCATTTATAAAAATAGTCGTTTCAGTTCTTCATACTTCTGAGCGGTTATCAGAGCGGACGATTCGCAGTCCCGAAATCTTGCCACATATGTCCATCTTCCGTAGGGTTCGATTCTGGTAATCCTGGACAGGCTGATGATATAGGATTTATGACAGCGCATGAAGCTGTCGGAATCTAGCTTGGCTTCTAAGTCGGAGAGGGAGGCGGAGGTCTTATACTGCTCTCCGGAGGCGGTGACGATATTGCTGCTGCCGTCCACCCGCTCGATGAAGAGAATGTCGTCCACATCCAAAAGGAAAGTCTGCTCTTTTCCCTTGATCAGGAGTTTCCCCAGGTATCGGACAGGGCGTGATATCCGGTCCTGGGAATCGGATTTTTCCTGGGTGCCGTTTTGCGCTGCGGCGCCCAGTGTTTCGCTGCCGGCGGGTGTTTCACTGTCCTTTGGCGCGCAGGCCGGGTGGGGGATTTTGCTTTGGGCGCTGTCCCGGCAGGCACTTTCGGCCATGGAGCTGCGGATCCGCTCCAGCGTCCGGTACAGCCGTTCCATATTGAAAGGCTTTACCAGATAATCAAAGGCATAGATTTCAAAAGCGCTGGCCATATATTCGCTGTGGGCTGTGGCGAAGATTACCTTTAACTTCGGGTTCAGCTCTGTCAGCACCCTGGCGCAGTTTATGCCGTCCTCGCCGTTTAAATCGATATCCACAAATACCACATCGGGTCTGTATCTGGCAAAATCCGCCACCGCTCCGGCAAAGTCGCCGCATTCGGAGACCACCTGATAGCTGTCCTGCTTCTCCACCATTTTGTGGAGAAGCTTTCGGATTTCCGGTTCGTCGTCAATCAGCATTACTTTTATCATATTCAGGAGTCCTTCCTGCTTTCGGCGTAGGCATTGGCGCCGCTGCCGATATTCTTCTTCATTTCCGTGTCAGCCAGGACATTTTGCAGTTTGTAATAATCCAATACGCCGATATGTCCCTCACGGAGAGCCTGTGCCATAGCTTTGGGAACCTCCGCCTCCGCCTGTACCACTGCGGCGCGCATTTCCTGTTCCAGGGCCACCGCCATGGCGCGGCGCTCCTCGGCTCTGGCCTGTGCAATCTTATTGTCCGCTTCCGCCTGGAGGCTCTGGAGGTTTGCGCCGATATTTCTGCCGATATCGATGTCCGCGATGTCTATGGAAATGATTTCGAAAGCAGTGCCGGAGTCCAGCCCTTTATCCAGCACCAGCTTGGAAATCTCATCGGGATTTTCCAACACCTCGCTGTGGGTGAGAGAGGAGCCTACCGTGGTGACGATTCCCTCTCCGATTCTGGCCAGTACGGTGGCTTCTCCTGCGCCGCCGATGAGCCTTTCCAGATTCGTCCGCACCGTCACCCGGGCTTTGACCATCAGCTCGATGCCGTCTTTGGCCACGGCGGCGATCAGGGGAGTCTCAATGACCTTGGGCGTTACGCTCATGGTCACTGCCTCGAACACATTGCGGCCGGCCAAGTCGATGGCGGAGGCCTTTTCAAAGGACAGATTCATGCCGGCCCGCTCCGCCGCAATCAGGGCATTGACCACATTGTCCACATTACCGCCTGCCAGATAGTGGGCCTCCAGCTGGTTGACGGTTACAATGATGCCTGCTTTCGTGGCCTTGATCAGGGGGAAGATAATCTTTCTCGGCATCACGCGGCGCAGCTTCATTCCCACCAGGTTGAAGATACCCACCTTTACATTGGCTGCCACCGCTGATATCCACAGTCCTACAGGCACAAGTACGAAAAAACTAACAATCAATAACGCAATCACACAAAGCATAATAATTTGGATAATCATATATTTTTCATCACCTTTCCGTTGTCTTCGTATACCGTTTTTCTCCGATATTTTGCGGGAGTCAGTTGTTGCGCTTCTCTGCCTCGCTTACCATCAGCCTGTTTGCGCTGATTTTATTGATTCTGATTCTGCTGCCCTTTTTGATATAGACTCCGTCGGATACGATATCCAGTTCGATCCCGTCAAAGTTGCCTTTTCCCACCGGTCTTAAGTCAGTTGACGCGGTGCCTTCTCTGTGGAGCAGATAGTCAAGATCCGATGCCTGCAGCTGCGCATTTTCAAAATGCACATCCGCGTCCAGGATAATAGGGGATTTGAACTTCCTGTAATGCATCAGCCCCATGATAACAGCCGTCAGGATACATAAGATAACGATTACCGCGATGGTTACCAGAATTCCCTCCTCCGTGGAGTCCGTTATCAGAAATACACCTGATACCAGGCAGACGATGCCCCCGATGCCCGGCAGGCCGAATCCGGGGACTACCAGTTCTACGGCTATGAGCACGAAGCCCACGATCAGTACGATAATGCCGATCAGTTCCATTGTTTCCATTTGTTGTTCACCTCCTTGCCGCATTATGCTTTGGGTATGCCCTTTTTCAGACATACTGTAAATGTGGTCTCTTTTTCATCGGATTTTACCGAGATAGCGCCGCCGCTTTTCTTCAACACATTGGATACGATGAAGAGCCCCATTCCATGCCCCGGCTCCTTTTTGGTGGTAAAGCCGGACCGGAAGATGGTGGCCTGCCTTTCCTTTGGGATAGGGATGCCGTTGTCGGATACGGAGAACAGATAATTTTCTCTGTCCTCGATGATTTCCAGCACCATTTTCCGCTCGGATTCTTTTTCGGCCAATGCGGTGATGGCATTATCTATGAGATTGGAAAGTACCTTGCACAGTTCCCAGGGCTCCATGGGCATGCATTTTAAGTCGGATTTTACTTCCACATAGAAGTCAATCCCCGCGGCCTCCGCGGCACCCATTTTCGCCATCAACAGCGCATTCACTGCCGGAATCAGAGTACGGATTGCCTTTCCCGTCTTCATGATATCCCGGTAGATGGGCTCCAGGTACCCCCGTAGCTCCTCATATTCCTCCAATTCTGCCATGCCGTATACAACCTGCATGTGATTCAGATAATCGTGCCGCTGGCTGCGCAGCTCGGTGTTCAGCTTCTGAATCTGCCCGAAACTCTCTGCCAGACTGTCATAGCGCCTGCGAAGCTTTTCATAAAGAAAAAGCATCCACGCCAGGCAGAGCATCAGGATGACGGCTGCAGCCAGCGAAAAATATAAGCTTATATTCATTGATAAGGCCTCTTCTCTTTTCCGGAAGTAATTTTTATGGCCTTATTTTACCATAGATTCTCACCGTTCCAACAGGAAACTTCTGAAATATACACTTTTCGGGTTGAAATGACAGAGACAGGGGAATTGTCAAATATAACTTCTATACAAAACCGCAGACAGAAACTTTCTTAAAAAAATGACAAGAAACCCTATGATTTATTACCAAAGTGTTGTATAATCTATCTTAAGAACTAAAATCAGGAGGGTATGATATGGCAAAAGAAATGATTGCAATGCTTCTTGCCGGCGGACAGGGCTCCCGTCTGTACGCTTTGACAGAGAAGCTTGCAAAACCGGCAGTTCCTTTTGGCGGGAAATATCGTATCATCGATTTTCCCCTTTCTAACTGCGTCAATTCGGGAATTGATACAGTGGGCATTCTGACCCAGTACCAGCCCCTGGTGCTGAATGAGTACATAGGAAACGGCCAGCCCTGGGATCTGGACCGTCTCTATGGGGGTGTGCATGTGCTGCCGCCTTACCAGAAGGCCAGTGGTTCTGACTGGTACAAGGGTACGGCCAACGCAATCTACCAGAATATTTCCTTTATTGAAAGATACGATCCCCAGTATGTGATCATTCTTTCCGGAGACCAGATCTGCAAGCAGGACTACAGCGAGTTTTTGAAATTCCATAAGGAGAAAAACGCGGAATTCAGCGTGGCCGTCATGGAAGTGCCCTGGGAGGAGGCTTCCCGCTTCGGGCTGATGGTGGCGGACAAGGACGACAGAATCACGGAATTCCAGGAGAAGCCGAAGAATCCCAAGTCTAATCTGGCGTCAATGGGCATATATATCTTTAATTGGGACATTCTCAGGAAGTATCTGGAGGAGGACGAGGCGGATCCCAAGTCCGAGAATGATTTCGGGAACAATATCATTCCGAACCTGCTGCGGGACAACCGCAGGATGTATGCCTACCATTTCCACGGATACTGGAAAGATGTGGGAACCATTTCCTCTCTCTGGGAGGCGAATATGGAGATTCTGGATCCCGAGCACAGCGGCATCAACCTGTTCGACGAGGATTGGAAGATCTACAGCCGCAACAGCGGTATGACAGGACACAAGATCAGCGCCGGCGCCGTGGTGGAGAATGCAATGATCACGGACGGCTGCAGAATCAAGGGCAGTGTAAAACACTCCATTCTGTTTGCGGGCGTTAAGGTGGAAAAAGGAGCGGTGGTTGAGGACGCGGTGATCATGGGGGGCACGGTCATCAAGTCGGGAGCTACCGTGAAGCACTGTATTGTGGCGGAGAATGTGACCATCGGCGAGAATGCCGTGGTGGGCGCCATGCCCACGGAGAGCGAGAACGGGGTGGCTACTGTGGGAGCGGGCGTACGCATCGGCGACAATGTGAAGATTGGTCCCGATGCGATGGTAAGGAATGACGTGGAAGGCGGTGAAGAATGATGAATGCAAACACAAGTGCACTTGGTATTGTTTTCCCTAACAGCTACGATGCGCTGGTTCCGGATCTGGTAAACGTGCGTTTGATGGCTTCCATTCCCTTTGCCAGCCGTTATCGCCTGATTGACTTTATCCTGTCCAGCATGAGCCGCTGTGACATTGACAATATCTCTGTCATGGTGAATAATAATTACCACTCCCTGATGGATCATCTGGGATCCGGGCGTGAGTGGGACCTGGTCCGCAAGAACGGCGGACTGCATATCTTCCCTCCCTTTGTGGAGAAGAGCGCGAAACCGTACATAGGGCGCGTGGGCGCATTGGCGAATATCCTGGATTTCCTGCGGGATGAAAAGGAAAAGTATGTGGTCATTACGGACACGAATATTGTGGCCAACATTGACTTCAGCGATATGATCAGATTCCATATCGAGAGCGGAGCGGATGTGACCATTGCCTACAACGAGCAGGAACTTCCGGAGAGCCTGGTGAAGAACCAGTCCAACGATCTGGGATATTACTATACTTTTGGCTTAGAGAAAGGCAGGATCCGGAAGATTTACGTGAATGCCAAGGACACGGGCATCCAGAACTTTTCCATGAATATGTTCGTGGCAGAGCGGGAGATGCTCATCGACCTGATCAACACGGCCTTTGTCCGTGGACAGGAGTATTTCGAGCGTGACGTGCTGCTGCCTCAGCTGAACAAGCTGAATGTACAGGCGTATAAATATGAGGGATATATCGCCCGTATCTGTGATATGAAGAGCTATTTCGACGAGAATATGAAGCTTCTGGACGATTACAATCTGGACGCGCTGTTCTCCGGAGGGCCGATCTACACCAAGATCCGTGACGACAACCCCACCAGGTATATTGAGGGGGCTAAGATACAGAACGCCATGGTGGCTGACGGCTGCGTCATTGAGGGCGAAGTGGAGAACAGTATTCTGTTCCGCGGCGTCAAGGTGGCAAAGGGCGCGAAAGTCAAGAACTGTATCCTCATGCAGGACAGCGTGGTGGAGGCAGGCGCCAACGCAGAGTATCTTGTCATGGACAAGAATGTCACCATCACAGCCGGAAAGGATATAAAGGGCGCTTCCACCTATCCGGTTTACATCGGAAAACACAAAACCGTTTAAGGGCGTAGAACGGATGCTCCCATGACAGCAGGGAATTGACTTCAGGGAGGGAGCTTCTGTTTTTATCGCATACAACCATGAGAGAATCCAGCCTGTGGGCCGGATTCTCTTTTTTTCTTGCATTTCAGGCCGTCTTTACATATAATAAAGATGAGAATCCGGACAGATACGGGTTTTCAGGGAGGAAGTTCTAAGTTCACACAGAGGGATCGCAACAGGTTTACATTGGGATTCCTCTCACGGATTGCTTCTGCCGTTCGGATAGGAGCGGGAGGTCTGACGGCGCGCAGACTGCAAAACGGCAGAGGCAATGCAGAATTGTAAGCAGGAGGAACGTTATGGGAAGAGAAGACTATGCGAAAGCATATAAGATGGGCAAGAAAGATTATCAGGCCAGGATGCTGCGGGGAGAGAAACCGACTCTGGCAGTGCTGGACGATATTATGCCGGAGAAAGGCCATTATCACGAGGTACCCCTGGGGACGGTGCAGGTTCCCATTGACCGCATTGCAGGGACCAAGACCGTGGGGAGGAGCAATTCCTTTGCGGGCAATTTTATGCCTATTCTGCGGGACAGCTCCGAATTTGCAGCCAAGTGGTCCCGCCTCAGCGACAGCCAGAGGGACGAGGGGATCAGAGACCCCATCAAGGCATACGAGTACATGAACAAATTTTATGTGGAGGAGGGAAATAAGCGGGTCAGCGTCATGAAATACTTCGGCGCAGTCTCCATTCCGGGAAATGTCATCCGCATCGTGCCCCAGCGCAGCCAGGAGAAAGAGAACAAGATTTATTACGAATTCATGGAATTCTATCAGGCAGCGCCCATCAATTACATCTGGTTTTCCAGAGAGGGGAGCTTTACAAAGCTGCAGAAAGTGGTGGGAAAAGAGCCCGGCGAGGAGTGGACCAAGGATGAGCTGCTGAGATTCAGCGCCCTTTATACGCGGTTTGGCTCGGAGTACAAGGCAGAGGGCGGAGACAAGCTGACCATCACCCAGGGGGACGCGTTCCTGGCGTTTATCAGTCTGTACGGTTATGAGGAGGTGGATGAGAAGACCACCAATGAACTCAATGAGCTGATCGAAAAAAGCTGGGAGGAGTTCGAGCTTCTCCAGGGAAAGGGCGATATTGAGCTGAAGATGGAGCCAAGCCATGAGAAGAAGACTCTGTTCAGCATGCTGCTGCCCATGAGCGCCCAGAAAGTGAAAGCGGCGTTCATCTATGAGAAGACACCGGGGACTTCGGCATGGACCTATGCCCATGAGCTGGGCAGGCTCTACT
>ERZ808051.1148-NODE-1148-length-19842-cov-10.653074_pt1 | contig 19842 bp, 14 predicted proteins | sample MGYA00380199_ERZ808051 | MGnify/ENA primary metagenome ERZ808051 (study PRJEB31490, sample SAMN06133391) | mouse gut metagenome | isolation source: J11 | host: mice | place: China: Chengdu | collected 2015-05 ...
TGGTGATTCTGTTCTCATTTTCTTCACTCAACACCCTTCATTTTTTGCTCCATTAGCCTACTTTCCGAGAGTACTCTAGTTACATTACAAAAAATATTGACAAGTTAGTAATATTACATTGTAATGAAAATGTGCTATAACACACCTAAATTATACAATATATAATTTAGGTTTTCAAGAAATTAAAAAGGAGGTCGATTTTATATGTCTACAATTTTAGACAACAAAACTCCGTTGGGTAAAGTTATTTTTAAGGAATCTTTATCTACAAGGAAAAAATCAAGCATGGTTAGCCAAGCAAATAGATGTTAGCGAAAATCACATTAGTATTATATGTTCTAAAATCAAAAGTCCTAAGATTGAAACATTATTAAAAATTTCAAAGGCTTTAGATATTGATGTAGATGAATTGCTTAAAGCAGTATCTGAAAATCTTAGGAGAGAAGATCATGGCAAGGACGACAAGAATGACGACTGCCCAGGCAATCGTAAAGTTTTTAGATAACCAGTACGTGTCCATGGACGGCAGGGAGACAAAATTTGTGGAGGGATTTTTTACCCTTTTCGGACACGGCATCGCCGTAGGGCTGGGGGAAGCCCTGGATACGAACCCCGGAGGGCTGCGCGTCCTGCAGGGAAGAAACGAGCAGGGAATGTGCCACACGGCGACCGCGTTTGCAAAACAGAGCAACCGCAGGAAGATCATCCCCTGCGCTTCATCCATCGGACCGGGGGCGGCCAATATGGTCACAGCGTGCGCCACAGCGACTGTGAACAACATCCCCCTGCTGGTGTTCCCGGCAGACACCTTCGCCTCCAGACAGCCGGATCCGGTTCTTCAGCAGCTGGAGCAGGGCAGCAGTCTGGCAGTGACGACAAACGATGCGTTCAAGCCGGTCTGCAAGTACTGGGACAGGATCACCAGGCCGGAGATGGTCATGACGGCGCTCATCAATGCCATGCGGGTTCTGACCGATCCCGCGGAGACAGGCGCATGCTGTATCGCCCTGTGCCAGGATGTGGAGGGGGAGTCCTATGACTACCCGGAGTACTTCTTCGAGAAGCGCGTGCACCGCATCACAAGGCCAGTGGCTGTGGAGGAGGAGCTCGAGGATCTCGCAGAGGTCATCGCGGGCGTAAAGAAACCGCTGGTGATCGTGGGCGGCGGCGTCCGCTACTCAGAGGCGGGCGAGACCATCGAAAAGTTCTGTGAAGAATTCCGGATCCCGTTCGGAGAGACACAGGCGGGCAAGAGCGCCTGCCGTTCAGGCCATCCGTACTGCCTGGGCGGCATCGGCGTGACAGGTACCTATGCGGCCAACACGATCGCAAAGGATGCGGACGTGGTCATCGCGGTCGGTTCCCGGATGTCGGATTTTACCACAGGTTCCAAACGCCTCTTCAAAAACGAGGATGTGAAGTTTGTGTCTGTCAACAACTGCCGATACCATGCATACAAGATGGACGCCGTCAAGGCCGTCGGGGACGCCAGGGTGACAGTGGAGGCCCTGGCCGGAAAATTGAGGGAGAGAGGTTACGTCTCCGCCTACACGGACGAGATCACGGAGGCGAAAAAGGCATGGGATGCGGAGATGGAGCGTCTCGGAACAATCGCCTATACCGGCGAGGATTTCGAACCGCTGATCCAGGCGAAGGATCCGAGAACGATCCCGGAGTTCGTGGAACTGACAGGCGGAAAGATCACGCAGACAGCGGCGATTGCGGCGATCCGCAGGGTGATCGACAAGGATGGCGTCATCATCACGGCAGGCGGTTCCCTGCCAAGCTGTATGCAGCGGATGTGGACAACCGACCGGCGCGGCGGATACCACGCAGAGTACGGCTACTCCTGTATGGGGTACGAGGTTGCTGCGACGCTGGGCGTCAAGTTTGCGGAGCCGGACAGCGAAGTGTACTGCGTGGTGGGGGATTCCAGCTTTCAGATGATGCACAGCGAGATCATGACGATCATGCAGGAGCAACAAAAGGTCAATATACTGATCTTTGACAACTGCGGCTTTGGCTGCATCAACAATCTGGAGATGAACCACGGCATCGGAAGCCTCGCGACGGAATTCCGCTACACGGACGGCAAGAAACCCTGCGGCGGCCTGATCCCGGTGGATTATGCAAAGATCGGGGAAGGCTACGGTCTGAAATCCTATACCTGCAGAACGATCGCAGAGCTGGAAACTGCGCTGGAGGATGCCAAATCGCAGCCAACAGCGTGCCTGTTTGACCTGAAAGTCATTCCCAAGACCATGACGGACGGATACGGATCCTGGTGGAATGTGGGAATCGCAACCACTTCTGAGAAGACATCCGTGCAGCAGGCGTGCGCGGACGTCATGGAGGGCAGACGGGAAGCAAGGGATTATTAAGAAATTATCGAATAAGAAAAGGCAGGGTGATCAGTATGGAGAAAGTATTTGGCTATCCGGAATTTGACGACACGGGCGAGATGATTCTCACCACGTACGACAACGAATACAGGGCGATGCGCATGGACATCCGTGTCTACCGCATGCGCCCAGGCGACACGCGGACATTTGGAAGTCCCGGGGAGGAGACAGCGATCCTGCTCCTTTCCGGAAAGGTCACATATACATGGGGCGGAGAGGAACAGACCGTGAGCAGGAAGGACGTCTTCACGGAAGGTCCCTGGGCGCTGCACCTGTGCAGGGGAAAGGAGGCGCGGATTGCCGCGGCGCAGGAGACAGAGATTCTGGTACAGCGCACGCAGAATGACCGCGATTTCGCGTGCCGCCTGTATGCGCCGGAGGACGCGCCGTGGAACTACTCCGGCGTCGGAAAATTCGGAGACGCGGCCAGGCGCCGCGTCAACACGATCTTTGACCATGACATCTGTCCGGAGTCCAATATGGTACTGGGCGAAGTGCTCAATGACAGGGGAAACTGGTCAGGATACCTGCCGCACAGGCATCCGCAGCCGGAGGCGTATTTCTTTAAGTTTGACCGGCTGGAGGGCTTCGGGGCAAGCTTCGTCGGCGACCAGGTGTTCAAGAGTGTCAACAACAGTTTTTCTGCCATTCCCGGCGGGGAACTGCACCCGCAGGCAGCGGCTCCCGGATTTCGGATGTACACATGCTGGATGATCCGTCATCTGGAGGGAAATCCGTGGCTTCAGACAGACCGGTGTGAGGATGAGCGCTATACATGGATGCACGATGCACAATTTTGAAAGGAGATAAGGATTATGGCAAAAGAGTTTATCGTACCAGGACAGATGATCACGGGCGCGGGCGCGCTCGATCTGGCGGAGACCACACTTGGAAGGTTTGGCACAAAGGCGATGATCGTCACGGACCAGGTGATGGTCGATCTGGGAAATTGCGGGAAGGTGGAGAGCGCGCTGCGCAGGCAGGGGATTCCCTATACCGTCTACCCGGATATCACAGGAGAACCGACAGATACCATGATCGGGAACGGTCTGAAAAAGTATGTGGACGAGGGGTGTGACTTCCTGATCGCACTGGGCGGCGGCAGCCCCATCGATTCCATGAAGGCCATTGGCTCTCTCGTGGAAAAAGGCGGGAATATCGCAGATTACATGGGGAAGGTCATCGATGTTAAGATGCCTCCGATGATCGCGGTCCCGACGACTGCCGGGACAGGTTCCGAGGCGACCCAGTTTACGATCATCACGGATACGGAGAAAAATATCAAGATGCTTCTGAAAGGAAAGGTGCTGATGCCGGATCTGGCGATCATCGACCCCCAGTTCACGATGACCGCCCCTCCCAGGATCACAGCGGCGACCGGTCTGGATGCGCTCTGTCATGCAGTGGAGGCATACACTTCCAACAAAGCGCAGACACTGTCAGACACCTTTGCGCTTTCCGCCGTGAAACGGATCTTCCGGTATCTTCCAAGGGCTTTCCACAATGGACAGGATGAGGAAGCGCGGGTCGGGATGTCCATAGCCGCACTGGAGGCAGGCATCGCCTTCAACAACGCTTCCGTGACACTGATCCACGGCATGAGCCGTCCGATCGGCGCGCTCTTCCACGTGGCGCACGGACTCTCCAATGCTATGCTGATCAAAGAGTGTCTTGGTTTTGCCCTGGAGGGGGCGTATGACCGGTTTGCAGAACTCGGGCGCGGAATCGGGGCAGCGGACGCCTCAGATTCAGACAGGGAGGCGAGCGAGAAATTCCTGAGGGCAGTCGTGGCGCTGACGGTCGAACTGGAGACGCCTACGCTGGAGGAATACGGCATCGATAGAGAAACCTTCTTCCAGTCCATCGGAAAAATGGCCCACGACGCGATGGAGAGCGGAAGTCCGCAGAACACGAGAAGGGCGATCACCCAAAAGGACGTGGAGCAGATGTATAAAAACCTCTGGATTTCCTGACAGACAGAAAACGTGCCGCCGCATGGGCAACCCATGCGGCGGCATTTCTGTTTCCGCAAAGGATTCGCACTGCACACGATTCTTCTGATTTTAGAGCAAATTTGTTTATTGAGGGTGCAGACAGCAGTTGTAAACAGTTTCGGAATGGTTTATACTAATTGGTATAAGATACGTTATCAGGAAGGAGCATGATTCGGTGTTTACAGGTGTCTCCGTGTGTGGACTATGGAGGATGGCCCGAAGAGAAATTGGAAAAAGAAATAAGGAAAGGAATTGATACCAAATGAGAGAAGTAACAGAGCAGCAGATTCTGGCATTGGCACCGAATCCGGCTGCGGCATCAAACGGCAAAAAGATATCCCAGAAGGGCGGATTTGTCAAGCTTGAGCGGACGCAGGATGACACGCTCTACATGGGGGAGTGCACGGGAAGCGGCAAGAGCAATTATATCACATCGGCGGATTACATAGATGAGGCCAACCCGGTGTTCCGTTGCACCTGCCCGAGCAGACAGTTTCCGTGCAAGCACAGTCTGGCGCTGATGTATGAAATGCTTGCGAAAAAAGAGTTTGGGATCTGTGAGGTTCCGGAGGATATCCTCAAGAAGCGCGAGAAGAAGCAGGCAAAGGAGAATAAGGCAAACGAGGCCGCAAAGCCGGAGAGTGAGATGACCGAGGAGGAGAAGCAGAAGGCTGAGAAGAAGAAGGCGTCTGCTGCAAGGACTGCGAAAAACGCAAAGGTCAAAAAATTGAAGTCCCAGCTCGAAGGACTTGACATGGTGGAGAAAGTGGTCAATGAACTGATGGCGGCGGGGCTTGGAACGATCGGCGGAGCCTCGCTCAGGACATATCAGCAGCTTGCAAAGCAGATGGGCGACTATTACCTTCCGGGACCACAGAGACTGTGCAATCAGCTGTTGATCGAGATCACGGCGTTTCAGAAGGATCAGGACGAGGCGCACTATGATGCGGCGATCAGCGTGCTCGAGAAATTGTGGACCCTGATCAAAAAGGCGCGTCAGTACATCAACGAAAAGCTTGAGAATGATGATGTCGCTCTGGAGGATACAGTTCTGTATGAGGAGCTTGGCGGGATCTGGAAGCTGTCCGAATTGGAAGAATTGGGAAAGAGCAAGAAGAATGCGGTTCTGATGCAGTTGTCATTCTGGGTGACATTTGACGAGGCGCGGAAGGAATATATTGACACGGGCTGCTGGGCGGATCTGGACAGCGGGGAAATCTACATGAACTACAATTACCGTCCGCTGAAATCCCTGAAATATGTGAAGCAGGAGGATAGTGTCTTTGGTGTGGCGAAAGTGCCGAGCGCGGTGTTCTATCCGGGTGACGGCAATGTCAGGGTCCGCTGGGACAGCGCGCAGATCCGGGAGTATGAGCAGGCAGATTACGATGCAGTATTCCGGCATGCAGTTTCCTCTGTCAAACAGGAGGCAAAGGCTGTCAAGAACTTTCTCAAAAACGCGATAACACAGCCCATGATGATCAGGCTGATCGCCTTTAACAGGATCGGAAAAACGGGCGGTGATTACGTGCTGGCTGACAAAAATGACGACACGGTCCTTCTCGGAAATATGCCTGGAATGGAGGATACGACACTGCGCCTTTCGATGCTTCCCAATGGCGGACTGCTCAGGGATCAGGTACTTCTCGGCGCCTTTTACTATAACAGGGAGAACCGGAGGCTCATGGTGCAGCCACTCAGTATCGTCACGCATGATACGGTCGTGCGCCTCCTGTACTAATAAATATAATACATAGATCCGAATGACGCATTGAAATAGATGGTAAATGAGTGATTCAGGAAATGAAGAGGTATGACAGGATGAGACGCAGATTTAATATAACGGGATTCTGCAGTCCGCAGCGGCATTATATGGTGAGGCTTGATGACAGATTAAAAGCCATCAAGGAAAATTATGTGGATGAGGGAAGTTATTTTGTGATCAACAGGGGACGGCAGTACGGAAAGACGACGACGCTGAATGCGCTGGAAGAGTATCTAAAAGGAGAGTATCTTGTCCTGTCTTTGGATTTTCAACTGATGGGGACAAAAGACTTTTCGGATGAGGTGATATTTGCAAATTCTTTTCGGAAAGATATTGCCATGGCGCTGGAAGATGTGGAGGATCAGACGGTTACTTTGCCGCGGACAGCATCTGATGGTGGTGCGTATGGTTTAAAGGAACTTTTCATCGATCTGAGCAAAATGTGCGGGAACAGTCCGCGTCCGGTCGTGCTGATGATCGATGAGGTTGACAGTGCGGGTAACAATCAGGTGTTTATCGACTTTCTGGCACAGCTCAGGGGATATTACCTCAAACGTGATAAAAGACCGATATTCCACTCCGTCATTCTGGCAGGTGTTTATAATATCAAGAATTTAAAATTGAAGCTGCGGGCTGAGTCAGAACATCAATATAACAGTCCATGGAATATGGCGGCTGATTTTAAAATAAATATGAGTTTTTCTGTTGAACAGATTGCGTCCATGCTCAATGAGTATGAGACAGAGCACTGTACTGGAATGGATGTAAGGTCTGTGGCAGAGGAGATCTATCAGTACACATCAGGGTATCCGGTGCTTGTTTCATCTATCTGCAAATATATTGATGAGGATATTGCTGCTGACGCAGGGGATGTCCAACTGAGCAGGGCATGGTCAGAGGAAGGCGTGGCATGTGCGGTAAAGAGGATCTTAAAGGATAATCCTCCTCTATTTGAAAGCATGGCAAAGCAGCTTGACACATACAAGGATCTGCACAATATCATAGAGGACATTATATACCGCGGCAAGCGGATTCCTTTCAGCATGGAGGAGAGATCCATTCATCTCGGTGTCATGTTTGGATACCTGAAAGAGGAAAATGATCGTGTAGTGATCGCAAACCGTATTTTTGAGATGTGTCTGCTGAACATGTTCATGGCGAAAGAGGCCATCACCAGTGAGGTGTTTGCGAAAGGCGGGAGCGACAAGCCGCAGTTTATCAAAAACGGAAGACTGGACATGAAGCTGGTCCTGGAAAAGTTTGTGGAATATTTTGATGAGATCTACAACAGGAAGGATGCAGGTTTCGTCGAAAAATACGGGCGCAAATTTTTCCTGCTATATCTGAAGCCGATCATCAACGGCACAGGAAATTATTACATTGAAGCACAGACGAGGGACGAGCGGCGGACGGATGTCATCGTGGATTATCTCGGGGAACAGTTTATCATAGAGTTGAAGATCTGGCACGGAAAGGAGTACAACGAGCGGGGTGAGCGGCAGCTCACGGATTATCTGGAATATTATCATAAGGATAAAGGATACATGCTCAGTTTTAACTTTAACAAGGAAAAGGAAATCGGCGTCAAAGAGATCACTGTATGTGGTAAGACAATCGTAGAGGCTGTCGTGTAGAGAGGGGGGATCCGATGCAGGCGCAGATTGTCGCAAAAGATTTTAAGAAATACGGGATCTATGAGTTGGAGTTTTGGAGGATTTAATATATGAATACAGAACCGATTTATGAATTGCGCGAGCGTCTTCGCGCGGCTGCTATGGCAGGAACAAGCCTGCTGTCTGAGGATTTTCGATTGAAGCGCGCCTGTGAGGCATTCAGGCCGCTGGAGAAGGCTTCGCCTGTATTTGCCAAGGTAGGACAGTTGGCAGCGAAGCTGACAGAGCCGGACTGCCAGGATCCGCAGGGAGCGCTGCTGGATGCGATCACGCTGGTGGATGCTGTCATATGCACACTTGGCACAGTGGATGTGGCGGGGGAGATCGAATATGCCGAGGTACTGAACACGGAGGAAAACATGGGCAGTCTGATCGTCAATGCGCCGTATTCCACCTTGAAGGAACTGCTGGAGGCGCTGACGACATCGGGCAGCGGTCATTATGGGACGGTGTGCGATACACATGATCATCACCCGGAGCTATTTCGGGATTATCGCGTGAAGCACGCGCTGGTGCAGGCGCTGGGCGCTTCCTATTCCGAACTTGCGGAAGATGTGGAGCATTGGCTGATCGAAGATGACGACAAGACGATCCTGCCAGCGCTGTATAAAGATTTTGACCCAAAGGGAAAGAAAGAGATGGTGCGCCGCGTCAGGGTGATCGGCGCGCTTGCAGGCGCTGATGCCAACGATTTTTATATCAAAATGCTTGGAGAGGCGCAGAAAGATGTGCGCACAGAGTTGATCAAGGCGCTCCGCTATGAGCCGGGCAATGTCTCACTGCTCCTGGATTTGTCCAAAACGGAAAAAGGAAAGAACAAGGACAAGGTTTATGAGATGCTCGCGGCGGTACAGGATGAGCGTGTAAAAGATTTTTACAGAGAGCTTGCAAAGAAAAAGCCGGACAATGCCTTAAAATATCTGCGAAATACAACGGCAGAATGGGCGGCAGAGCTGGTGGCTGATCTCTCTGATGATTTGGTCGCCAAACTGGATACTGCGGCCAGTGTCCCGGAAAAAGAAAAGCAGGAGCTATTGGGCAGGCTGCGGTCTGTTGTGCGCGCTCTTTTCGGAAAAGGGGGAACGCGGATCTGTGAATGCTACCGAAACCTGCTCGCACAAAAAGAAAAAATCAATGCGCTGCTCAGAGAAACATGGAAAGAACCCAAAAATTCGTATGAAAAGGATGTCCTGCAGTATGGCGCGCTGATGCCCCCGCAATTCTGGTACAAGACAAAGGGCATGGATATCGAGGCCTCACTTGGGAAATTTCTGCATCATTCTGTCATAGTGAACCCGGACCCGGCGCTGCAGGCGCTTGCGCTGGAACTGTATCAGAATGGAAATTCCGGGAAGACAAACGCAAAATTCCTGTCGGCCGCCGCGACGGTAAAACTTTCTGGAGATGAGAATTGCGTGGACTGGCTCGAAAGGCAGACTACGGAAAAAGTGCTGCTTATCTCAAAACGTTCCGGAGAGCGTCTGATGGCAGTCATAGAGGCTGTGAATTATATTATGTGGGACAGAAAAGAGAACAGGTATCATCTGTATGGTTCTTATGTGGATTGCGATCCGGAAGATTTACATGCGGGAAGGTGGAATGGACTGGTCTATGAGGATGACTTTTATTCTGATTACGGCAATGTTGAGAGGAATATCGAACTGCCGCACGCAAAGGAACTGATCGGCTGGCTGATCAGACAGGAAGCGTCGCAGCAGCTGGAGAAGGTACTGGCGCAGCTGGCGCCGGCGAACGACGAGGCGCTGTGCAGGGAAATAGGGGAATATTTTTATCAGAGGATATTGAACGCATCGAACAACGACAGGAACCGGCTTGTGAATTATCTGAAGCTGTGCGGCTGGAAAGACTGCAGGGGGCTGGGCGTAAACGTTGTAAAAAAAGATCCGGGCATCACGATGTGGAACCTCTATGGCTGGCTGATAAGCCTGCCTGGCAGTAAAGAGGCGATCATGGAGGAGATGCGTACAGTCTGCCGCATGATAAAGAGCGGTGAGCTGAAGGTGAAAAAATTGAACACGGAAGAGCTGGAAGGATACATGGACAGATGGTATATGGCATAGCAGGCGCAAGGCGGCTATTTTGAAAAATGGAGGGAAATATGAGCGAAGAATTATTGAGACTGCCGGCGGAGCAGTTGTTTCAGAACGAGATCGATGCTTTGATCGCGGCGGAGAAAAATCCGGTTCCGTCAGGGTGGCGCATGTCACCCCAGTCTGTAAAGACGTATATCTGCGGGGGAAAGGCTGGAAAGACGAAGATCACACCCAAATACATAGGGCATGAGCGGCTTGTGGAGATCGCGATATCGACACTTGTGACAGACAGGGCGCTATTGCTGATCGGGGAGCCGGGAACTGCGAAAAGCTGGCTTTCCGAGCATCTGACAGCGGCTATTAACGGCGATTCCACCAAGGTGATACAGGGAACTGCAGGAACGACGGAGGAACAGATCAAGTACTCGTGGAATTATGCGATGCTGATCGCGCAGGGACCGTCGCATGCGGCGATGCTCAAGAGTCCGGTATTCAATGCGATGGAGACCGGAACCATCGCGCGCGTCGAGGAGATCTCGCGCTGTGCGTCGGAGGTTCAGGACGCGCTGATCTCCATTTTGTCAGAAAAGAGGATCTCTGTCCCGGAACTTGCGGTCGAAGTGGCAGCAAAGAAGGGCTTTTCGGTGATCGCGACAGCGAACACGAGGGATAAGGGCGTCAACGAGATGTCTGCCGCGCTGAAACGCCGTTTCAACATCGTGGTGCTGCCCGCGCCCGCAGATCTGGATTCCGAGATGGAGATCGTGAGAACGCGGGTGACACAGTTGTCCGAAAATCTTGATCTGAATGCGAAGCAGCCCACGGACGAGGTGATCGAGAAAGTGTGCACGATATTCAGGGAGCTGCGCCGCGGGGAGACACTCGACCGCTCGCAGAAGGTGAAGGGGACGTCGGGCGTGCTCTCCACCGCGGAGGCGATATCGCTGCTGTGCAACAGTATGGCGCTGGCAGGCAGTTTTGGAAACGGCACGATCACAAACGAGGATCTGGCGGCGGCTCTGCAGGGAGCCGTGATCAAGGACGAGGACAAGGACCAGGTGGCATGGAAAGAGTATCTGGAAAATGTCATGAAGAAGCGCGGTTCCGAGTGGCTGGGACTGTACAAGGCGTGCAGGAAGCTTGAATGAAAGTGCAGAAGGCCGCAAAAAACAGAATCGTTGTATGTGCCGCCGGTTTTGCCGTGATCCTGACTGCCGTTTTTCTCATCGTCAGATTTTGTGCGCCGGGAAAGGAGCCGGTCGAAGTGAAAACGGATCAGGATGCCAGGGATGTGTACCAGATCGCGGTACTGGAGGATCTCGAAGGTTTTATCAGGAAAGTGAGAGATGGGGAGACAGATCTCGACGCGCAGCTCACAGCGGATATTTTTCTGAATGATCCATCTGATCATGAGAACTGGGGACAGACACCACCAGCGTATCAGTGTCCTATGATACCGGAGTATAGTGGGACTTTTGACGGAAACGGCTACTCGCTGATCGGCTATTATTCTGCGCATCACCCTGTTTTTGAAGAGGTAACGGAGGGAGGGTGTATTCGGGATCTCAACATCCGTCTGTCATACTTTTCGGTCTCATATGAAAACAGGGATATCCCGGATCAGGAGAGTGACGCGGATGACGAGGCGGGCATCCATGTAGCGGCGGGCTTATGTGGATTTAATTACGGAAAGATCGAGAACTGTGCTGTCGAGGGAACCGTGCTTGGCGACGGGATGGCGGCGGGCATCGTGGCTTATAATGGAGGGCTTGTGAAGGACTGCTCATTCTCGGGAACGGTCGAGGGCGGAAGATGTATGCTGCGCCCGGAAGAGTCGTTTGACATCGACCGCCCCAGATGGCATGCCGGAGGTATCGTTATAAACAATTACAAAAGTGGAACGATCAGCGGATGTGTGAACCGTGGCGAGATCACACTGCACACAGGCGGCTTGAAAATATGGCGGTCTGGGGGCGGCTATGCGGACAGGATCCAGATCGAGTCCTGTGCCGGCGGTCTTGCGGGCAGAAATAATGGTCTTATGGCAGACTGTACGAACGAGGGAACGGTCTCTAGCGCAAGGGTTCTAGGGGGGATCGCCGGGGCAAATTCCGGTGATATCCGCGATTGTGCGAACAAGGGCAGTGTCATCATGCTGCCGGAGTCGGAAGAGATCAAAGCGGATTATATGGGGCGTGAGGAGTACGCCGCCGCAGGGATCAGCGGGTACAACACGGGCAGTATCTCAAACTGTTACAATGCGGGTTCTGTCTGCATGGAAGAGGACGAAGACAGGGGATATGTCTACGGGATTTCACAGAATGTGAGTGTATGGTTCGACAATGCGGGCGGGTGCGAGAACTGCTATTACCTTGCCGGCAGGACGGAACAGAGATACCGGTATTCCGGTGCCTATCAATTGTCGGAGAGGGAGATGGAGGACATCGAGGCATATCTCTATGGAGAGCGCGCCCTCACCGATACCGAGGGGTATCGCACGCTGTATGCGAGTATGGATGTAGCGGGAACCGGGGAGTCGGATTACATCAGGCTCTCTGTCGGTCCGGATGAAGATATGGTCTACAAGGTAAAGGCAGGAGACAGTCTGTGGAAGATCGCGGAGGATCTTTACGGCGATGGCAGCTGCTATGACCGGCTGATCCTGCCAAGGGAGAGCGGGGGTGAGGCTGTTATCCACCCGGAGGACGAAGTGACCGCGCCGCGTCTGGAGTACTATCTGCTGCGGGCGTTGGACGAGAGACCATTTGGCGGTGTTGAGGCAAGGGGGAAGGACGGATCAATTGATGCGGCTGCCGCTTTTGCCAAAAAGGAGTCTGCCGGATGGCTGTATGTCTATTATCTGGCGGAAACGGCAGGAGACAAGGGTATGTCGGTGATCGCGCCGTCGCGCGAGGCGTCCGACACGTGGCTGAAACCGGATGAGGAGCCGGCAATCTTTCCGTCATGTATCTTTTTTCAGGTGACAGCGAACGAGGCGGGTGACTTTTTTGCCGGGGACTGGAAAAAGGTGCAGGAGAGCATTCGCGACAGTGCAGCGCATTACCTCGGAGAGGACTGCTGGGGGCTTCGCTTTTACAGGTACACTTTGGATAACGGGGAAAAGCTGTATGGCTATTCGTTTCGCTGTTATGCGTACCAGCCTGGCAAGGAGGAAAAGCAGGTGCTTGACTGTGCGGCTTTTTACCGGATGCGGGACGGTCTGCTGGCAGAGTTTATCGGTGTGGAGGAGCATCAGGAGGGATCGGATCTGTTGGCGGCTGTCCGCTATCTTGCGGCGATCGTGGATCAGCAGATCGATGTCACAGAGGCGCCGAAATATGATCACAGCATGTATCTCGGAAGGGAGAACTGGGCTTTTGCACCGCTGCACAATCCCTTTGCGATCGTAAAAAACAGGTGATGAACAGATATGATGAGTAGGAGTGGGGATATGAATAATCCAAATTTTTTCGGGATCCGGCACCTGTCGCCTGCCGGGGCATATTACCTGAGAGGCTTTCTTGACGAGCGGAAGCCGCGGCTTGTGCTGGTCGAGGGACCGAGCGATTTTGGGGATATGCTCTCCGACATAGTGCGCGGGGAGACAAAGCCGCCGATCGCGGTGCTTGCCTACACGAAGGAGGCGCCTGTGAGGACAGTGCTTTATCCCTTTGCAGAGTACTCGCCGGAGTATCAGGCGATCCAGTGGTGCCACAAACACCAGGTGGAGTGCCGTTTTATGGATCTGCCCTCGGAGACTTTTCTGGCGATCCCGGAGTCCGGCATGCAGGAGACAGAGGGCGAGGAAGGCAGGATGAATGTCTATGAGCAGCTTGACAGGAAGAGCGGCGGGGACGGGCACGACACCTTCTGGGAGCGCGTCATGGAGCAGGCGGGCAGCATGGAAGCCTACCATCTGGGGGCAAACAGCTTCGGCGCCAATATCAGGAGCTTCACGGAGGGGACGGAGAATGACTGGGCGGAGACAGCGCTGCGCGAGGCGTACATGCGCCGGCAGATCAGGAAGGCTGTGGATTCCGGTGTGGAGCCGCAGGACATTGTGGTGGTGACGGGATCCTACCATGTGGAGGGGCTCAAAAACTGGCGGGACGCCGACGAGGATCTGTCGGATATGCCAAAGGTGGGGGCAAATCACACTCTGATGCCGTATTCGTACTACAGGCTTTCCACGAGGGCGGGGTACGGTGCCGGGAACAAGGCGCCCGCCTACTATGCCCTTTTGTGGGAAGGCTTGAACAGGGGAGAGCCTATGTATGCTGTCTACAGCTATCTGATACGGCTCGCCGAATACCAGCGCGGGAAAGGCAATCCGGTCTCGTCCGCGTCCGTGATCGAGGCGGTCAGGCTGGCGATGTCCCTGGCGCAGCTTCGGGGCGGGACGATCGCGTCGCTTCGCGACCTGCGCGATGCGGCGGAGACCTGCCTCGGCGAGGGGAGTGTGTCAAACATTATCCTTGCGACTGCGGACACGGAGATCGGGACAGCGATCGGGGCGCTGCCCGACGGGGTGAGCCGCACCAGCATCCAGGAGGATTTTTACAGACAGTTAAAGGACTTGAAGCTTGAGAAGTACCGCGATATCACGGCGCAGGATCTGATGCTCGACCTGCGCGAGAACAGGCGCGTCAGCTCGGAAAAGTCGGCGTTTATCGATCTGCACCGATCGTTTTTCCTGCATCGGCTCCGCGTGATCCAGGTGGGCTTTGCACAGCAGCAGGCGGTCAGCCAGGACAATGCGACATGGTCCGAGCACTGGGTAGTGCGGTGGACGCCGGAGGCGGAGATCGAGCTGGTGGAGTCCGCCCTGAGGGGCGACACGATCGACGGCGCGGCTTCATTTGTCATGAAGGAGCGCGTGGAGAATGCAGGGAATATGGGCGACATAGCGCTTGTCATAGAGGACGCCTGCTGCTGTGGCATGGAGAAAGCGGTCAGTTATGCGACGGCGGCACTGCAGCGAATGGCGGTGGATGCCGCCTCGGTGGAGGACCTGGCAAAGACGGCGCAGCGGCTGTCGGTGGTCGTACAGTATGGAAATATCCGCAGGATCGATGCGAAACCTTTGGAGCCGATCCTGCAGCAGTTGTTTTACAGAGCCTGTCTGATACTGGAACAAGCCTGTGTGTGTGATGACGCGGCGAGCAAGGTGGTCATCACGGCGATGGAGCAGCTCAACAGCGCGGAGCTGGCACATGATTTTCTGGACAATGCGGAGTGGATCAAGGTGCTTGACAATATTTCGGAGCGGGACGACCTGAACACGAAGCTGTCGGGTTTTGCGGCGGCGATCCTGCTGGAGCGCGGCAGCATGGACACGCGGCAGCTGCGCACGGAGGTGTCAAGGCGTCTGTCAAAGGGGATTCCCGCGGATCTGGGCGCCGGCTGGTTTGAGGGGCTGGCGATGAAGAACAGGTACGCGCTGATCGCCAGGCTGTCCCTGTGGGAGAGCCTGAACGACTATCTCGACACGCTGGACGATGAGGAGTTCAAGCGCGCCCTGGTGTTCCTGCGCCGCGCCTTTGCGGATTTCTCCGCGGCGGAGAAGGACCAGATCGCGGAAAATCTCGGCGAGATCCTGGGGCTGAACGGTCAGGAGGTCAGCGAGGCAGTGAACGCCGTGCTCGACGAGAGTGCGCAGGAGATGATCGAGGGTCTGGACGATTTTGACTTTGACTTGTAAATAATGTAGGAATGAGGAAGAATATGCAGAAAAGTATAGATTATTTACTGGAAGATCTGGATGAAGGGGATTATGATAAGGTTGTTTCCTATATCGAATTTTTAGTGGATGCTAAAAAGAAAAAGAGGAAAGAAGAGCGGGCGGCGGAGGAACAGGTAGATGTTGACATGATTGTAGCTTCTCTGGTTGGTTCTATTCCGGATACGGGTAAAACGCTGGAAGATTATAAAGAGGCAGAAATGAAAGTGTGGGATCCGGAAGAAATCGTATCGTGGTGGAACTGAGGAGGATTCATATGGAAGTGAAAGAACAGATCAGCCGCTGGCGGCTGATCCTTGGGCAGGAGAGTGACAGGCGCCTGTCGGGAATGACAGACCTCGCGCTGACGCAGGAGCAGGATCTGATGGACCAGGCGCTGGCTTCCATCTATAACCGGACAGAGTCGGGCGGCTTTGGCGGTCAGGGGGCGGGCGGTGCCGGAAGAGGTCCGTCAAACCCGCAGATCAGCCGATGGCTCGGCGATGTGCGGACGCTGTTTGACAAGGAACTGGTGACAGTCATTCAAAACGACGCAGTGACGCGTTGCGGACTAAAACAACTGTTGTTTGAGCCGGAGCTTTTGGAGAATATGGAGCCGGATATCAATCTGGCGTCCACGATCCTGATGTTAAAGGACCAGATACCGAAGCGATCCAAGGAGAGCGTCCGTGAATTTATCAAAAAGATCGTGGAGGAGATCAATAAACTTCTGGAACAGGATATCCGGCGTGCTGTGACTGCTGCGGTCAACAAGAAAAAGCACTCGCCGATCCCTTCCGCGTCGGCGATGGATTACAAGATGACGATCAGCCGCAATCTAAAGCATTATAATGCAGAGCTAAAGACGATCGTACCCGAGCATTTTTACTTTTTTGACCGGACGAGTACGACTGCGGCGAACAAGTGGACCATCATACTCGATATTGACCAGAGCGGTTCGATGGGAGAGTCCGTGATCTATTCCTCGATCATCAGCTGCATTCTGGCGAGCATGGCGAGCATCAGGACAAGGATCGTCGCGTTTGACACCAATATCGTTGATCTGACAGAAAAAAGTGATGATCCCGTCGACCTGCTGTTTGGATTCCAGTTAGGAGGCGGCACGGACATCAACAAGTCGGTTGCCTACTGTGAGCAGTTTATCGAGAATCCGGCGAAAACACTGTTTTTCCTGATATCCGATCTGGAGGAGGGCGGAAACAGAGCGGCATTGCTGCGGCGCATCGGTGATCTGAAGGAATCCGGGGTGACGGTGGTCAGCCTGCTCGCGATCGCGGACGGCGGCAGACCCTACTATGACACACAGATGGCACAGAAACTTGCGGGGCTCGGCGTGCCGTGCTTTGCGTGCACACCGGAGCTTTTGCCGACGCTGCTCGAGAAAGCCCTGAAAGGACAGGACTTGTCGCAGTTTGACAGAAAGCATAAAGAAAAAAACCAGAGTTTACGAGGTAATAATTAGATGGCACTACAGGGAGAAACAAAGGAGAGTACCCGGATCAGGATACGGGAACCGAAGCAGTACAAGGTGATCATGCACAATGACGATTTTACCACAATGGACTTTGTGGTCGATATACTGAGGGATATTTTTCATAAAGACGAGACGGAGGCGGAGCGGCTGATGCTGCTGGTACACGAGGTGGGAAAGGCAGTGGTGGGTTCTTATCCGTACGATATTGCCGTGTCCAAGGTACAGACGGCAGCGGCTCGTGCAAAAGCGGAAGGGTTTCCGTTTCGGATGACACTGGAGTAAAAAGCATTCAGGAGAATACTTGCAGTACGGGTATTCTGATAATGGGGGAGTGTTATGCAGGTAACAAGAGAGGTGGCGGAAATCATCAATTCCGTGGTGGTACTGGCAAAGAACAGGCATTATGAGCTGGTGACGCCGGAGCTGGTGCTGTATGTCATATGTGGCAACAAGATTTTTGCGGAGGCATTTGAGGACTGCGGCGGAAACATTTCGGAGCTGTCGCAGCAGCTGGAAGGCTATTTCAATGAATATATGGTCTCTGTCAGCTCCGGGGGGAACGTATCTGAAAAGCCCGATCAAAATCCGGAGTTTTCTGCAGGGATGGGAACCATGCTGTCTTTTGCATGGCAGTCGGCGCAGGGCAGCGGGAAAAACGTCGTCGGGCTGATGCACATTATCCATGCCATGTTTGAGCTCGAGGAGAGCTATGCCGTCTACTACATGCAGCTGCAGGGGATAGAGCACGCTGAGCTTTTGCAGCAGATGACTATACTGTACGAGGAACTGTCCGCTGACAGGCGGGGGACAGACGGCAGTCAGACGGGGAGCCGGGAACCGGCTGGCAGGGCAGATGCCCCGGACGATCTTGCGGAAGATGCACAGGGAGCGGAAAAGACGGACAAAGTGTGGCAGCAGTTTGCCGTCTGTCTGAATGACGCATTGGAGGGAGTCAATCCGCTGATCGGCAGGGAGGATGAGCTCGAGCGCACGATGCAGATCCTGTGCCGCAAGGAGAAGAACAATCCGCTCCACATCGGGGAGCCGGGCGTCGGCAAGACGGCGATCACTTACGGGCTTGCCCGTCTGATCGAGGAGGATCGGGTTCCCGGACCGTTAAAGGGCGCGCACATTTTTTCTCTCGATCTCGGCAGCCTGATCGCCGGGACGCAGTTCCGCGGTGATTTTGAGAAGCGCTTCAAGCGGGTGATGGACAGTATCAGCCGCGAGGAGAAGCCGATCGTCTACATCGATGAGATCCACAACATCGTCGGTGCCGGGGCGGTGAACGGCGGCGCTTTTGACATCTCAAATATGCTAAAGCCCTATCTGGCGGCGGGCAGCATTCGGTTTATCGGTGCCACGACATATGAGGAGTACAAAAAGCATTTCGAGAAGAGCAAGAGCCTGGTGCGGCGCTTTCAGAATATTGATATCAAGGAACCCGATATCGAAGACGCCACGCGCATTCTGGAGGGACTGAAAAAGAGTTATGAGAAGTTCCACGGGGTGACTTACAAAAAGGGCGTGATCGCATACGCAGTCAGCATGTCTGCGAAGTATGTCAATGAACGCTATTTGCCGGACAAGGCGATCGACCTGATCGACGAGGCGGGGGCTTACCGCCGGCTGCATCCGATCGAGCAGAAGACGCAGTCTGTCGGGAAAGACCTGATCGACGAGATTCTGTCCAGGACCTGTCAGATCCCGAAGCAGGTGGTCGAACACGACGAGATCGAGACGCTCGCGACACTCGAAAAGCGGCTGACGAACCGCGTCTACGGTCAGGATGAAGCGATCGCGCAGGTTGTCAATGCAGTCAAATTTTCGAGGGCAGGGCTTCTGGAGGAAGGAAAGCCGCTGGCAAGCCTGCTCTTTGTGGGACCTACGGGTGTCGGCAAGACGGAGATCGCAAGAAGCCTTGCGGACGAGCTGGGCGTGAAGCTGATCCGGTTTGACATGAGCGAGTATGAGGAGAAACATGCAGTCGCAAAGCTGATCGGCTCACCGGCAGGGTATGTCGGCTATGAGGAGGGCGGACTGCTGACAGAGGAGATCCGCAAGAATCCCCATGCGGTGCTGCTGTTGGACGAGATCGAAAAAGCCCACCCGGACATTTACAACATACTCCTGCAGGTGATGGACTATGCCACGCTCACGGACAATCAGGGCAGAAAAGCGGATTTCCGCAATGTGATCGTCATCATGACCTCCAACGCGGGGGCAAGCCGGATCGGAAAGCACGGGATCGGTTTTACAGGCCAGGATGTCAAGGCGGATGTGATCATGGAGGAGGTAAAGCGGATATTCCAGCCGGAATTCCGCAACCGTCTGAATAAGGTCGTCGTCTTCCACGGCATGGACGATACGATGGCGGGACAGATCACAGAGAAGAAACTCGGGGAACTGCAGCGGATGCTGCTGCTGAAAAAAGTGGAGCTGTCGGTTGGCACTGCGGCGAAAAAACTGCTGAAAAGAAAAGGGATCACGACGGAGTTTGGCGCAAGGGAGATCGACCGCGTGATCCAGGGTGAGATAAAGCCGCTTTTGGTGGACGAGATCCTGTTTGGCAGACTGAAAAAGGGCGGCAAATGTGAACTGTCTGCCGCAGGTGAGGGATTCCGGCTGGACTACCCGCAGGGGAAGCCCAAAAAGAGCGCGAAATCCTAGAGCGTGTTTGAAAAATCATTCCCGCCATCTGTACGTCCCATTTTGCGCGATATTTGCGTCAAATTCAGTC
>ERZ808051.1149-NODE-1149-length-19822-cov-9.711623_pt1 | contig 19822 bp, 11 predicted proteins | sample MGYA00380199_ERZ808051 | MGnify/ENA primary metagenome ERZ808051 (study PRJEB31490, sample SAMN06133391) | mouse gut metagenome | isolation source: J11 | host: mice | place: China: Chengdu | collected 2015-05 ...
CTTCTCGGATCCCGCAGTCTCTCATGCGGGGTAAGTCCTGTCTGGCCGTTAGGTTCTGTGCCTATATTGTTGAACAGGTAATCGATCCCGGAGGATGCCGCGCCTGCTCCTGCGCCTCGTGCCAGGGCGCTTCCGAGGTTCTTCAGGTTCTGGTCGCCATAGATTCGTCCGGTCACCGCATTGGTCAGGCCGGAGGCGATGCTCCTCTTCATGTCCACGGTACCGGTGCCAATCTTCTGCTCCAGTGCGTTCCCTACTGCTCCGGCTGCGAAGTCCGATGCCAGTGCAAGGCCTATTCCGGCGCCGGAACCTACCAGGGCTCCTTTTACGCCTCCCGTTATGGCGCCGTTGACTGCGCTGCCCACGGCTTTCTTCCAGTCGATCTTCTCACCGCTCATGGCCTGGGACAGGGCTGATCCTGCCAGTCCGGCCACGCCGCCGATCAAGCCGCCTGCCGCTGCACCGCCCAGGATATTGAGTACTTCTCCGGTAGGATCCACATAGCCTGCGGGATTGTTCTTACAGTAATGGTACGCGTTGAGTCCCCTCTTCACGGGATCCTGTCCGAGCATACGGCCGGCCGCCGGGTCGTAGAATCTTGCTCCGGCATAGTATTTGTCGAGCACCGGATCATAGTCGTATGTGGTGAAGCGAAGTCCCGATGCAAGGCCTGAGGTATTGAGTTCTCCCTGGATGGGAATGACGGGGCTGCCCCATACGTCACGTTCCACGTATCTGAGTACATCGCCGGATGCATTGGCGGCGAACAGAGGGCTTCCATACATATCGGATTGAAAATATGCCTTATCAATACCGGTGCCGGCGATGACAGCCTCCGGCGTCTGCACTGTTGGATCTGCCGTTACTTTCTGGCACAGTCTCTGGTACTGCAGGCCATAGGTAGTTCGTGTCTCGGCAAACCCTTTTTCGCAGACCATTAGTTCATTGCAGGTACTGCTTAACAGATCGTTTACATAACTTATCTCCTTTGTCAGGAAAGGGGTTGTTTCCTGCCCTTGTCGTCCGTCCATGGGGCGTTGTCTGGTCTGTACATTCTTTGTCCTCATGGACAGGGCATTATAGGTATATTCACTCTTTTCCCCGTTTTCAAGGTTCCTGCCGGAACACATCCGGCCCGTGGCGTCATACAGGTACTGTTTTAACAGGCTGTCTGCGCATCTTTCTTCTGTCAGGTTGCCGCGGCGGTCATAAGCGTACCGGTAAGTCAGGCCGTTCTCGTTCCGCTCGGTCAGTTGGTTGAGAGCATTGTAGCTGTAGGTGGCCTGTCTGCTGCCATCCACATCTTTATAAATCCGGTTGCCAGGGGCGTCATACCCATAGCATTCTGTCCGGCCGCCGTTTCGATAAGACTGCAGACGGTCTAACGCATCGTAAGTATAGGCGATGCTTCTTCCAAGTTCGGGCGCGCTTCCGGTTCTCTCTACGCCGACTACATTGCCCGCCGCATCATAGGATATCGCATCTTCTACGGCTGTGCCGTCGTCAAACCGGCATCCTGCCCCGGCAAGCAGGCCGTTGGCATGATAGGTATAGGAGGAAACGCTTCCGGGCTGGCACATGGAAATAATCTGTCCGGCCGCATCGTAAGTATACCGCGCTGCCTCTTCTTCGCCCTCTGTTACCTTTAACATGTGGTTGTTTCTGTCAAAAGTATAATGAACGATACTGCCGTCGGGATAAGTGATATCCGCCACATTGCCGTTAGCGTCATAGCCATACTGTGTGATTCTGCCATCATGGCCGGTTACTTTGGCCAGTTTCCCTGTCCTGCTGTATTCCAGTGACGTGATTCCGGTCCAGTCCTGCATTTCCACCAGTTCGCCGCGTTTATTGTAACGGAACAACGCTCTCTTGCCGTCGCTGTAACGAATATCAAACGGACGATTGTTCAAATCATAGCGTATGGTGATCTCATTTCCGTCTTCGTCGGTCACGGCGGCGAGATTGCCGTTGGCGTCATAGGCGTAGGACTTTTCGTCGGCAAGTGGATTGATTTCCCTGATCATACGGCCCTTTTGATCGTACTGGTAGATCGTGGTGCACAGCTGCTCTCCGTCTACCGGCAGGCATTCCCTGATCTGGTTATTCATGGCATCGTATTCCAATACCGTAACATTGCCCAGAGCATCGGTGATCTGCGACAGATTGCCGCAGGCGTCGTACTGATAGCGGCTGGTATGGCCGTTTGCATCCGTAACGGATTCGATCTGGCTTCTCCCGGTATAGGTAAAGCATGTCTTAGCGCCCAGTGCATCCGTGATCGTTGTCACGCGTCCCAACGCATCATATTCATATAATTTCATACTACCGAGTGCATTTATTTCTGTCAACACCTGGCCTGCCGCATTGTAGGTGTAGGTTGTTGCATGATCTTCCGCATCTTTGATGCAGATCACATTGCCGTTTGGTGAATACTCGTATTGAATCTGGTTGCCAAGCGCATCGGTTCGGTTAATCATTCTCCCAAGGCTGTCATACGTGAAATGCAGCCTGTTGCCCAGAGCGTCTTCCATCTCCGTCAGGCGTCCCATGGAATCATAGCGGTAGGCAGTCTCTGCCCCCTCCTGATCGATGACTTTAGCTGTCTGTCCTGTTTTGGTGTACTCGAACGCCAGGACGCCTCCGTTCCTGTCAGTCACATTGATCAGGCGGTTGACTGCGTCATAAGCATAACGCCACTGGTTACCGTTGGCGTCTGTGTACTGTGTCAGATTGCCGTTGGCATCATAAGCCATCCGGTTTTCATTTCCCATTTCATCCACAATTCGGACCGGGCGATTCATGCTGTCGTAAGTGTAAGCTGCAACTCCTCCAAGAGGATTTGTTACGGTGATCAGATTCCCATTTCCGTCATATCCATAGGTTGTGATTCCTCCTCTGCCATCCGTCACCGACAAAAGATCTCCGCGGGCATTGTATGTGTAGGATGTCTCATATCCCATGGGATCCGTTTCCCGGATCATGCGGTTATTCGCATCGTAAGCATACAGATACTCATTCTCACAGGCATCTGTAATCTTAATACAGTTTCCGTTGGGGTCATAAGCATAGGTTGTTCTGCCGCCATCAGGATTGATCTGCTCTGATAAACGTCCGGAAGCGTCATAAGTATACAGGGTACGTCCGCCCTCCTGATCTGTCCGGCCAATAACGTTGCCGTCCCCGTCATAGTCCGCCGCTTCGGTATAACCTCCCTCATCCTGCATTGCAGTCATGCGTCCAAGGCTGTCATAGGTAAACCGGACAGTTCCTGCATCATGCGTGATCCTGTCAAGTCTGCCCTCTGCATCATAAGCATATGAAATCACCGTGCCGTTCTCATCGGTCTTAGTCAGCAAATTTCCCATTGGGTCATAGGTATAGCCTACACTGTACCCCATGGCATTGGTTATTTTCGTGATACGGCCCATGGAATCATAGTCGTACAGTGTCTCCTGTCCGAGGGCATCGGTAACGGTAGTCACACGTCCTGTTGTATCATAAGCATACCGTATCATATTGCCCGCCGCGTCCGTCACTTCAGTCAACTGATTCCCTGCGTTGAAAGCATACCGTGTCTTCCCGCCGTTTTTATCTGTCCGGCTCGTGGGGCTGCCGAGGGCGTTGTACTCATAGTCCTGATGGTACCCTAACGGATCCGTTTCCCGGATCATATTTCCTTTCAGATCATAAGCAAATTCATGTGCATTGCCCATATAATCGGTTACAAGCGTAACCTGTCCGGCTCTGTTATATTCCAGCCGCTGTTTATTCCCCATCCGATCCGTTATTCCGGTACGGTTTCCGTTTTCATTATATTCAAATATGACACTTCCGTCACAATCTGTGATCTCCAACAGATCACCGGATGCAGAATACTGATATGCAGTCTCTCTTCCCTCCGGTGTGGTATAGGAAAGCATCCGTCCTGCGGCGTCATGAGTATATGTATATCTGCCGCCCTCCGGATCCACCGCCTCTTTAAGATGATGATCCGCATCATAAGCATACGTCCAGACTTTGGCGTTCTTATCTGTATAGGACACTAAGTTATCCCTGTCGTCATAGGCATAGAAGCATTGACTTCCCAGTTCATCCGTCGCCTGGATCAGGTTATTTCTGTCATCATATTCATACAGGCTTACACCGCCTTCACGATTCACCATCCGGACAGGCTGGTTCCTGTCATTATAATCGATCCGTTCCTCTGTTCCGTCCGGATAGATCATATGGTTCATACGCCCACAGGCATCGTATTCCATCCGTGTGACACTGCCCATAGCATCCGTCCGCTGAACCAGCCGTCCCTGGCTGTCGTACATGTTATGCACGTTGCTGCCGGGGAACTGTATGTCTGTCACCCGCTGTTTCTCATCGTAATGATAGCGTGTCTCGCTGCCCAGTTCATCTGTCAGGACGGTAATCCTCTCTTCATCATCATAGGCTGCAAGACAACTGCCCCTGCCGGACATGGTCTGTGCCGTCACCCGTCCCAGAGCGTCATAAATATTGCTCAGATATCTTTCTCCGGACAGATCCGTGATCTCCACCAAGCTGCCGTAAGCATCATAGGCGAAAGTCATCCTGCTGCCGCCAGGGTTCACCGCACCGGCAAGCATTCCTCCCTCGTATGTAAAAGTCACAAAGCTTCCTGTCCGATCGGTTACTTTCACGACACGCCCATCCGCATAGGTAAAAGTCAGCCTCGCTCCGTATCTCCCCGTAACGGAGGCGATCCTTCCGCTGGCATCTGCCGTGAATTCATAAGAGACCATGCCGTTTTCCACGATCTGGCTTAAACACAGACCTGCCCCGAAAATATATTCTGTACCATCAAGAGACCGGATGCAGTAAGTCTGTTCTTTTCTTTCCATGACATACCCGCAGTCTCCCTCCTCTGCCGGCTCGAAACAGTCATTTTCATAATCCCGCCTAAAGGAAACGACTTCCCCATAAGGTGTACTGAAATATGCATATTCCACATCCATATATAACAGATAGTTCAAAGACCAGGTCCATTTGGATCCAAGAGACGTCTCATGATCATCTCTTTGCGAGTCATACATAACCGTGAAATGCAGCGCATCTTTGCCATAGTCATGCAGATAAGGATAGCTCCACAGAAAGGCGCCTGTCACCGCATTCACCGGATCCAGTCCCGTGTAGGGAACTTTTCCGTCCATATAGGTTTTCCCGGACTTACCGTCGGGCAGTCCGCTGTGCCTGTCCGTCCGTGTCATGATCGTCTGTTCCGGAGTGTAACCGCCGGGGCCGCTTTCATTATTTGCCCTGACGCAATATCTATGGGTCGTATTCGGTTTCAGTTCCATGAATACAGCCATAGTACCCGCCGCACGGAAACTTCGCTGCGCTTCTTCACTTCCCACTTCTGTTTTGGCAAACAGGCGGATTCTTTCTGTTCCCTCCACATGATAGACAGTTCCATCGAAAAGAACATCGTAACTGTCTGCCTGCTCTGTGGCATCCCAGCTTACCGTCACCGTATTCAGATTAGAAGACGCCCTGACGTTCTCAGGGGGCCTGGGAGCTTTCCTCAGCGTCCTGACTTCCTGATCCTGACAGTATGCACTGGATACATAGGCATTCTTAGCACACACCGCATAAAGATACTCTGTTTCCGGCTCCAGGCCAAGCACCTCCATAAACGTATCTGAGGCACTGTATACTCTGCCGTCAAAATTCACCTCATAACCGGCTGCACCCGTAACCGGCGCCCAGGTTATGAGCACGGAATCCCATTTCGGCGCCGCCTGTATATCGACCGGCGTGGCCAATAACGTCCTCACGGTCTCCTGGGCGCTGTAATCGCTCTCTCCAAGGGAATTTTTTGCACGAACCGCATAGCTATACTCCGTATTCGGCTCCAGTCCGGTAAATACTGCCGCTGGATCCGTTACGCTACAGGCCTCATTTTGGAACATCACCTCATACTCTGTGATGCCGTGCATGAAATCCCAGCTTATAGTCACTGTATCCGCCGTAGCATCGGCACGTATATTGACCGGCGTCTCAGGCTCTATCGGCTGCGTCCGTATTGTTCTGACTGCACTGTATGCGCCGCAGCCACCCTCATTGCATGCGCATACTGCGTATGTATAATCCGTTCCCGGCCACAGTCCGGTAAACTTCTTCGATGTAGTCGTCACACTATAGACCGTGTTATCGAATTGAATCTTATAACTTGCCGCACTGCTTACCCTGTTCCAGCTGACTGCAACGGAATCGGTCGTAGATGAGGCTGTTATGCTCACCGGTGCAGCCGGCGGCGCCTCCAATGTCCTCACATAATTATACGCGGAGTAGGCGCTCTCGCCTGCCGAATTGATCGCCCGGACTCTGTAGCTATAGCGTGTGTTTGCTTTCAGGTCATCGATCGTTATGGATGTATGTCTTGTCTGGTACGACTGAGCATTCATAGAGACTTCATACTCAGACGCTCCATCCACCCAGTCCCAATATATGGTTGCCGTATCGTAAGTGGAGTCTGCCGAAATATTAGTCGGCACAGCCGGCGGCGCTAATTTTGTCTTGATACTGCCCCCATAGTTATAGGCACTGGATCCTCCTGCGTTGTTAGCGCGCACGGAATAAGTATAATAGGTATCCGACTTTAACCCGGTAACGGTATATTTCGTGCCCGTTGCGCGATAGACCTCACCGCCAAGAGACACATCATAACTTTCAGCGCTGTTTACTGCATCCCAGCTTACAGTGATGGTATCTGTCGTAGATGTGGCTGTTATATTCAACGGCCTGCCCGGTGCATTGGGCGCCGTGATGATCGTCTTCGCCGCGCTGTACGCACTGTAGCCCGCCGAATTCTCCGCACGCACCTGATAGCGATAGCTCGTGCTGGCACTCAGACCATATATTGTCTTCGCCGTATCCGTACACAAGTATGTTCTTCCGTTAAACAGAATCTCATACCTGACCGCACCGCCAACCGCGTCCCAGGATACCGTTGCCGAATCCGTGGCAGCCACTGCATTGACGTTGGCCGGCACGCCCGGTCTGGTCACTACGGTTCTGATCGTTCCCGCCCCGGAGTAGGCGCTGGAGCCGCCCTCGTTATTTGCCCTCACACAGTATGTATAGCTTGTGTTTGTCGTCAGCCCGGTAACCTCCATCGTCGTCTCTGTCGTATGATACAGATTACTTCCCACTTTCACATCATAATCATCTGCCCCGTTCACTTCTTTCCAGCTCACCGTGATAGAATCAGCCGTTGCGCTTGCAGTCACATTGGTTGGCACTGAGGGCGGCAGCGGCAGTGTAGCGACTGTTTTTTCCTCACAATAAGAACTGGAACCGTCGGCATGCTTAGACCGTACACAGTACGTATGGCTCGTCCCCGGCGTCAGCCCTGTGATCTTCTTTGACGTATCTGTCACGTTATACACCCTGCCGTCAAACATCACGTCATAACTGACCGCCCCCTCCTGAGGCTCCCAGCTGATGGTAACGGAATTCTGATCCGCCGTTGTCTTCGGTGTTGACGGATGGCTTGGCGCTGTTTTGACCGTCTTAACTTCACCGTATGCACTGGCGCCGTCTTCATTTCTCACCCTTACCTGACAGGAATGGCTTGTATTAGGCTGCAGATCCGTAAAAGTCTTAACAGGCTCCGTCACATTATACTCTTTGCCGTCAAACATCACATCATAACTGCTTGCGCCGCTGACAGGATTCCAGCGCACCGTAACGGAATCCTCACTGCATTCCGTACTGGTTCCCGTCGGTGTATTGGGCGCGGTCCTGATCGTTTTTGCTTCGCTGTACTGACCAACTCCCTCCGGACTTTTGGAACGGACCTGATAAGGATAGCTTCTGTCAGGCGACAGTCCCGTAAAGGTTTTGCCAGGTTCTGTTACACTGTAAGTAGAACCGTCAAAAAGCAGATCATAGCCGGTCGCCCCATCCACGGCTCTCCATCTTAAAACCGCCGAATTCTCCGTCGTCTCCCCGGTCAGATCAGAAGGTATGGTCGTACCTCTTACAAGTGTCCTGATGGACTGCTCTACACCGTATGACCCGATACCATCCCTGCTTCTTGAACATACCTGATATTTGTAGACTGTATCCGGCTGCAGCCCACGGAATATGTTCCGGGGTTCAGTCGTATCATATTCACCTTTATGAAACCTGATCCCATAGCCTGTAGCCCCGCTCACTTCGTTCCAGTTTACATCCACTGTCGTGTCCGTACAGCTGGCCGAAACCACTGTGGGAGCTTTGGGTGCTGTCATCACAGACAGCACCGGACTGTAACTGCTGACAGCATCTGAGTTTTTAGCGCGGATCTTAAACTCATAGACTGTTCCCGGCATCAGTCCCGAAAATGTTCTGGAGGTCTCCGTCAGTCCATAAGATGAGCCATGAAATACGATCTCATAACTCTCCGCATAAAGTGACTTTCCCCAGCTGATCGTAACTGAATTCTCGGTCACGTTCTTTTTGATACCAGACGGTACTGCCGGCGTCAGCGCCTGCGTCCTGATCGTTCTGACAGGACTGTAACTGCTCGTATACTTTGTATTTTTGGCCCGAACCGCATAGGTATGGTCAGACTTTGGTTCCAGCCCGGTAAACTGCTTTCTTGTTGCCCTGATATTATATTCTCTGTCATCGAAGAGAATATCATAACTGTCCGCATTCTGTACTTCATCAAAAGTGATCGTCGCCGAAACCGTATCCGCATATGCCCTGATATTAGCCGGCGTCGTCACAGGCTTATTCCTGTAAAAATCAATCGGCAGCACGATCCTTGCACTCTCCGATACCGCCTTTGGCACAAGCCCTGCAGGCACATATGCCGTAACGACCACCTTGTAGATTACATTCGCCTCCAGGGCTGGTTCACTGGTATACGACGTCCCCATATAGTTCTCATTGAAATAAATGACATGGTCTGCCCCCTCCGGGTACATATTAACCTTATAACGTATTACATCAGGAACTGCATTCCAGCTTGCCGTTATCGAACCATTCTCGTTAAGTTTTAACTGTAAATCTAATTGTCCCATATTTTACCTCTTTTCCATGCTGTTTTTTATTTAATCTCTATTCTTTATACAAACCTGCTTCTCCCGGTATGATCCCCTCGGAATCATTGTCGTTCAGGAATAAATACATTAGCTGCTTCAATTCTTTGACCGCCGACGGCGCGCTGGCGCTGATACCGCGTCCGGCAAGATCGATGGCATAGATCGTGCTCAAATCCCTCCCGGAGGCGATCGTATTGATGCATTTTCCTTTCAGATTGAGCAGCCGTTCTATTTCATCCATAAACCATCCCTGTCCTTCGCACTTTTCCACGAATTCTTTCGCATAAGGCGTCTGCGGATCCAGCGTATATATTTTTTCTACAACAGGCCTGCTCGTCACACTGGCGCCATCTGCAAAAAGCGCTTTCACATAGATCACATACCATACATCTTTACAAAGCCCCCGCAATGTATATGTATTTCCATCTGTCTGAACGGTTTTCCCCTGACAGACGATCTCATATCTCACGGCGTCCTCTACCGGATTCCAGGTCAGCGTAATGGTATCTGATGTCTTGCCCGTACTGCACAGCCCGCTTACCGACAGCATCTTTCTTGTCCGAATTTTTACCACATCAGACCAGATTCTCAGGGTGTCACTCAACACAGCCAGGACTCTGAACTGATACTCCGTATCCGGCTCCAGGTCTTCGATCAGAATAAAGGGTTGCGAAACCCTGTACATTTCATTCTGGTATTCCACCTCATATTCCCTGACACCCGCGATCGCATTCCATTTCATGACAACGGCAAACCACGTACGATGATTACCGGTCAGCTCGAAAATATCTTCATTAAGCATCTTCTTCCTCTTAAGCACAGGGTAACTGTCCCCGTTCCATTCCCAGATATTCTCGCTCCATCCTGCATAAGTATCCCTGGCATACATCTCCTGGGTTCCTCTCGCCTGCTCCCCCGGCGTCGTGATACCGGACAGATCGCTGTCGAAATAAGAGTTATTTATTTCCACTTCACTGTTTGCACAGACCAACCCATTGGCATTGTTACTGAGCACACAGGCCGCATAGCAGTTATTCATAGTGAAGTCGTAACCACTTCCTGCCAATCCTCCCGTTTCATTTCTTTTTAAGGTTGATAATACCTGTCCTGCAGCACAACAGTCAGCAACCCGGCTGCTTCTGTTTATCGATCCAACAAGTCCTCCCACATACCTTTCGCCCTGTATGGTCACATCCGCAAGGCATTCTTCCATCACAGCGGTTTTTCCTGCCATCACTCCTGTCAGTCCGCCTACATAATTCGTGCCTCTTATATCTCCCCGTGCGCTGCATCCAATCATATGTCCGCCATTGAAAAAGCCTGCGATTCCTCCTGTATACCGCCCTGCGGACCATACACCGTCTGCTCTGCTGTTTTCTACCGTACAATTTACCGCATATCCTGCCAAAGCTCCTGTGTATTCTCTGGAATTTGCCAGATCCACGCCGGACAATACGAGTTCTCTGACTACTGCATCCTCCATATATCCAAACAGACCTGTATAGTTCTGTCCACTGTTCATCTTCAGATGCATGATCTTGTGTCCTGCACCATCCAGCTTTCCCGTAAATGGTTCTTCACTTCCCCCGATCGGTTCCACAGTCCGTCCTGACAGATCAATATCTTTTGCCAGTCTGTAACAGCCTGCCGGTTCCAGACGGATACTATCAAGCCCCTCTGCCGACCGGATTACATAAGGAAGCTCTTCTGTTCCGGCGCCCTCCGTGATTACCATGAGCTCTGCAGGTATACCATTACGTCTCATGCACCTTAAATACGGATAACTCTTCCCTTCCTCGATTCCCCAAACGTCATCAAAATCCCATCCTGTAAAGAACGCTTTTCTGGTCAGAGCCGAAGTAAATTTACTGTGATTATACTCCGTATGCTGCGCTATTCCTGCAACCTGATGATCATAATAAGATGCCTCCACTGTTACTCCACCGGTATTATATCTGCACATAAATCCGCGTCCCTTATTGCCCGGCAGACACACTGCGTAACATCTGCTGACAGATACCGATTCTCCATCCCCTATCATGCCGCCTGTACAATACTCAAAACTGGAAGATATTTCTCCTGCTGCAAAACAGTCTCTGATTATGGCTCCGCCATCTGCACGGCCGACGAGACCGCCCGCATAACCCTTTCCGATTATTTTGGCATTTTCCACACCGCATTCACTAAGCATTCCTCCATACATGCATCCTATGACCGCTCCTGAACAATCTCCCTCGCTCACGTCCACATCAGTCAGTAAAAGCTTTGTGATCACTGCTCCGTTTCCATAACCAAACAATCCCTCATGCCTCATCGACGCGTCTATTTTGACATTACGGATCACATGGCCCTTACCGTCCAATCTACCCGTAAAAGGCGCTGCTTCTTTCCCGATCGGTTCTACGCTGCGTCCGCCCAGATCAATATCCGCTGTCAGCTTATAGCAGCCTGACAGCTCCAGCCGGATCAGCTCCAATCCCTCCGCAGTTCCAACCAGGTATGGTTCTTCTTCCGTTCCGGCGCCCTCCGTGATCACTTCCCGCTTGGCTGGCACTCCTTTTTTGTTGATGCCCCTCAAATATGGATAACTCACTCCTTCTTCAATATCCCAGACCTGATCGAAGTCCCAATCCACAAAAAGGCCCCTTTGAGTCATCGCCACTGTCAGCCTGCCTCTGTTATACTCCGTATCAGCACTTTTGGGGACAAGCTGGCTGTCATAGTAAGACGCCTCTACAATCACCCCCGTGGAAGCGGACTTACCGATCAGTCCATAGGCATACTTGTCCAGACCTCCCTGCTCGTTATTGCGGATACTGCATGCCGTATAACATCTCCGGACCGTTACGGCTTTGCCGTCTCCGATCAGGCCGCCGACCGCTGCATCACGAACATACTCCGGTTTATAGAGCACTTCTCCCGTCACGCAGCTATCGCTGACTGCGATGCTTAAATCTGCGCATCCCACTATGCCGCCTACATATCGGAAGCCTGTTATTTTCCCGGCGACGCTGCAGGAACTGATGCTGCCGCCTCGGGCACATCCCGCTATGGCTCCCGTATAGTTTCCTCTGTTTACCACATCCACGTCGATCAACGCCAGATTTTTTACAACAGCCCCGTCCATATAACCAAACAGGCCAGCATATTCTTCCCATTCACTCATTGTCAGGCTTCTCACTTCATGTCCGGCGCCGTCTAACATCCCGGCAAACGGCAGCTCACTGCTGCCGACAGGTATCCAGGCCTGCCCTGACAGGTCTATATCTGCTGTCAGCTTATAGCACGCCGCCAGATCCAGTCTGATATACTCCATTCCCTCAGCGCTCCTGATCAGGTAGGGCAGTTCCTGCGTACCAATACCGCCATTGATTTCTCCGACTTGTGCCGGTACGCCTCCTTTGCCGGTACATCTTATATGGGGATACCTGATTCCCTCCTCCACGTCCCACATGCTTTCGAAATCCCAGTCTTCAAAGAACGCTCTCCTTGTCAGTGCGGAAGTCAGTTTTCCTTTGTTGTATTCGGTATTCTCCACTATTCCCGCGTATTGACTGTCATAATAGGATGTCTCGACTCTCGTCTTAGTGTTGTCATATCTGCCCACAAAACCGTGGGTATAACTGCCAATCCGTCCATCTCTGATACTGCCAATGCGGCAGGCCGCATAACATCTGCTGATCACAGCCTCTCCACACTCTCCCATAAAGCCGCCCGAACAGGCTTCTTTATAGTTACCGGTATATACCACATCTCCTGCGGCATAACTGTCGCTGACGGTGATCTGTCCGTCACCGCCGCCGATCAGTCCTCCCACACGGTCGAGCCCCTGTACCTTACCCTGCGCGCCGCAGCCGCTGATATGGCCGCCTGTGGCATACCCTGCCAGGGCGCCCGTGTACAAACCGGTACTTAGCACGTCAACCGCAGACAATACCAGATTTGTGACCACCGCTTTGTCCATATACCCGAACAATCCCGTATAATCATTGCGGCTGTCTATCTTCAGATTTGCAATCTCGTGTCCACCGCCGTCAAGTCCTCCGGTAAATGGTGTAAATCTGCTGCCGATCGGAACAAAGTCTACCCCCTCCAGATCAATGTCCTGCGTCAGCCTGTAAAACGCTTTCAGGTTAGTACGTATCCCGTCCAATTCCTCTTTATTAGAAATCAAAAAGGGATATTCCCGGGTTCCATTTCCGGGATCCGTTGTCCGTTCCATTTTTTCATCCATAAATATATTCTCCTTTCCAGTTTTTCCAACTACCTATAAAAAGGAAAATATTTTTAAAATGTAAACATTGATTTTTAAAAATAATAAAAAGATCTCACGGAGCTTCTTCTAAAAAGAAATTCCGTGAGATCTTTATCCTATTTTCATCTGCCCCTCTTTACCAGGCCCTCTTTTGTATCCAAAACATATTCCTCACACCGATCCTGCCTGCCGTCCCTCTGTCAGGTTCCAGCTCTCCTGTTCTCTCATACTTTCCTGGCAATATTAAGGTATATGATATAAGCTCTCTCTCATATAAGTAAAAATGCTTTGCTCCGTGGCCCGGACGAATATGAGATTGCATACGCTGATCCCAGTCACAAGAAGCAGAATGGCAGCGATAAGTTTGTAGTTTACATAACTCTTTTTCTCCCTGCTGTCATTCTCATGGAAATTGCCAATATGATCATACAAATATTGTTGTGCAAACTCCTGTGCATCCGGCGTCTCCTGCTGTCTGTCAGGATCCTCCAGCCGATCTGACAGCGCAATCATGGCGTCTACTTTCTTCGTGTCGATCTCATCCGGAGACTTCTGTAGTTCTATGTCCAATCTTTGTTTCAACACCTGCTCTAATATCTCATCCTCATTCCGCTCTTTATTTGATCCGGGAACGCTGTCCTCCAATCCCATTTCTGCCTCCGCCCCGAGATGATCTGCGCACCCTGCTCCATGCGGTACACAGACCTCTCTACCGCTTATTTTAAAACAAATTGTATGATAATATCAAGCATTAGTACTATATTTCTAGTTATATTCTTTCTCAGTTTCTTTACGATCCGGAACAGTTTCATTTTGCTCCCGCTGACACTGTTGCCCGTTATTTTGGCTATGTCCTTGTATGTATATCCACTGCCATATTTCATCATCAACAAATGATATTCGTCTTCTCTTAATGCCTTCCGGTACCTCTCCAATTCAATAAACTCATAATCATGGGTGATCCTTGCCGTCTCTTCTCCCAGTCCCGTCTCATGAGAGAGGAAACTGCGGTAGACGCTGTTTAACTTCTTTACTTTGTTATCCGCTGTTTTATAGATCCATCCCATATAATTTTCATGTGTTATCAAATCTTCTATGTGCAGATATATTTCCAGATACACTTCCTGCAGAATATCCTCGACAAAGTCGGGGCTCATGCTTCTTCTTTCCACAAATCTGCGCAGATTCTGATACGTCTCGGCATATATCCTGTTTAAAATCTTATCTTTTGTATTTTTGTCAGTCATTTCATCGTTCCTGCAATACGCCTGATCGACCTCTCCGCATACTAACCTTTCATCTTTGGTTTAAAAATCAGGCTCGCCAGATATCCGAATACCAAAGCCGCACAGCATCCCACCGCACCGGTCTTGAATCCGCCCTGAAACAGCCCGATAAATCCACTTTCCGACACGGCATCCCTGACGCCTTTCATCAGAATATTCCCATAGCCCAGAAGCGGCACGCTCGCTCCCGCTCCCGCATATTCCATAAAAGGCTCATACCATCCCAAAAAGCTGATCACAGCCCCCGTACATACGAGCAGCACCATGATCCGCCCCGGCATCAGTTTCGTCTTCTCCATCAGGATCTGCACCAACGCGCAGATTGCGCCGCCCACCCAGAAAGCATTTAAATAATCCATTTTATCCCACCATCCGTTCTTTGTATTTCTGAGAATCTAATTTATGAGACTTTAATGGTTATTTTCCGTAGTTTAAGCGATATTTATACGGTTTTAATTAAATTTTATCGTCACCTCCCGCCTGATCCTTCTGTCAGAGGATTCTTCTGTCCGCTCTCTTAACGAAAAGTATGATTAGTAAAATTTCTATTTTACTAATCATACTTCCCGCCAAAACACATGTCAACAATTTTGGTTGACATTGTAAAAATAGTATTTTACTATAGGGATAGAAGCTTCTACGAAAGGTGCTGCTGTAATGAATCACGAGCTAAAACCCAAAGAATACGAGATCATGAAGTTTATATGGGAGAATGCCCCGGAGGGGGTGACTTTTGGGGAAATCCACGATTATGTGAACACTCTGGGCAAACAGGAATCCCGCCAGAGAGTGAACTGTTACATACAGTCATTATTAAACAAGGGCATGCTGCTTGCCACCGGGGAAGACAGACACAGAATCTATACCCCCGCAGTCCCTAAAGCGGATTACGATCAGGCTCTCGCCAACAAACTGCTGACCCAGCTGTTTGGCGGATCCTTGAAGACATTCGTGTCGGCACTGTCCGGCGGGGACGGACTATCCGATGAAGACGCACGGGAATTGCGTAAATTACTGAGAGAAAGGAACCGTAAAAAATGAATATTCTTTTCGCCATGACGGTAAGCGGCAGTCTGGTCTTCCTGTTATACCTGTTTCTGAAGCCCATGACGAACCGTTCCCATACCGCCCATTGGCAGTATGGGTTCCTTAAGGCCTGTATTCTGTTTTATCTGGTTCCGTATCAGCTATTCCGCAATGGATACCTTACCGTATGTAATTTGCTGTTCACTGGCAAGGCGGTCAACCCTTTATGGGGTAGGATGGCTACGTTCAAGACTACGGATACCATTTTTGTATCAGGCGACGGACACATTCATTTTAAATACTGGCAGCCACTTCTGGTCATTTTGATCCTGTGGCTCTGTACGATAACCGTACTGCTATGCCATCAGATCAGGAAATACCGTTTCTGCCGCAGGAACCTGTTGCTGCTTGCACAGACACCGGACGCAGAGATCATGAACACCGTATCACACTGCCACAGCCTTGTGATGCCGGAACAAAAGAGAAAAATGCAGATACTGCAATGTACATTTGCCGATTCTCCTTTCATTCTCGGACTGTTTCGTCCGGTTCTGATTCTGCCCGCACAAAGTGGGGATCACAATCTGTCCCTCTACTTATCACATGAGCTGTATCATATTAAAAATCATGATATTATGTGGAAATGCGCCGCTTTCCTGACAATGTTGGTTCACTGGTATAATCCGCTGTGTTATCTCCTTTTTCTGGAGACATGCACCGTCAGCGAGAAACACTGTGATGAGCAGGTCATCGCGCCGCTGGATGCGGATCAGCAAATGCACTATGGCAATCTGATCATAGAAGCCGCCAGTAACCGGACTCATGCCAGGTTACTATTTGCAGACACCTTTTCTACCAGCAAAAAACAAACGGAAGAGAGGATACTATTTATGACAAGACAAAAACATAAATCAACCCACCGGAAACTTGTGACAGCGATCGTGATCGGCCTGAGTATATTATCCATGCCAATCTCGGTGCTGGCATATCATCCGGTTTCGATGTATACAGCAGAGGACTATTCCTCCAACACAGACGCGATGTACGTTAGTTTTAGCGACTCTGCTGACTCCATCAGTCTTGATGCCAGCCTCCCGGAACTGTCTGTCGATTTTACCCTGTCAGACAATATCCTGACGGATGCATGCGGCAACCAGTATGCGATCACGGACACGCCCTCTAACGCTGCCCGCGCATGTTCCCACGAGTACATTGACGGGACACGCACCCATCACGCTAAGAATGGAAGCGGATGCATCGTTTATGTCTATAAAGGCAAATACTGCCGGAAGTGTTACGCCTGCCAGAGCGAAAGCTTATACAGCCAGACTACTTATACTACTTGCCCGCATTGATTCCACTTTTACTGCTCATGGCGCTTCTGCTGTTTGAGCCGCTTTTGTGCATCATGGCACCGGGCAGATCCGGGTTTACTATCCGCGCACTGACCATGTTCTAATTGACAGCGCATATCCGTTGGTTCGTTACATACCTCCACTTTCCTATGAACCGTCGCTGAAACTCAGCTGTCAGTCAGACATGTTCAATGAAAATAAAAGAATGTCCTCACGGACAACGCCTCTCTTGCAGTTCAAACAAGAGAGGCGTTTTTTCCTTTTCTATTTTTTCTGTCCTGTCCCCCGTGTACCGGAGACAAGATCAAATATTTTTTCCACGATCTCACGAATGGAAAGCCCATCACAGTCGACTGTGATATCAGCATACTTTTCATATAAGGGAAGTCTCTCCGCATAGAGCTCGTCCAGTCCCTGTCCCTCCCGGAGCGTCACTCCCCGCTCGTGCAGATCACCCAGCCTGTGGGCTATCTCCCCGCAGGACAGCTTGAGATAGACTATCGTGCCGATCTGCCCGAAATGTTCCATGGCGCTGCTTCCGTACACGACACTGCCACCGGTGGCAACCACCGTCCGGGAAGCGTCGATCGAAAGGTTCGCCTCTTCCTCTGTCTTCCAGAATGCCTCCACGCCGCGTTCGGATATGATTTCATGCAGAAGCTGTCCCTCTCTGCTCTGAATGATCAGATCCGAATCTATAAAAGCATAGCCGAGTTTCTTGGCCAGCACCACGCCGACCGTGCTTTTACCCGCACCAGGCATTCCGATGAGGATGATATTGTTCCTGTTCATATGTTATGTCAACCTTTCTGTGTCAGAAGTTATGTCAGCCGAGATACGCGATCACTTCCACTTCACACAGCACATCCTTGGGCAGCTGCTTAACTGCCACACAGCTTCTGGCCGGTTTCTCCGTAAAATACTGCTCATACACTCCATTAAAGGCGGCAAAATCAGACATTTGCGCCAGAAAACAAGTCGTCTTTACGACTTTGGCATAATCAGCGCCTGCCTCCGTCAGTATCGCGCCCACATTCTTCATAACCTGCTGTGCCTGCTCTATAATATCGCTGCCCGTGATCTCACCTGTAGCCGGATCGATCGGAATCTGCCCCGATGCAAACAGGAAATCTCCTGCAACGATACCCTGAGAATATGGCCCGATCGCCGCCGGCGCCTTATCCGTAGAAATTTTAGTTAACATAATGTATCCTCCTTTTCAATTTCCATAAGTCTGTATATCAAATTCTTCTACGTCTGCGAGCTGTCAAATCTGGCCCGCACATAGAATCCCCGGGCGTTCTCGATGATCTCCGTCACCACGCCCTCACGCTCCAGCATACGTTCCCTGAATGGAAAATTGCCGGACATGGCAAGAGACGGATCGATCGTGTAATAATAATTGCTTGGAAGAACTCCCTCCGTCACAGTGATCCGATCCCCCTCTTTCAACAATCCGGGACGCTCCATCTTAAACTCCATCTCCCGCATCGCCTACATCCCTCTTTTCTTTCATTCCTGCCTCTATTTTCCCTGCTTCACTCTGTTAAGAGCCTCTTCCTGAGCTGCCACCACATTGTCGCACCACCTGTCGAAGTCGGGATCTTCCACCTGGCATTCCGGGTGTCCAAGCACATACTCCACCGCCCTGCGCACGCCCTGGTCGAACCGCACAGTCGCCGTAAATCCGGGCACGAGCCGTTTTAACTTGCTATTGTCAAAGGTTACGCTGTGCGCCTTATCTCCCATGAGACCGCCTCTCAAATCCCACTCCGGCGGACTGCCGGCTGCCAGAAACTCAGTGGACACATAACATGCCTGCAGCTCCACGCCAAGGGCATCTGCAACCGCCTGATAGATCTGATTCCATGTCAGCGTTTCGTCGCTTGTGATCTGAACCGCCTCACCGATAGCATGGATATTGCCCATCAGTCCGATAAATCCTTTGGCAAAATCACTGTTGTAGGTCATCGTCCATAAGGAAGTGCCGTCCCCATGTATGAGAACCTTTTTCCCCTCCAGCATCCGCTTGATCACCTGATAACTGCCTTTGGGGCCGTGAACGCCAAGGGGCACCGACCGCTCGCTGTATGTATGGCTGGGACGCACGATCGTAACCGGAAATCCGTCTTCACGATACCATTTCATCAATAACTCTTCGCCGGCGATCTTATTGCGGGAATACTCCCAGTAGGGATTCGCCAGAGGCGTTCCCTCATTAATACGGTAATCCGACAGGGGCTTCTGGTAAGCGGAGGCTGAACTGATATAGATGAACTGCTTTGTCTTACCTTTGAAAAGACGGTAATCCCGTTCCAGATGCTGGGGTACAAAAGCGATAAAGTCCGCCACCACATCAAAGTTCTCTCCTGCCAGACGCTCCGCCACTTCCTCCTCATTGCCGATATCCGCCTGAATGATATGCGCGCCTGCCGGAAGCGCATCGTTGCGGCTGCCGCGGTTGATCAGCCATAACTCATGTCCCTCTTCAAGAAGCTGTGTGGAAATAGCCGTGCTGATCGTGCCTGTTCCACCAATAAATAATGCTTTCATTATCGTTCTCTCCTCTCTTGGCTCAACATAATCCATGCATGCAGCCCCTCGATAGCTTGCCTGCCTGCAGATCATCATAACCCTCCTGCAGCTTTGTATGAATTTCCTCCGCTGTCATCAAATCTGTCATCTCTTTCTGATTTATTGTAACGCATTTGCCGTTACTCATCAATCATTGTTTTATTTCCGTTTCGTCAATTATTTCACTTCCATCTGCCTTTCACCGCAAAAACGAGGCATGGCAGCCGCCATGCCCCGCATGTTTCATATGCTCCAACTGCG
>ERZ808051.1150-NODE-1150-length-19795-cov-5.675373_pt1 | contig 19795 bp, 22 predicted proteins | sample MGYA00380199_ERZ808051 | MGnify/ENA primary metagenome ERZ808051 (study PRJEB31490, sample SAMN06133391) | mouse gut metagenome | isolation source: J11 | host: mice | place: China: Chengdu | collected 2015-05 ...
ATAGATTTTAGAGATTCATACTGAGAAAGTTCAGTTTGAAATCGACTTTCCAAGCAGTCAAGGAGCTTAGCTATTTTTAGCTGTGCCTCTTTTGAGGGAATAATAACCGGTATTCCCATCAAGAGATCATCCGTCATTGAAACTCTATCATGCCGAACACCTTGCGATCCGTTATCGTAAATATACCGATACCAAGCATCACTCTTAAAATACCATGCAAGGTAGGATGGCTCTATATCTGCTTGTAACACCAGACAGGTATATAATGGAGAAATGATGCCTCTTTCTTCTCGCTCATATCGGTTGAAAGGACCGTAAGGAGCTGTGTTAGACTTTCTCGGATTATAAACAAAGTCACCTTGCTCAATAACATAATAATTTGATGTGTTTCCATCAACCGCTATATCTTTGTCGAAGAAGTCCCGTTGTGGAATCAAGCCATACTCTGCGGAGTTTGTAATGACATTTTTGATTTCGCTCTTGTTATTTCTTCGAGAAACCTTCTTGAAAATTGCAGATAGTTTCACTGTTTCAAAGCCTGATGGCAAGACCACAGACATATTGCGGAATATCCTCTGCATGACACCTCTTTTATACTTCTTGAGCTGTTCGACAAGCGTTACTTGTGCTGCGATTCTTTTGTCGAGGGTAACGAGCATAGAGGCTACTTTTTCCTGCTCTGCAACTTCCGGTAAATAAACCTTGATTGTTTCTATTTGCGGATATTTCAAGTTCCATGTATCGGAGGTCATCCCCTGTGAGTTCTTTCTGAACTCGTTGATCAGTTTATAGTTCTTGAAAAGAGCTGCGAAATACTCATTACAGATAGAGACCTTTGCCGTGAGAACAGTGTAGGCAGGGCTGACGATACCGTCATAAGAAGACACGCCATTCGCTCCTTGCCACATCCTCATCGAGTTATAGACCATATCTCCCTTGTGGACAACCTTGTAGTTGCTTTTATCTTCGCTTGAGTTGTCTTTCCCCTCAATTTCGGAACGCTGCATAACTCCATCATTCATTGTAACAGAAAGCAGCTCCATATCAGCCGCCTCACGCTCACTACGCTCGGCGTATATGTCCCCGATGCGATGTAATATATACGGCTTATCAAAGCCCGGAAAGCGAAGCTTGGGACGCTTTTCGAGACCGTTACTTGAGGTTTATAATGCCCTGATTATTCCTCCATCAGATAATATCCGTGGAGGTGGTCAATATGACTAACAATACACAATTCAAGACGCTGTTGAACACTTGGTTAAATCAAAAGAAGCCAATGATCACACCGTCAACCCATGCCAGCTTCACGCTGATAGCCGAAAATCATTTAATACCGCACTTCGGCAAACGGAAGATTGGCAGCATCACCGAACAGGACATTCAGAGCTACATATCGTATCTCTACGAGTCCGGACGGCTGGATAAGTCTGGCGGTCTCACTGTAAAGACCATACGAGATGTGATTCTTGTGTTGCGTCTTGCTATGGAATATGCCTACAAAGAGAGAGCAATACCGTTGCTCAACTGGGACTTGATTGAGTACCCTAAAGAGTTAGGCATCAAAAAGGTGGTCTCTCTGTCTAAGGATCAAGAGCAAGCTCTGATTCAGTGCATCTACATGAACCTGAACAGGAAGACCGCTGGCATACTCATCGCACTGTTTACCGGTGTACGGATCGGAGAACTCTGCGGCTTGCAAATGAAAGACATCTCGCTGACGGATAAAACTATCAGCATCAACAAAACCGTCCAACGCATTTATGACAAGAAAAAAGGAGAGTCCTATCTACACATAGGACCACCGAAGACCAAGACATCAGCTCGAACAATTCCTGTACCGTCATTGCTGATGAACATTATCAAGAAGTTCTATACAGAAAACCCCAACCATTACTTCTTGACTGGTAAGACGAAGCCAACAGAACCTCGCACCTACCGGCAGTTCTTTTCCCGTTTTTTGAAACGAAATGGGCTGCAAAGGGTGAAGTTCCACGAGATCAGGCATACATTTGCGGTACGGGCAATCGAAATACCGGAGTTTGACATCAAATCTCTCTCCGAGATTTTGGGACATAAGAATGTGTCCTTTACGCTAAATGTCTATGGCAGCGCAAATCTCCAACAGAAAGTCAAGTGCATGAACTTATTAAATGATCTTCTGTAAAAATCAGCGGGCGGGAACGGGATTTTACCGTTCCTGCTCGTGTTTCGTTGAAGTTTTTTTACGCTCTGCTGTTTGCTCCTGTTTTTTCTGCAAATGCTCACGGATTGATTGTATCTTGGCTTCTTCACCTAACATTTCAGCCACATCCCGCTTGCTGTCAAACAGGATAAGCGGATCAAATTTTTCTCCGTATACCGCTTTAATCTTGGAAGTGGCAGCTTGAATTTTATCTGATTGCAGGGCAACCCGTTGTTCTAAGAGTTCTGCCGAATCCACATTTTTTGCCTGCTCCCTTAATTCTGAGAACTGCTTTAAGGCATCCTCCAACTCGGCAGCATATTTTTCTTCCTGCTTTGTCAGCCGCTTCAAATTTTCCTCCATAGCCGCAACACTCTTTTTGACTTCGGCGATTCCAGTATCCTCACTGCAATCAAATGAACTGAGGAGCATCGTCTTTTCGGATTTCAGTTCTTCCAAGTCTTCTGTCAGTTCGGCAATCTTTTTTGCCAAATCATTATGAGCAACAAACTGATAAAATGGTGTCGCTTTCTTTTCTGCAAGCAGCGTTTTCCGTTCTTTAGTCTTATTTTTAATCTGCTGTACCAGTAAGGCATATCGCTCCAGATCGGGCTTCAACACATTCAGACTTTCCGATAATTTGTGTTTTCCAAAACCGGCATAGCGGATTTGATAGCGGAAAACAACCATGTTCGCCCGTAAGGACTCCACTGCTTCCGCAAGCGCAGGAACAGATGCTTTAACTGCCTGCATCAGCTTCTTGACTGTTGCTTTCAGCTCACGGAGCAACGCATTGTCTGCCTTAATCTGACGATTCAACTCACAGCGGTCAGAAACAATACCCTTTTTCTCCAATGCTCTTGCAACCACACCCTCGTGAATGGTGGGCTGCTCGGTCAAGCCCCGATCTGCATGACTGCGATGGTCGATGCGTTCTTCGTGTCCGGCAGTCTCCAAATGGCGATTCGTCACATCAGCCCATGCTGCTCTCCATAAAACAAGTTGTTCTTCGCTATTCCAACGCTCGGCAATGGGATTCTGTCTGCCGAACTTGGTGCTTTTCGGATGCTTGCTGGCTCGTTCATAGCCGTGATTCTCCGCTTCGGAGGGTGGCAGATATACCTTCTTGCGACCGACCTTATACTGGTATTGCTTTTCCCATCCCTCTGTCTGTGCTATCTTAAACTCATCCGCAGTAAAACCTTGTTCCTCTCCATTTTTCACACAGAGATATTCTTTCTGCGTCTTATATTGCCAGTTCCCTTTTTCATCTAACGGGCGCACTGTCAGCATGATATGAGCGTGGGGATTGTGACCGGGAGGGTATGGATCGTGAATTGCCACATCTGCACACATCCCATCAGCTACAAAGGTGCCAGAAATAAAATCGGACAGTAGCTTTTCCCACTGTGCTTCGCTCAACTCAATCGGCAGAGCAACCACAAATTCACGGGCAAGGCGACTGTCTTTTGTCTTTTCATTTTCTTCTACGGCGTTCCAAAGCACGCCCCGTTCTTTCCATTCTGACGGAGCGAACTCTGGTAGGAATACTTCCTGCCAGACCAGTCCTTTCTTGCGGGTGTAGTCATGCTGCACCCCATCATAATCATTGAGGATTTTAGAACAACTCAGATAAGCGGAAGCTGCAACAGCGCTTCTTCCTGTACCACGGCTGACTACTTTTGCTTCCAGATGATAGATTGCCATTTGTTTTCACCGTCCTTTCTTTCTGTTTCTCTTTTGAAAAGAGAAAATGGGTGTCGCCGAAAATGCGATACCCATAACTGCGTAAAAGCTGCCAGTGGCAGGTTTTCGCAGGCAGGCGGCGGGATGGGGTGGCAATATGCCACCTCATCGTTTTGCTGATATTGCAAAATATAGAGCCGACTGCACAGGGAATGTTCGCTTGCGACATTGCCTGCCCCCTCTGGAAAAGCGGCTGAAAGACGCTTTGTGAAGAGCGCACGAGCCCGACCAACGGGAGGGATACCACCGCCTGCTTTGCAGGTGGTGAGTAAGTGCGCCCTTCGGGAAAAAGAAAAAGCGACCGATAGCCGGTCGCTCATAAAAATCATCGGATTGGTTTGAATACTTCGCACAAAAAATCCTCCAACTGTTCCAAAGTCATCTGTGTTGTCTGCGGTAATGCTTTCTCTAAAATCGCACCTTCCTGAATCAGCCGCCGTGTCCGTGCTTTTCGCTCTTTCTGCCGGTCACGCATCTCGGCTTCTTCCAATCTGTGCTTCGCCTGCAAAAGCTTCTTTTCATTTTCTGTCATAAATTTTATTCCTTTCTGCCGTATCCGGCTGAAAACGCAAGGAAGGCGGCTCATGAGATTTTATTCTCACAAGTCGCCTTCAGCGTCATTTATTATGCTGTTTTCTGTTTTTGCCCGTTTTCTTTAACAGGCGGGGTATCAAGCAATACAGGTTCTTTCTTTTTTATTTGCTTCGCAGCATTGCGTTCTTTCTGCATCCTGCGGTTTGCATTTGCTCTGCAATCATCACAGCAGTATTTTACATCTTTCCGTGTAGCGGTAAAAGTTTTTCCGCAGTTCTCACAGACACATTCCCGCTTTCGATTTTCCGCCGCTTCCTGCCGATAAAATTTAGTACGGCACTTCGGACTGCAAAACAGAGTATTTGACCGCTTGGATTCAAATTCTTCACCGCAGCATTTACAGATTAGCTTAAATGGCTGACCAACTGCGTGTTCACCAGCCTTGATTTTTTGGTAGCGTTCCCGGCTCTTGATGCGGTGTCTGCGAAGCTGTTCCTGCCGCTTGATCTCCTCCGGTGTCAGCTCCGGTTCGGGCAGTTCAAACCGTCCGATAAATTTCAGATAAATCTCAACCTCCTGCACCCGATCCCCGTCAATCTTTTCCGGGGCGTGGACAATGATTTTTTCAATAAACTCATTGATCATTGGAGTAGTCAGTTCGAAAAAATCGGTGTACTTCTTTGCCAGTGAAAGGAACTGCGCCGCACGGTCAGTATCTTCCTCAAAAGAAGACAGATGCAATTCCGCATCCGATACAGATGTGACAAGAGTTTTCTGCTCCGCTTCGTATTCTGCAAGCAGAGTATCAAAGCGTTCATCGGTAATGCGCCCAATAGCAAAAGATTCGTAGAGCTTTTTGATAATGGTATCAAGCTCGGCAATACGCCTACGGTCTTTGTTCAACTTGCGTTTGGTATCCTTTGCGACTTCCGCCTGTCTGATTTGAGAAGCAGAACGCACCTTTTTCATAAACTCATCCTGATTGGCGCTGGCAAAGGTGCTGGCTGTTCGGATGGTTTCCAAAACAAGCTCTCTGACCGCTTTTGTCCGAATATAGTGACCGCTGCAAGCATGAGTGCGCTTTTGATGTGCCAGCGTGTAGGTGGAGCAATCGTAAAAATCAGAGGGATAGGGATTGTTCTCCGTACCGCCTTTGGAACGGTGATTGGTCATTTTTGCTCCGCAGTCAGCACAGAACAGAAGTCCAGTCAGCGGATTGGCTTCGCCAAGTGTATCGTGGCGTCTCGGTGTCTTTCGCAGTTTCTGTGCAAGTTCCCACATTTCCTTATCTACAATCGCTTCGTGGGTGTTCTCAAAGATCAGCCAGTCCTCCTGCGGATTCATAACCGGATTTTTGTCCTTGTAGGACTGCTTGTGAGAACGGAAGTTGACCGTATGCCCCATATATTCGGGCTTGGAGAGAATCTGCCCAACGATATAACCACTCCAGTTATAAGGGTTGGGAAATTCCTCTTTGCTTTTCCAAACGCCACGCCCCTGCTTTGCGGCGTAGACCGCAGGAGTTTCCACCTTATCGTCATAGAGGATACGGGCGATGTCATAGGGACCGTTTCCTTCGATGGTCAGCCGGAAAATACGGCGGACAACCGCAGCGGCTTCCTCGTCGATATACCAACTGTACTTATCTCCCGGCATTTTCTTGTAGCCATAAATGGCACAGTTGGTGGTAGGCTTGCCGGATTCGCCTTTCACACGGATCGCTGTTTTCTGCTTGCGGCTCAAATCACGAAGATACCACTCGTTCATAATGTTGAGGAACGGGGCAAACTCATTGCTGTTCTGATCGTCGCTGTCCACGCTGTTGGCAATCGCCACAAAGTGAACATGATGCTGACGGAAGAATACCTCCGTGTAAAAGCCTGTTTGCAGATAATCACGCCCCGCCCTGCTCATATCTTTTACAATGACATGAGCAACTTTGCCTGCTTCAATGTCTGCAATAAGCTGTTTCCAAGCGGGACGCTCAAAATTCCCTCCACTCCAACCGTCATCGGTATAGTGCTGACAGTTCGTATAACCTTTCTGATGGGCATAGCTTTCAAGGTATTTTTTCTGATTGACAATACTGTTGCTATCACCAGTCTGGTCATCATCACGGGACAGCCTTTCATATAAAGCTGTGATTTTTCCTTCAGTCTGTTTTACGCTCATGATGCGCTCCTTTCAGACTGTCGGCTCATTTGTGGTGAATCTATTATACCACAAGTTCCGCCAGTTGTAACCGTTTCATTGCGAATCATCCGTAAAATTTTATCCTCCATTGTTTCTTTCTCTGTATCGCTGAATACTACTTTAACTTTATAGGTGGTGCCGCCAATGCGGCGAGTCATATAAGAAAAATTACTGTTCTCGTTTTTTGCCATAGGCAGTTACCTCCGTGTTGAAATGTTCATTGTTTTTTCGTATAATAGGTTTAGTTCCGGCATGGTGTAACCATTTGCGTGGTTAAAATCGAACAAAAGGTATTAACACCCTGCCAATGCAGAAATGCCCTCAAAAAAGCCTTGCGGCACAAGGCTTTCCGAGGGCAAAAGCGTTACATCTGTTGTTGTTTTTCTCGGTACTTACGCACCCTTGCTGCGGTCTGCTTACGGCGAGCTTCTTCGGCGCAGTGCTGTGAGCAGTACACCCGTTTTCCGTCAGTTGAGAACGGCTTGCCGCATTGTTTGCAATGAGTGGTCGGTATTTGCGTGAATACGGCTTCCAACCCTGCATCTTCCGGCAGGACAGACTTGCGGAAATATCTGCATAGTGCGCTGTTGGTAAAGCAGATACCCAACATTGGACAGTCACAGTCCAATGGCAGGCAGCCGTACTCTTTGTCGTAGTTGGCACAGAGAGAAGTAACCAGCTTTTTGATCCGCTGCTTCTCCCTGCCCGTCAGCTCACGATAATTGTTTGACATAGGCGGTTTCCTCCTTTCATTTAGTGTCGAAAGTAATCTAATAACAGACAAAATAGATTACCTCCTCACTTATAGGAGAAATACAGGGTACTTAGCGGAACTGTTTTTACGGAGAATCCAAGAAATTTTCAAAAATATTTTTGAAGGGAGGTGTCTGCGGTGTTCGACGATCCCGAACGATATAAACATGACGGCTTTTATGAAGAAGATACTGACTATGAAGATGAATATGAAACGGACGATTCCGATTACATAGTCGATGACGAAGAAGATGAAAATGCCCTTTGGGACGATGAGGAAGAAGACGCTGACGATCTTCCCGAAAAGAAGCGAAGGAAGCGGAAGAACCAAGTTGTTCTTGCTGACAATGATACAGATACCGAAGAAACCGAATTATCCGAACAAGCCATGTGGCAGATCGCAAAAGAAGAACAGCTCATCGAAGAACTGGAAGCCGACGCCGAGGAACATCCCTTTGAGGATGGTACTGACGAGGAAGAACCGGAGCGTAAGAAGCTCAAACGAGAACTGCGGGCAGAAGCCCTTGCACGATTGGAGGATTCCGCCAGAACACAGCGGGATTTTGAAAATGTGATTGCATGGTGGAACAGGCTGGACGCTAATCGGGAGCGTAGGGAACGCTATCATGAACTCAGCCGCAGCGGTGATGATGTTCCGCTTGACTATGGTGCATCTGCCAATGAACTCTTTTTCCCTGATACGCTGAACGATGTACTGGAAAAGCAGCTCCGAAAGGGAGATTTCATTGACGCCATTTTCTACTGTCCTTACGACATCCATGAACTTGTAACAGAAGAATACCTATCCAAAATCCTCTGGGAATTGAATGCGGAGCACAAGGAGCTGCTCTTTCTTTGCGCTGTCCAGCTGTTTAGCTCAACAAGGATCGCTAAAATACGGAATCAAAGCGACCGGAACATCCGCAAGGTGCGTGGTACAATGCTCAAAAAGATACGAAAAAAGCTGCTTCCTGCACTTTTGGATAAGGCAGAAAAGCAGCAGCCAATGACCTTATTGGAAAAAGATTTTTTAGAAGAAAATATGACGGAGATTGATTCTGAAGAAAAGAAATCGTATAATTGGTAATATGAATTGAAGTTATTTGGATTACAATACATAACGGAGGGTTTTGTATATGAAGAACCTTTTTGAACGCACCAGTTCTAACTGGGTGCGATATAGTGAATATGAATGGAGGGCGGCAGAGGACGGAACTCTGTATCTCACGCCCACCAAGACGGCGCAACCGAGTATTTATGATCCACTGGCAGAGTATCAGAAAATTGTATTGGATGCCATCAATATAGGACGCATGGGTATGAGCAAAAAGCCGGATGCCGAAATTCAGAAGGCTATCCAGCAATTTGCGGTGAAATACGGCTTGTTTGGACTGATGACTGCGCTACCTACCACACCAAACTTTATGGAATATGAGGCGGTGTACCTGCCGAAAAATCACTTCATCAAAGAAGAAACTATGTCCACTGAAAAATATCTGGCACTGTTCTTTCCATTCGACAAATTGGATGTGATCAAGCGTGGTATCGAATCCATGTGGAACATCCAGAATGACCGTGTTATGATGGCACTGGCTTTGACCATGACAGACAAGCCGATGGCTGTCAACATGAGCTTTCAGCGGGAATATGCGGAGCGATATGAATGGATGAAACAGCAGTTCATTGACTGGGCGTTTACCTATATCAACAGTTTTCTTTATTATGAGGATTATGATACACTGAACGATGAAACCCGGCAGATGATGCAGCAGAGCATGGCAGCTTTTGGCGGCATCGCTCCAACCTATCATATAGCTCTTTTGGATAAGCCGACCATCGTTTGGGATTTTCATTCCCTGCTGCTGGGCGTACAGATGATGTTCAGTTTTATGCTGACAGACAGCGAAAACCCGATTAAGCTTTGCAGGCATTGTACCAAAGCTTTTGTCGCAAGCAGACCAAGTGCTGTATTTTGCAGCCCTCAGTGCAAGAATAAGCATAATGTTTACAAAAGCAGAGCGAGAAACAAAAGTGAAGAATAGGAAGGGAATGGATATGAACGAAGAATATGGGCTAACTCCTTATGAAACAAGGGAAATCCTGTTTTATAAAACCGATAATGGTGAAGTTCGGGTTGAAATCCTTTTATATCAGGAAAACTTGTGGCTGACGCAGGCAAAGATGGCAGAATTATTTGAAGTGCAAAAGGCGGCTATTTCAAAACATTTGAAAAATATTTTTGAATCCGGCGAATTGCAGGAAGAAGCAGTTGTTTCCAAAATGGAAACAACTGCGGCAGACGGCAAGCGGTACAATACAAGCTATTACAATCTGGATGCCATTATTGCTGTCGGATACCGTGTTAATTCTAAAAAGGCTACGATGTTCCGCATTTGGGCAAATCGAGTATTAAAAGAATTTATTATTAAAGGCTATGTGATGGACGATGCACGACTGCGAGAACCAGAAAACCTCTTTGGTAAGGACTATTTTGAGGAACAGTTGGAGCGTATTCGTGATATTCGCTCCAGCGAGCGCCGTTTTTATCAAAAAATCACGGACATCTACTCCCAGTGCAGTGCTGACTATGATGTGAACAGTCCTGTTACAAAAGAGTTTTTTGCCACAGTACAGAATAAGCTTCATTACGCTGTCACTCATCATACGGCGGCTGAGATTGTTTATGGACGAGCCGATAGCACAAAACCAAACATGGGCTTGACAACTTGGAAAAATGCTCCGCAGGGGCGTATTCGCAAGTCGGATGTTTCAATCGCCAAAAACTACTTGAACGAAGAAGAAATGATAAATCTGAATGAGATCGTGACAATGTATCTGGACTATGCCGAAAGACAGGCACGGCGGGGAAATATCATGTATATGCAGGATTGGGTTAATCGTTTGGATGCGTTCCTCCAGTTCAACGAAGAAGATATTTTACATGACAAAGGCAAAGTGACCGCTGCCATCGCAAAGGCGTTTGCAGAAAGTGAATTTGAAAAATTCCGTGTTTTGCAGGACAGAACATATCAGAGTGATTTCGACCGTCTTGTGGCAAATATCGAAGAAAACAGCAAACAAACAAAATAAATCAGGAAACCCCACGCTTCCGATTTTATTGTCAGAAGTGTGGGGCTTTTGTATCAGGTTTACAGATCATATACCAATTCGTGCAGAACGATTTCTTCCGCACGGTTACGGATACTGTTCATACGGCGCACCCATTCTATTTGATCAGCCGCTTTGAGTGCTTCAGTTACGCCTTCCTGCTTTGCCATAGCGGAAACGATGTTTTCAATGCGCTCGTTGCAGGCTTGATCGATTTCAGCTAAATGCTTGAACAGCGTTCCCTCCAGCACATAGTTGTTGTAGAGGATTTTACGGTACTCTTTCAGATAGCTGCGGCGCATACGCCCGTATTTGCCTATCTGATATTCGCCGTCATCCGGCAAAGTAATGTTGGGAATGAAATAATCGCCCACTTGACGGTATGTACCGCCCATTTCTTCAAAGATAGTTTTCATAAAATTCAGCTCCTTTTGTGTTGATTTCCAGCGGTTATAAGGCTTTTTGACTCCTTTCTTACAACTGCTTTTCAATTTACCACAAATGAGCCGCAGTCATATGTATTAGATGGCAGAAACCACCCTTTACATATTAACTCTTGTTAGCCGTTGGCATGGTTTCCCCCTCCGCTGCCTGAGTACTGTATTAGGGATGTGAGGAGAAAAATGTAAATGTCAAAAGATCGGCACCCGCCGCGGCAAAAACCAGCGGAGGGGAAAACCGTTCCAACGGTTGTCCGGGCCCCACGACGGGTGTACATCGGCGGCATTAAAGTTGAGGTCGTAACCGCCTAAGCCGGTTGAGCCCCAGACATTATCAGCCCCGCGCGACGACCAGTTGTGGCCGTTGATGCCAGCGTTCCGAAGAGTACCAGCAGAGTTAGTGAGATTAAAGTTCCCGCTGCGCACGGTAGAAGCAAACACAAATAATCAATAAGAATAGCCTGCTTTATAATTGCCCAGAAGCCACTTCAAGAATTATAAGCCATAGCTAAAAATCCGACAAACCTCACATTTTCCTCTGAAAATAAAAGAGGGAGCTTCACGATCTTTTTCTTGAGGACTTCCGGCTGGCGGAGGAGTGAACTCGGGCTACCTTTAGTTCCCATGGATCATTTTTATCCACAGATTTATTTTATCACAGTCTCCTCACATCCCTAATACAGTACTCAGACAGCGGAGGGAGAAAGCATGCCAGCGCTCAACTGGACCGGCTGACGGGTCGACGCCAGTGGTATTAAAGTAAAGAAGGTAGGTGCCCGTTGCTGAGTGTGATCGCGACGACCACCAGTAGCCTTCGCGACTAGCAACCCTCAAAGTTCCAGCAATATTTGGCGGAGTGATATTTCCGCTGCGCACGAAGTTATCAATCTGTGGCGTAATTTGAATGCAATCAAAAAACACCATGCCCGTCCCATCATAACCACCAATACCTATCCAGAATTTTTGTATACTTTTGCAGGCAGAAAAGACTTGTGTTTTGGGCAGTTCAGAGTGATAGATATAACCATCGTAAAAGTAGGTTGTTCCGGGTAAATGAGCCCGGAACAGAGATTCAGGAAAGGATGGGATAAATATGAGTATGAGTACAGTCGACAGGCTTTATAGCAGCTTAATCAATGACATAGACTATAAGGACCTGCCAGAAGCAGAAAAGGCAAGAGATAAAGTCAAAGCCTGCATTATGGGTGGGTATCTGAGTAGGGATACGGAGGAGGCTAGGAAGCAGTGGCTGGAGCTGGAGAAAATGATTGCCGAGGTAGCCTGCGCTAATGAGCATCAGGGGTTTGTCTATGGGTTCAGACTGGCAATGGGACTCTTTATTGGCAATGAGAGACCTTATGGTAAAAGCCAGTTTGAGGAACATATCCGCTCAGAATATTCCACTCTGATGGTGAGTGACCTTGACAGAACCGACCAGGTGGTAGATATCCTAAAGGAGCATATTCCCGAAAGCAGGCTGGAGGATGCAATAAATACCTTATGTGCCTGCGTTAACGATACCAAGTATGCCATATTTGAGCAAGGATTCTTACGCGGGATAGCCGTGGCCAGAGGAGATGGGATATAGCCCATCCCGCGTGAGTGCAGTAGCGGTGCAAGCGGGTGCAAATGATAAAGATTGGGTGCAACGTGTAGAATGAGGCTCTAATTTTTTATTTACCTATTGCCGAATTTATTGATGATTTTATCACTCAGTGGATTAAACTTACACATAAGCCAAAAGAAAACCCCATTTTATAGGGGTTTTCTTTTGGCTTATGTAGGCTTAATGGATATCGTTTTGTATCAAACGTGACGTCCTAATATGCTTGTTGGGAAGAATCCCAAACCCTCTTACTACTTACAACACCGCACAGGGCGGTTTTGACGGAGTTTTGAGAGAAATTCTTCAAAAAGTTTTCCTTGTTTCTTAATACGTGGGAGTTTCAGAAATGCCAAATAAAATGATAAAATTTCCGATACAGATAAGGATTTAGAAGTTGCCATAATACATTTATCTCTAAACCTCATTGACAAGAAGAAATACTCTCTATATAATTAAACTGTAAGTTTAATTATTGTAAGGAGAAGCGTATGGGACGAAGAAAGAAAGAGCTTAGAAGTGTACACCGGGAAAACATAGTGTCTGCGGCATCTGCTTTATTTATGGAAAAGGGAATTGCCGCGACTTCTATGGACGATATAGCGAAAGCCGCCGGATACAGCAAGGCAACATTATATGTATATTTTGAAAATAAAGAGGAGATAGTCGGCATTTTGGCATTGAACAGTATGAAAAAACTTTATGACTATATATCTTCTGCGCTGATACAGCATGAAACCACAAAAGCAAGATATGACTTTATCTGCCGCGGGCTGGTACAGTATCAGGAGGAATTTCCTTTTTATTTCAAAATGGTATTGGATAAAATCAACATTGATTTTGAGAGCAAAGAGTATCTGCCGGAAGAAAGGGAAACTTATCAAATTGGGGAAGAAATAAATGAAAAGATAAAAAACTTTTTGTTATCCGGCATGGAAAAGGGAGATTTACGAAATGATTTGGATATTATGCCCGCTATATTTAATTTTTGGGGTATGCTTTCCGGAATCATTCAGCTTGCCTCAAACAAAGAAGAATATATTAAAAAGTCAATGGGATTATCTAAAATAAAGTTTTTGGAATATGGTTTTTCCCTTGTTTATCATTCGATTGCGATTAAGGAGAAAGGTTTATGAGTGAAAAAAATGCGCTTGCCATTTTAGGTAGTCCTCATACAAATGGGACAACAGCAGCCATGCTGAATTTCGCAGTTCATAAAGCTGAACAGGCGGGTTATGCTGTAACAAAAATCACTCTGTATGAAAAGAATCTTTCTTTCTGTACCGGTTGCCGGGCTTGCATGGATACACATATTTGTATTCAGAAAGATGATATACAGGAAATCGCCCATCTATTACATAAGAGCCAGCTTGTTATCCTTGCCGCCCCTGTCTATTGGGCAAATGTTCCGGCGTCTGTCAAAAACTTATTTGACCGACTACTGGGAACGGCTATGGAAGAAACAAACACATTTCCAAAACCACGCTTACGGGGGAAGCAATATATGATTTTGACTTCCTGCAATACTCCCGCGCCTTTTTCGTGGATATTCGGACAAAGCAGAGGGGCAATCCGCAGTATGGACGAATTTTTCAAGATTGCAGGCATGAAATCGGCGGGAAAAGTGGTATGTGCAAATGCAAAAAATAAGAAAGAACTGCCTAAGCGAACAATGAAAAAGATTGAGAGGTGTCTGAAATGAAATTATCCCGAAAAAGAATCCTGTCCTTTACAGCAATTTTTCTTTTCCTTATTGTTTTGATTTTTACGGCGGTTTATCTGAAAAGCGTGGCAGATTATAAAAGGTCAGTAAAAGAAACAACGTTCAGCAATTTAGATATTTCCAATGTTCCCGATGGAGTTTATGCCGGAGAATATGACGTGGATTTTGTTTATGCCAAAGTGGAAGTAACGGTTCAAAACGGAGTGATTACAAACATTGATATTCTGGAGCATAAAAACGGGCGTGGAAGCCGCGCAGAAGTTGTTGTTGACAGAATCATTGAAGAACAGAAAATAGAAGTTGACGCAGTATCGGGGGCAACAAATTCAAGCACCGTCATAAAGAAAGCTGTTGAAAATGCCTTAACAGGGGAAAGTAGAAAATGAGCAGGAAAACAGAGTGGATTTATTGCCCTATCTGCGTGAGCAAAACAAGGTTACAAATTCGGCTAGATACAGAATTGAAAAATTTTCCTCTTTACTGTCCGAAATGTAAACAGGAAAATTTGATTGACGCAAAAGAATTGCATATAACCGTTATTGAGAAAAAAATTTAATAGAGTGAAGAGCCAGACGCATAAAAGACGCAGAGCCGACAGACTTGAGAGAAATCACAGTTTGTCGGCTCTCTTTATGTTCAAGAGAGCAATTTTTACAAAGTCAGCAGATTGTGTATTACAGCTAACAAAGGGAATCGTGATGGAATGTAAAGTATATCAGCAACAAAATTGTAAAACCGTTGACCTGTCAAAAAAAGCCGAGCCATTAACAAGGACTATTGCGCCTATGGATATGAATACACACATCATGTAGTATGTCTTAATAACTCACATTACCCAAACGCCTGTATCGCTTCATGTTGTATGGGCGTTTGTTGTAATAGCCCCCTACCGGGAAGAAAGGGGGTGAGTGAAAATGAGATATTCTGAACAGTTCATGGAACATATCGAATATGCGTTCAATGCGTTCTGCAAGATTGTCCTGCGCCATGAAGCCATTAACGCATGGCGAGATTTGAAGAGGAAAGCGGAACGGGAAATATCCCTTGACTATCTGATGTCAGAAAGATATTTTGAACCGTATGCTATGGACAGTTACTTTGAAAAACGGGACAAGCCGACTGTATTTCTTGTGTTTGGAAAGGAAGTTATCGTTGATGATGAACAGTTAGCAACGGCATTATCAAGATTGCCGCAATTAAGACGGGAAGTCTTGTTGCTTTATTACTTCATCGGCTATCGTGATGAAGCAATCGGCAGACTGTACGGGCGTTGCAGAAGTACGATAAATAGTCGAAGAAATGTTGCGCTGAAACAGTTGCGGAAAGAATGGGAGAGATTGAAACATGAGGAACAAAAAACTGATATCTTTTGAAGTAATCGAAAAAGCTGTTGCCGGGGAGCCGGAAGCGGTAGACGCAGTATTGCGGCACTACACCGCATATATCAAATACCTATCTATACATAAGAGGTATATCAATGACGATACACAGGATAGGTTAAAGGCTAAATTGGCTGAAGCCATATTGAAATTTCGTTTCGACCGATAGGACGTAGCAAAGACAGAAAAAGCTGTCAAGGGTAAACTTCGCGCTACGCGCCCTTGACAGCTTTTCCTGCCTTTGCTGTTGGGTAGTCAAGAGGACGAAATCAGCAGACTGCTTTCGCCCTCAATTTATTATGGGGATTGTTACGCAGTAGGGGTTGCTTTGCCCTTGATTTATGCGGCTTTGTAAGTGTTGAAATGACAGGGATGGGGTTTTATGTGTCTGCCCTCAAAAATGGCGTTCTGTTGCGTAACATAATCATGTCAATAAAATGTAAAAATATTTTTTGGATTAATTTTATGATTGCTATGATTATGCCACAAAAGGCATGTTGACAAACACGAATTTTAATCATATAATTGTTTTGTAAAAACTTAATACTTGTAAATAGGGAGAATTTATTATGCCAAAGGAAAAAACATTAGTATCTGTAGATGACACTAAAAAAGATTTATTAAAGAAAAAGCAAACACGTTTATCTCAATCTAAATGTCCAGCAGTATCTATTGAAGAGGTTTTGATTATTCCCAAAGCTATCAAAGATAATTTTGCAGGACAAGCTGCACCGCCGTTATTGCTTGCGGAAGCTTGTAAGATTTCACCAACTAGTTCAAATTGGAGATATTTAACTGGTGCTGCTGTTGCATATGGTCTTATAGATGGAGCCTATAATTCAAAAACTATCGCATTAACCACTCTTGGCGAAAGGATAGTTGCTCCTTTAAAAGAAGGTGATGACAATATTGCTCTTAAAGAGGCCATTATGTTGCCGTCAGTGTTGTCTGAATTTTATAAGCAGTTTAATAATAATAAACTTCCGAGAACAGATATTGCATATAATTTACTTATGAACAAGGGTGTTCCTAAAGATAAGGTAGAAACGACATGGAACATATTAAAGTCAAATGCTCAAAAAGCCCAAATATTAAAAATCATAAGTGGAAATGAGTATATTTTCATTGATGACGTATCATCGCTTACTGTATCAAATACTGAAGAAGCTATGGATGAAGCTATGCCTATCGGAACAGAAGAAAAAGAATTTATTCCAGAAGAAGTATTGGAAAAAATGAATATTCCAGTTCCCAATATATCCACAGAACAACCACCAGTAAAAAATAGTAAACCTAATATATTTATATCTCACGGAAAAAATAATGCAGTTATAGTTGGGCAATTAAAGGAATTACTAACATATGGACAAATGGAACCAATCGTATCCGTTGAGCGTGAAACAACAGCAATACCTGTTCCTGATAAAGTATTTGACGATATGAGAAATTGCGATGCCGGTATAATTCATATTGATTTAGAAGAAGTACCTGTTGGAAATGGGGAGCAAAAGTTTAAGCATTTAAATGAAAATGTTTTAATAGAAATAGGAGCTGCCATTGCGCTATATGGAAAACGAGTAATTCTTTTATGCAAAAAAGGAACTACTCTTCCTTCAAATCTTCAAGGACTATATCGTTGTGAATATGAAGGTGAACAATTGGATTATGCGTCTACTATGAAACTGTTAAAAACAATGCAGGAACTTAGAGAAATGATGTAGATTAATAAATGTTAAGCAGGTGTAAATTTATCTACACCTGCTTATTTGCACCCTGTTTGTCAGCGTTAATGATAAGTTAGTTTCTATACTTCCTTATCACCATAAACATCAGCGTTTGCGGGTTTTCTTTGTTTAAATGTCAGGCCCTGAAAGAGGCAAAATAGACCGCATGGCTGCAGAGATAGGCATGCGGGTGTTGACCGGAAGATGGACCGGGGCTGCGCTGCACTTCGTATCCCGTGTAACTGCCTGATAGTAAACAATGCTTTAACTGTCAGGCTTTTTTGTTGCCATTCTTTAGCCACGGTATGATGCTGTGGCTTTTTTTGATGGATGGGATCAGGAGGGATTCTTATGGAATTTACGGAAATGGAAAAACGGATGCTGTACCAGACAGAGGGAAGTGAGCGGTATGCCGTCTTGCAGGAAATGTCTATGGCCTCACGGTATGCCGGGGACCCGGCCAGACGGAAGGCTGCAAAAAGCCTTCTGGAGAAACTGCGTCCCCTGACGGATGCAGAGTGTATGGAGGCCGTACATGACATTCGGAGGAACTACCGGCTGCCCCAGAAGGGGCGGACCATTGGCGAGCTGCTGGCCCAGGCCAGACAGAGATCCGGCGCCGAACAGCTTAAGGGGCATGACATCATGGGATTGGAACGCTTCGACCCGGAGGTGCGTCACATGGTTATATTTGATGTGCTTTCAGGTGATTCTACCGTGGGCGATAAAGGGGACCGGATGCGCCTGTTCCTTACGGACACCGGGTATGAGAAATTCAGGGACCGGCAGGAAAAGGGAGAGCTCAGGATACAGAACCATGCGAAGGTTGCACCGGGCGGCCATCTGCACTATGACCGCAGGGGCAGTGTCTTGTAGTCAGGAGGGAAAGAAAGGAGGTTTTGTTATGGCTGTATTCCGGGTAGAAAAAACAAAAGACTTTACGGTCATGTGCAACCATCACCTGCGCAATGTGAAGCTCTCCCTGAAAGCGAAAGGCCTGCTGTCCCTCATGCTGTCTTTGCCGGAGGATTGGGACTATACCACCAAAAGGCTTGCTTGTATCTGCAGGGACGGGGTGGATTCCATTGCCGGCGCGTTAAAGGAGCTGGAGAAACATGGGTATCTCACCAGGCAGAGGGTCCGTTTTGACAACGGCCGGCTGGGGATATTGAGTACACGATACATGAAAAGCCGGTAAGTCAGGAAACATCGGAGGTCCCGCCTAAACGGGAAAATCTAGGATAGGCAAATCCAGGACAGGAAAAACCTGAACAGGGGAAACCTGCACAGGGAAATCCCCCACAATTAAATACTGATCCATTAAACACGGATAGATCAAACACGGATGGATTAAATACACATCAATCAATCCATCCGGCAGAGCCGGAGGCGGCAGGGCGCCCGGATGGGATGGATAGGATAGAGCTTGTGAACGCATACCGTGAGATTATCCGTGCAAATGTGGAGTACGGCTTTCTGGTACAGCGGTATGGAGCGCAGCGGATGGATGAAACGGTGGAGCTCATGCCTGAAGTGGTCCTTTCAAAACGCCCTTTCATCCGCATCGCAGGAGACGATTTTCCCAGGGAGGTTGTAAAGAGCCGGTTCCTAAAGATCAATTCCGGCCATTTGGAGTATGTCTTTGACTGCATTGACAAGAACACCACGAAGGTAGGGAACATCAAGGCTTAGCTGCTTGCGGCCCTATATAACGCCCCGGCAACGATGGACAGCTATTACCGGGCCGAAGTCAACCATGACCTGTACGGCATGTGAGCATGGGAAGGGATGTCCTTGAAACAATTCAGGAAAGGAGGCGGGGCACAATGAGGAAAGAAGTGCCTGGGTCATGCCGGGTGTAACGAAAGAGCAGATGCTCTACCTTCTGAACACGGCAAACCTGGATTGTTACGGCTACTACCACCCGGAGCGGGAGCTTATGGAGAGTGGGCCGGTGGCGTTTTCCGGCTGGCTGGAGCGGATGGACTGCCGCCCTTACCGGACAGAGGTACAGCTTTACAAGTCTCTGCTGTGCTTAAAAAGGAGCATAGACCGGGACCTGATTGTGACCTCGCAGCGGGAGGCGCTGCAGGCGCTCAAATGCGTGATCGCCAATATCGGATACCGCTTTTACAAGGTGTATGAGATGGAGATTGAGGACAAGCGGACCGTGTACGGGGAATGTGCCTACCGGCTGGTGCTCAGGGAGGACGAGCCCAGCGTGTGCCTGATGCACGACTGGATCTGCCTTCCCAGCGTATAGCTATGGGGGCTTTATATTTCGTATATGACCTATCCCGGATGACAGATAAAATCCGGGACGGCCCATTGGTAAAGCAATTTGGTAAAATGTCAAGAGGAAAATAAAAAAGATTTTCTGGAAAAAGGGTAACTTTAATAGACCTACTGC